>OBYG01000288.1_pt1 | contig 56417 bp, 48 predicted proteins | sample 1538201 | NCBI WGS metagenome assembly OBYG01 (sample SAMEA2580177, study PRJEB22360) | human gut metagenome | biome: human gut; feature: human-associated habitat; material: faeces | place: Denmark | collected 2008/2010 | reverse complement strand
TTCCCTGACGCGGGGGGGGATACGATCCGGTTTGCCAGCCACAAGGCCAGATTCATGCACAGGCTTAAAAAGATAATGACCAGGACGCAGGCAAACACCTTGTCCAGCATATATCCGTTTTTAACCCGCAGCAGGTAGTAGCCCAGCCCTTTTTGAGCGCCAATCCATTCCCCCACCACAGCGCCGCTGACGCTGTAGGTGGCGGCTACCTTCAGGCCGGAAATCAGGGAGGGCACAGCCGCCGGGATCTTGACCAGGCGGTAAGCAGTCCACCTGCCGGCGCCAAAGGAGCGGGCCAGATGAATATATTCCGGATCCAGCTGGGCCATGCCGTCTGTGAAGCTGACTGCAATGGGAAAAAAACACATAAGCACTACCGTCAGAATTTTCGGAGCCAGGCCAAAGCCCAGGTAGATGATCAGGATGGGAGCCAGGACAATCATGGGAACTGTCTGGGTAATCACCAGAATCGGGTAGACTACCTGCCGAAGGGGGACGAAGGCGTCCATGAGGATTCCCAGAACGACCGCCAGGACCAGGGAAATGCCCATGCCCAGAAGAGCCTCAGCTACGGTTATCACGCTGTGGCCCAAAAGTGTAAGCCGATCGGAAATAAGGGCGTTTAAAACCTCCGTGGGGGAGGGGAGGACATAGAGGGGAATCTGGAACAGGCGCACAGCCGCCTCCCAGAAAACGAGAACTGCGGCCAGAGCGAGAACAGGCGCGGCGCGTTTGGCATATGACATATAGAAGAAGCTCCTTTCCAGCTGTATGCCGCCTTCCGATAAAGAAGGCAGACGGACAGCCCTGACACAGGAGCCGCAAAAAAGAAACCCTGCCGGGTAATGGCAGGGTGAAAATACAGTGTTATTTCCCTACGTTGGCATTATCCAAATCAGGTTCTAGGTCGAAATTCGCAATTTCCTCTCAGCCTGTTTACAAGCTCCCTGTTGTGTATCAATGATGTAACAGGATTGATTTTAACACAGGAAGGAATATTTGTAAAGAAAATTGGAGCTGCCGTTCATTATCAGGAGCAGCGTATGCTTTTGCAGGCGCAGGGGAATACTGCCAGAAGAAAAGGAAGAGAAAAAGTCAGAAAACACTTGATTTTTATCTGAAAATAAAATATAATAATAACAGTTACTAAGATTAGTTCGCAAGGAGGAAGTAAAATGAGTCTGAAATTTTATGTTTGTCAGCATTGTGGAAATATCGTTACTTTTGTAAAGAACGCAGGGGTGCCTGTGATGTGCTGCGGCGAGAAGATGAGCGAGATCATCCCAGGAACCAGCGACGGCGCTCATGAGAAGCACGTTCCTGTGGTAGAGGCAGAGGGAAAGAAGATTACAGTGAAGGTAGGAGAGGTGGAGCATCCGATGTTAGAGGCCCACTGGATCCAGTGGATTGCTCTGAAGACTAAGAAGGGCAGCCAGATCAAGTATCTGAACCCAGGCGAGAAGCCAGAGGCTCAGTTCATCCTCAGCGAGGACGACGAGGCAGTGGCAGCTTACGAGTACTGCAACCTTCACGGACTCTGGAAGAAAGAGATCTAAAATACAAGAAGAGGCAGCTTTCAGCGGTTTTCTTTAAAAAAGAGGGAGGAAGCGTTTCCCAGCGCCTTTGGCAGCTCAGGAAAACGTTTCCTCCCTTTCTCTGTGCTTATTTTTTCTTCCCGCCCAGTTTTTTCGAGAGAGTTCTGAGCATTTCTACCCGTTTTTTCTCAGCGGGACTCATTTTTGCCGTCAGAATGGATACCAGAAGCTCTGTTTCCGAGTCTGTAAACTGAAACTGGCCGGAACCGGCGGCCATGCTCATAAACAGGGGCATCAGCTTGTCTTTGGGAGTCTGTTCTACGGTTTCCGCCAGCTTAGTCAAATAGTTTAACTTTTCCTGATTCATCGTGTTTAATCGTGGATCCTGCTTCCAGGCTGCGTTCATATCAATCCATCCTTTCCCTTTATATGCCCTGCATGGTCTGCATGAGAAGCTGAGCCGTTTCCAGCTTTGACTGCTGCTCCGGAGGCAGCATATTTTTCAGATGCTCAATAGAAAAATGCGGTCCGCCTCTGAGGGGCCGGCCGGAGGAGCCGCGCCCGTCTTCTTCATCCCCGCATACGCCGCTTTTTTCGGCTTCTGCAGCGCCTATGGAATCGTCCCTGGCAGATTCGCGGTAGGACTGATAAATCCGGGAGCCCTGGAGAAAATTTACAATCAGATCAATAAATTCCTGCTCCTCGGGCGTTCCGTAGGGCTTCATGGCGTTTAACATATCGAGCGGTGAATCGGAGGCGTTTTCCTCCAGAGAGCAGATACCTACCATGCCGTCCTCCTTCTGCTCAAAAAGCTTCATGGTGCGCTCCAGCTCACTGAGCTTTACGATCATGGAAAAAAAGCGCTGCTCCGGCACATGTATGTAGGGAAGGGCGGCTTTGATCATCTGCAGGTGGGGGGAGGCGGTCAGATAATCTAAATCCGTCATTTTTAAATCAGATTCCGTTTTCATGGATATAACCTCTTTTCGGGAATTCTTTTTTAACCCAATATATGCAAAGCTGCCTGAAAACATGATACAGGGAAGAAAGCTGCCTCGTCCGCAGCGCGAAGACGTCACAGCCTGTTTTGGAAAAGCATATAATAAAGCAGATGGGAGGTAAAAACAGTGGGAATCCGTTTAATTATAGAAGGAAACACAGCGTATGAAATTGACGAAGACTGTCTGGCAGCCAGACAGGAAATCTGGGACAGCGATTCTGAGGAAAAGCCCCGGGAAAATCAGGAGGAACGCCGCCGCGCAAAAAATTAGATCAAACCGCTCCCCTATTTTTCTGATTGTCCTGATAGAGGATTTATGATAAAATTTAAGCGAGAGTTAAGAGTAGAAGAAGAATTTCAACTGACTGAAAAATAAGAAACAGACGCGGCGCAGAAGCCCGGAGGCCGGACAAGGCTCCGGGCTTCTGTCCGGAATGATAAAAGGAGGGTATCCTGTGATTCATTACAACCATTTTATTATGGCAAAGAGTCTGGAAGAGGCCTATGAGCTGAACCGGAAAAAGTCGGCTGTGATCTGCGGCGGCTTCTGCTGGCTGAGACTTCAGAACCGCACAGTTCAGACGCTGATTGATTTAAGCGGCCTGGGGCTTGACCAGATTGAGGAGACGGAGGAAGGATTCGAGATAGGATCCATGGTCTCCCTGAGGAAGCTGGAAACTCACAAGGGATTTCAGACGTGGACAAGAGGGGCGGGAGCTGACAGCCTGCGGCACATCGTGGGAACGCAGTTTAGAAACTGCGCTACTGTGGGAGGCAGTATCTACGGCCGCTTTGGCTTTTCAGACGTGCTGACTCTGTTTTTGGCTCTGGACGCTCAGGTAAAGCTGTTTAAGGGAGGAGTGCTTCCTCTCAGGGAGTTTTTAGACCGGGAGGAGGACGGAGATATTCTGCTTTCTGTTCTGGTGAAAAAGGGACAGGCTTTTGCCGCCTATGAGAGTATGCGGAACGAGGCGGTGGACTTTCCGGTGCTGACGGCGGCAGTCTGTCTGAGAAACGGCCAGTTTACTGTTTCCGTGGGGGCCAGACCGGGAAAGGCAAGAGCCTATTCAGTTCCAGAGACGGAGCTTTCAGGGGAAACGGCTCAGAGGGACGAGGCGATGAAGGCGCTGACAGAGAAATTTACATACGGAACGAATATGAGAGCTTCCGCCGAGTACAGAAAATATCTGGCAGGCGTTCTGGTTTCCAGATGCCTGAACCGGATCGAAGCAGACAGGAAGGAGGAAACGTCATGGAATTAAAATGCATCATTAATGGACGTCCGGTGGCAGCCGACGTGGCGGCGGATCTGTCTCTGCTTCAGTTTCTCAGAGCACAGGGATACAAAAGCGTCAAATGCGGCTGCGAGACGACAAACTGCGGCCTCTGCACAGTCTGGCTGGACAGTACTCCGGTGCTTTCCTGTGCTGTGCCGGCCATGCGGACTCAGGGACGCCAGGTGACGACGCTGGAGGGGCTTAAAGAAGAGGCGGAAGAATTCGGCCGCTTTCTGGGAGAGCAGGGAGCCGAACAGTGCGGTTTCTGCTCGCCGGGATTTATCATGAACGTGCTGGCCATGGAGAGAGGATTTGATACGATTCCTTCTTCTGATGAAATACGGGAATATCTGTCCGGAAATCTCTGCCGCTGCACTGGCTATGCGGGCCAGATGCGGGCGATCAGAAACTGGCTGGAATATAGAAAGACGAAGAAAGGAGGAGACGCTTCATGCAGAAACCAGTAGATCTGGAACAGGAAAACAGGCTGCCTGATTTTGGAAAAACTGTGCGGGAGGACAGGGAGGAGCGTTTGAGAAAACAGGGCTTTGTCACCCGACCGACTATGAAAAAGGACGCCATGGCTCTTGTGACGGGACGCCCGGTTTACACAGACGATATGGCGCCCTCTGACTGCCTGATCGTGAAGGTGCTGAGAAGCCCCCACGCTCACGCGCTGGTAAAGGAAATCCACACAGAGCAGGCCAAAAAGGTGCCTGGGGTGGCGTGCGTGCTGACCTGGAAGGATTCTCCTCAGCTTCGCTTTACCCAGGCGGGGCAGACCTATCCGGAGCCAAGCCCCTATGACCGGTATATTATTGACAGAAGAGTCCGGTTTGCGGGGGACGTGGCCGCCATTGTGGCAGCTGAAACGGAAGCGGCGGCAGATAAGGCCCTGAAGCTGATTCAGGTGGAGTACGAGGTTCTGACGCCTGTGCTGGATTTTCGGACAGCGAAGGACAATCCCGTGCTGGTCCACCCGGAGGAGGACTGGAAGGCTCTCTGTCCGGTAGGAGCGAACAATAAGAGAAATCTCTGTGCCAGCGGCAGCGAGGAGGAAGGGGACGTGGAGGGAACCTTTGCACGTTGCGATCTGGTGATAGAGCGTACCTACCACACAAAGGCCAATAATCAGACAATGATGGAGACCTTTAGAAGTTATACGTTCCTGGACGCGTTCGGACGTCTGAACGTGGTTTCCTCCACCCAGATTCCATTCCATATCAGAAGAATTTTAGCCAACGCCCTGGGCATTGAAAAATCCAGAGTCCGGGTGGTGAAGCCTCGGATCGGCGGCGGCTTCGGAGCCAAGCAGACAGGAGTTTCAGAGATCTATCCGGCTCTCGTCACCATGAAGACAGGCCGTCCGGCCAGGATGGTGTATTCCAGATATGAGTCCATGATAGCAGCGTCTCCCCGCCATGAGATGGAAATCCGGGTGAAGATGGGACTGTCTAAAGAGGGAATGGTCCGGGCCGTGGACGTTTACACCCTGTCCAACACAGGCGCTTACGGAGAGCACGGCCCTACAACTGTGGGATTGTCAGGACATAAGTCCATTCCCATCTATACGCCGGAGGCGTTCCGCTTTGCCTATGATGTAGTTTACACGAATCATCAGTCCTCCGGAGCCTATCGGGGATACGGGGCGACTCAGGGACTTTTTGCAGTGGAATCTGCCTTAAACGAGGCGGCCGATCTGCTGGGAATCGATCCCCTCGCTATCCGCAGGATGAATTTCCTGAAGGAGGGCCAGATTATGCCGGCCTATTACCATGAACTTCTGGAGAGCTGCCATGTGGAGGAGTGTATGGATCGGGCCGCCAGGATGATGAACTGGGAAGAAAAGTTCCCCAGGCGCGACATGGGCAATGGCAAGGTCCGCGGAGTGGGAGTGGGTATTTCCATGCAGGGATCCGGCATCTCCGGCGTGGACGTGGGAACTGTGTCCATCCGTCTGGCAGACAGCGGCCACTACAATATGATGATCGGCGCGACAGATATGGGAACGGGCTGCGATACGATTTTAGCCCAGATTGCGGCGGACTGCCTGGAGTGCGATGTGGATCAGATTGTTGTTTCCGGTGTGGATACAGATAATTCTCCCTATGATTCCGGATCCTATGCTTCCAGCACCACCTACATCGGATCCCTGGCGGCTGTGCAGGCCTGCGGACAGCTGAGAGAGAAGATTGTGAAGAAGGGAGCAGACATGCTCGGCGCAGATCCGGAGCAGACGGATTTTGACGGCGCGTTTGTCTATGTGCTGGGGGAGGAGGAACGAAGAGTTTCCCTGGCGGACATTTCCACCAGAAGTATGTGCGGAAACAATATGGCTCTGGAAGCCTCGGCATCCCACTCTTCCCCGAAATCTCCGCCGCCGTTTATGTGCGGAATGGCAGAGGTGGAGGTAGATCTGGCTACCGGGCAGATCGAGGTAGTGAATTATAAGGCGGCTGTGGACTGCGGGACAGTTGTCAATCCGCCTCTTGCCAGAGTCCAGGCGGAGGGCGGCATTGTCCAGGGAATCGGAATGACGCTCTACGAGGATATCAATTATACAGAGAAGGGCCGTCTGAAGGAAAATTCCTTTATGCAGTACAAGATTCCGTCCAGGCTGGAAATTCCGGATCTGCAGGTGGAGTTTGAATCCAGCTACGAGCCTACAGGGCCGTTTGGCGCCAAATCCATCGGAGAGGTGGTAATCAACACGCCTGCGCCTGCCATTGCCCAGGCGGTTTATCACGCCACAGGCCTCTGGTTCAGAGAGCTTCCCATTACCCCGGAAAAGATTATCAGAGGACTGGGAAAACTGAAATGATCTGCTGTATTCTTCTGGCTTCCGGGCTGTCCAGGAGGTTTCAAGGAGAAAATAAGCTGTTTTACCAGGTGGAGGGCCTGCCGATGTATCGGCGGGCCTTGTCCTGTGCCTGCCGTGTGAGAGAAGAACTGAAGACAGAGCAGGGATGGGAGGTGCAGATTGTTCTGGTGACCGCTTATGAGGAGATCGCCGCAGAAGCAGGGAAGGCCTCCGCTCTCGCTGTCAGAAACAGAGAGCCGGAGGCAGGGATTTCCCACTCTGTCCGCCTGGGCGTTCAGGCGGCGGATCCAAAACCGGACGACTGGCTGCTGTTTTCTGTCTGCGATCAGCCATGGCTGAGAGCAGAGGAGGTAAAGGCTATGATTACCCGGACGATCCGGTCAGGAAAGGGGATCGGAGCTCTGTCCTTTCAGGGAGAGCCGGGCAATCCCGTCCTGTTTCGGGGGGATTACCGCGGAGAACTGTGCGCTCTCCTGGGGGATCGTGGCGGCAAGTCAGTGCTCAGAAACCATCTGGAGGACGTGGTTCTGACAGAGGTTTCCAATGCAAAGGCTCTTTCAGATGTGGACGAGAGGCCTCTGGACGGCGGCCTGTAACCGGGCCGAACTGTGTTGAACCGTTATGCCTGGCAGGCGGCTGCGCCAGAATCAGTCCTGCCAGGATGTTCTTCTTCTAAAGCTCCTTCATAGCCAGCACGCTGTTCTGATATTCTCCTGTAAAGGTAACTTCACGGCCAAACCAGGCGGGAGGGATAAAACGCTCTGCCTCCTCCTTTGAGGAGAATTCCACTTCTGCCAGAAGCAGCCCCTGATAAGCTCCTTCGAATACGTCCAGCTCAATAGTGAGGGAAGAGGCTGGAATGCCTGCGTCCTTTGCAGGAATCAGATACCGCTTCTTAGTGAGAACCCGGCCGTCGGCTTTTGCCAGCAGATGGGCGTAGGACTGGGCGTTTAAGGGGAGATTGTACTCTTCTCTGGCCATTTTCCCGCGGGATTTGTAGGTGAGATAAAAGGAATCGTCCTGCCGGCGGATCCGCACCACCGGATCCACAGACAGGTAGGCCTGTTCGATCTGCAGAAACGGATAGGAAAGACAGTTTTCCGGCATTTCTTCAGCTTCAATGAGATACTTTCGTTCGATTTCCATATAGTTGCGCTCCTTAATGAATGATTTGACAGTTATTATACCACATTTAAGCCCCAGTTTATAATGGTCAGTAGATATTCTGAAAAAAGAATGGTATAATAGGAACACTTGACGAGGTTTTTCACGAGTCTAGTGAGAATAGATACCTGCCCCACTTAGCGAGGTCTTTTCGAACTTAGTGGGCATGGTATAATAACTCCAAAATGCAGCTGTGCTTCGCACATCTGCCGCTGCCTCTGGCAGCTGAGACATTTTGTCGTTACCATATCAGGTGAAAACAAATGTCTGCTTTGCAGCCGCTTGTTTTCCTGCTGATATGGTATAATAACGCAGACGAAAGGATACATTGTGCAGGAAACATAGGAGGAAAACACATGTGGTCAATCAGTGAAGTGAAGAAGAGAGGCTGGAGGCAGATTGGTATGTACTACTGGCCGGCGTTTCTTCTGCTTATTTTATTCGGTATAGCTGGCCGTTTTGAGAATTCCATGAACATTCACATGGAGCGGGCTGTTTACTGGATTGTTCAGGAGGGCCTGGTTCATGGGCTGCTTCATGGCGGATTGCTGCATGGCTTTGAGCTGCCGGACTTTGGACATATGGCGGAGAGCTTTTTTTATGGAGTGCTGGCTTTATCGGGGCTTGTGGGGATCGGCATTAAAATATTCATTGTCAATCCCATGGAGGTGGGATGCAAACGCTTTTTCATGGAAAGCAGGGAGCTTGACCGCTCGGCGGGAATCGACAGGCTTCTTTTTGCATTTATATCTGGAAGCTATCTGAATGTAGTAAAAATTATGTTTTTAAGGGATTTGTTTATCGCGCTGTGGACGCTGCTTTTCGTCATTCCGGGAATTGTGAAGAGCTATGAGTATGCGATGATTCCGTATATTTTATCGGAGAATCCCGAAGCGGATCAGAGAGAGGTTTTTGCCGCCACGAAGGAAATGATGCAGGGAAATAAGTTTCAGCTGTTTGTATTTTTCTTTTCCTTTATTGGATGGCTTTTCCTGGGAATTCTGTTCTTTGGAATCGGCATGCTGTTTATCAATCCCTATATCAGGGCGGCAGAAGCAGAAGTTTACAGTGAACTCAGGAGACACACAGCGATGTATTTAAAAGGCTTTCATGACTCTGATTCCATGGAAGCAGGCGCCTGGTAGAAAACAGGAATAATCAAAAAAGACTGAAAGACTTATAAACAGAACGAACAGGAGGAAATGTAATGGCAGAGGTTTATGCGTTTTTAGCGGATGGTCTTGAGGAGGTAGAGTGCCTGGCGGCAGTGGACGTGCTGATCCGGGGCGGTGTTTCGGTAAAACTGATTTCTATTTCAGACAGGAGAGAGGTAACAGGTTCCCATGGCTTTCGGATTACAGCCGACGCGGTTCTTGACGAGGTAGATTTAGACGGGGCCGACGCGTACTTTCTCCCGGGCGGCATGCCGGGAACCACTCATCTGCGAAAATGTGAAAAGCTGTGCGGCGCTCTTGTGAAGGCGGCGGGAGAGGGAAAACGCCTGGCTGCCATCTGCGCGGCTCCCAGCGTGTTTGGGGAGCTGGGCCTTTTAAATGGAAAGAAGGCCACCTGCTATCCTGGCTTTGAGGAACACTTAAAGGGTGCGGTTTACACCTCCCAGGGCGTTGTGACAGACGGGGCGGTGACCACGGCCAGAGGGCTGGGCTACGCGCTGGATCTGGGGATCGAGCTTCTCAGTCTTCTTACGTCCAGAGAGAACGGCGAAGCAGTGAAAGCTGCCATCCAGTACGATCAGCATTAAGGCTGGAGAAATTCAGAAAAAACAGGGAAAAATATAAGAAAAACTCGTGAAAAGCCGTATTTTCTACTGGCGTTTACGTAATACATATGATATAATGCTATCTTGAAGTGTAACGCCCAGATGATACGGCGGTTCACATATATTAAAGGAGGAACCCTTACAATGAGTTTACAGGTAGAAAAATTAGAGAAAAACATGGCAAAACTTACAATCGAGGTGTCCGCTGAAGAGTTCGAGAAGGCGATGAAGGCAGCTTACAATCACAATAAAGGAAGATTTAACATTCCTGGTTTCAGACGCGGCAAGGCTCCGCAGGCCATGATTGAGAAAATGTACGGCGCAGGCATCTTCTACGAGGATGCTGCAAACGCAATGATCGACATGTCCTACCCGAGAGAGCTGGAGGCATGTGAGGAGGAGATCGTTTCTTCTCCTGAGATCGAGGTTGTGCAGATTGAGAAGGGCAAGCCGTTCATCTATACAGCTACTGTCGCAGTAAAGCCTGAGGTGACATTAGGCGAGTACAAGGGAGTAGAGGTTGAGAAGACAGACGCTTCCGTAACAGACGAGGATGTAGAGAACGAGTTAAAGAACGTTCAGGACAGAAACTCCAGACTGGTTGCAGTGACAGATAGAGCAGTTGCTGACGGAGACCAGACAATCATCGATTTCAAGGGCTATGTAGACGGTAAGCCGTTTGCAGGCGGAGAGAGCCAGGATTACCCGCTTACTATTGGCTCCCACTCTTTCATCGACAATTTTGAGGAGCAGATGATCGGCATGAACATCGGCGAGACAAAGGAGCTTGAGGTTACTTTCCCGGAGGAGTACCACGCAAAAGAGCTGGCTGGAAAGCCTGCCAAGTTCGAGGTTAAGGTAAAAGAGATCAAGGTGAAAGAGCTTCCTGAGTTAAACGATGAGTTCGCAAGTGAGGTTTCCGATTTCGAGACTCTGGCTGAGTACAAAGAGGACTTAAAGAAGACTCTTATAGAGAGAAAAGAAAAGACAGCAGCAGCTGAGAATGAGAACAAGGTAATCGACAAGGTTACAGACAACGCTCAGATGGATATTCCGGAGGCTATGATTAAGACACGCCTGCGCGGCATGTTCGACGACTATGCAAGAAGACTTCAGAGCCAGGGACTTGACATTAACCAGTACATGCAGTTCACAGGCATGACAAGAGAGAACATCATGGATCAGATGAAGCCGCAGGCAGTAAGACAGATCAAGACAGGTCTTGTTCTGGAGAAGATTGCAGAGGCTGAGAACATCCAGGTAGAGGAAGCAGCTATCGACGAGGAGATCGCAAAGATGGCAGAGGCTTACAAGATGGAGGCAGATAAGTTAAAGGGCCTTCTCGGTGAGCGCGAGCTTGAGCAGATGAAGAAGGATCTGGCTGTTAAGAAGGCAGTGGAACTTCTTGTAGCAGAGGCTAAGTTAGTTTAATCTGCAGAAGCTGAAAAAAGAAATTAAGACAGACGCAGAGCAGAGGGAGGCTGAAGATTTTTCGGCATCCCTATGCTTTTTGTCACAGCGACGGGGAAGATTTGCACAGCTGATCTTGCTCTGTCAGACAAGAATAGGAGGCATTATATGAGTTTAGTACCTTATGTCATTGAGTCCACCAGCCGGGGAGAGCGTTCCTATGACATTTTCTCCAGGCTTTTAAAGGAGCGCATCGTGTTCCTGGGCGAGGAGGTAACGGATGTGTCCGCCAGTCTGATTGTAGCGCAGCTCCTGTTTTTGGAGTCTGAAGATCCGAATAAGGATATCCATCTCTACATTAACAGCCCAGGCGGTTCCGTAACAGCAGGAATGGCTATTTACGATACGATGAACTATATTAAATGTGATGTTTCCACTATCTGTGTCGGAATGGCAGCCAGCATGGGAGCCTTTCTGTTAGCAGGAGGCGCTAAGGGTAAGAGACTGGCTCTTCCAAATGCGGAGGTTATGATTCATCAGCCTTCCGGCGGCGCCAGAGGCCAGGCGACAGAGATTCAGATCGTTGCTGAGAATATTCTCAGAACGAAGAAGAAGTTAAACGAGATTCTGGCAGCAAACACAGGCCAGCCTTACGAGGTGATTGAGAGGGATACGGACCGCGACAACTATATGACAGCAGAAGAGGCGCTGAAGTATGGTCTCATTGACCGTGTCATCACAGGCCGCTGATTATGAAGAGAGAGAGTAGAGGTGGGCGAATGCCAGGCAGACAAGACGACAATATCAGATGTTCCTTCTGCGGGAAAACGCAGGATCAGGTACGAAAGATGATCGCCGGTTCCAACGGCGTATATATCTGCGACGACTGTATTGAGCTGTGCGCGGAGATTCTGGAGGAGGAGCTGGGCGACGCAGAGAATACGAAGGGCATTGATTTCAGCGGCATCAATCTGCTGAAGCCGAAGGAGATTAAGGAGTTTCTCGACGAGTACGTAGTAGGGCAGGAGGCAGCCAAGAAGGTGCTCTCCGTGGCTGTCTATAACCATTATAAGAGAATTACCTCCCAGGGCGCTCAGGAGGTGGATCTTCAGAAGAGCAATATTCTGATGCTGGGCCCGACCGGATCCGGCAAGACCTATCTGGCCAACACGCTGGCTAAAATCCTGAACGTGCCGTTCGCAGTCGCCGACGCCACGACACTGACAGAGGCCGGATATGTGGGCGAGGATGTGGAGAACATTCTGCTTAAGATTATCCAGGCAGCTGACTACGATATCAGCAAGGCTGAGTACGGAATTATCTACATTGACGAGATTGATAAGATCACAAAGAAGTCAGAGAACGTATCCATCACAAGAGACGTTTCCGGCGAGGGCGTTCAGCAGGCCCTCTTAAAGATTCTGGAGGGAACCGTTGCCAGCGTTCCGCCTCAGGGAGGCAGAAAGCACCCGCAGCAGGAGCTTCTCCAGATCGATACTACCAACATCCTCTTTATCTGCGGAGGCGCCTTCGACGGATTGGAGAAGATTATAGAGAATCGTCTGGGAGCCGGATCCATCGGATTTGAGGTGGAGATTGCCGACAGGCAGAGCTCTGACATTGACGAGCTGTTAGCCCAGGTGATGCCGGAGGATCTGACGAAATTCGGCCTGATTCCTGAGTTTATCGGACGTGTTCCGGTGACGGTTCCGTTAAAGTCTCTGAACGAGGACGCATTGGTGGAGATTCTGTCCAGGCCGAAGAACGCCATTGTAAAGCAGTACCAGGCGCTTCTCGATCTGGACGGCGTGAAGCTGGAGTTTACAGACGACGCCCTGTACGCGATTGCCCATATGGCGGTAGAGAGAAAGACAGGCGCCAGGGGACTGCGCGCTATCATGGAATCAGTTATGATGGATATTATGTATGAGATTCCGTCGGACAGCAGCATCGGCATCTGCACTATCACCAAAGATGTGGTGGAGGGCAAATGCGGGCCGGAGATTGTATACAGAGAAAATACAGTACCCCGTAAGTCATTTACCGGGCGCTTAAAGAAGGATAAGACAGGCGAGATTGCCTAACCGGCAGGAATCGCAGTGTTGTTAAAAAGGGGATCTGTAAAAGTTACAGATCCCCTTTTGCAAAGAACAGAGATTTACAAAATCAGGAGAAGTAAATGGAACGTACACAACTGACTATACCTGTGGTGGCTCTCCGCGGACTGACGGTGCTGCCGCAGATGATTATTAGTTTTGACATAAGCAGAAAGAAATCCATTGCAGCAGTAGAAAAGGCCATGGTGGGGGATCAGAAGATTCTCCTGGTAACCCAGAAGCGGACAGAGGAGATGAATCCGCAGGCTGAGGATCTGTATCAGATGGGAACCATTGCCATGGTAAAGCAGCTGGTGAAGCTGCCGGGCGGAGTGATCCGCGTCATGGCCGAGGGAGAGGAGAGAGCAGAGCTTTTATCTCTGAATGCCGACGGCTCCTACCTGGAAGGCGAGGCGGAGATCCGAGCGACGGAGGAAGAAAATCTGGGGCAGGTTGAGAAAGAGGCCATGATCCGGATTGTGAAGGAGAAGCTGGAGGAATACGGCCGGGTGGATCAGACAGCAGCCAGGGAGATTCTGCCGAACTTGCTGGCGATTACGGAGCTTCCTGAGCTGTTAAATCAGACTGCCGTTCAGTTCCCGTGGGAATATACGGTAAAGCAGCAGGTTCTTGACCAGGTATATCTGACCGGGCAGTATGAGCAGATTGTGAGTATTCTGCTGACAGAGATCGAAGTATTTCAGGTCAAAAAGGAATTTCAGTCCAAGGTAAAGGCTGCCATTGACAAAAATCAGAAGGATTACATTCTGCGAGAGCAGATGCGGATTATCAGGGAGGAGCTGGGAGAGGATAACCCCATGTCCGACGCTGATGAACTGAAGGAAAAGCTGGCTTCCCTCAAGGCAGGAAAAGAGGTAAAGGACAGAATTGCCAAGGAGATCGAGCGGTTTAAGGGGATGCCGGGCGGAAGCCAGGATGCCAACGTGCTCAGAACCTACCTGGAAACTGTGCTGGAGCTTCCCTGGGATAAGGTGACCAGGGATAATAACGACCTGCGCCATGCAGAGGAGATTCTGAACGAGGATCACTATGGCCTCGAGAAGGTAAAGGAGCGGGTGTTAGAGTACCTGGCAGTCAGAATTCTGACGAAAAAGGGAACCAGCCCGATTATCTGCCTGGTAGGCCCGCCTGGTACGGGAAAGACGTCCATCGCCAGATCCGTGGCCAGAGCGCTGGGGAAAAAATACGTGCGTATCAGCCTGGGAGGCGTTCACGACGAGGCGGAGATCAGAGGCCACAGGAAGACTTATGTGGGGGCCATGCCGGGCCGCATTGTGGAGGGCCTGAAGCAGGCGGGAGTGAAAAATCCCCTGATGCTGTTAGACGAGATTGACAAGGTCAGCAGCGACTACAAGGGAGACACCTCCTCTGCTCTGCTGGAGGTTCTGGACAGCGAGCAGAACGTGAAATTCCGGGATCACTATGTGGAGATTCCGGTGGATCTGTCGGAGGCTCTTTTCATCGCCACTGCCAACACCACCCAGACGATTCCAGGGCCTCTGTTGGATCGTATGGAAGTGATAGAAGTCAGCAGCTACACAGAGAATGAGAAATTCCACATTGGAAAGAATTATCTCATTCCCAAGCAGATGGAGCGCCACGGCCTGACGAAGAAGGATTTGTCCGTTTCGGGAGCAGCTCTGGAAAAGATTATCCACAATTACACCAGGGAGGCCGGTGTCAGAAACTTAGAGAGACGGATTGGAGATATCTGCAGAAAGGCGGCCAGAGAGATTCTGGAGGAACAGATGAGAGAGAAACGCCGGCAGAAAACAAAGTCTCTTAAGGCAGCGGAGATTAAGACAGAGAAGGCTGATAAGAAAGCTGGAAAAGAAAAAGCTGGACATGAGAAGACAATCCGGGTTACGGAGAAAAATCTGGAAAAATACCTGGGACGGGAGAAAATCCAGTTTGAGGACGCCTGTGAGACGGATCAGGTGGGAATTGTCCGGGGGCTGGCCTGGACCAGCGTAGGCGGCGATACTCTGGAGATCGAGGTAAACGTCATGCCTGGAAAGGGAGTCCTCCAGCTGACAGGACAGATGGGAGATGTGATGAAGGAGTCGGCCCAGACGGCTTTAAGCTATGTCCGCTCTGCGGCAGATCAATATGGCGTAAAAAACAGCTATTTTGAGAAGCATGATATCCACATTCACATCCCGGAGGGGGCTGTGCCAAAGGATGGACCTTCCGCCGGAATCACCATGGCAGCTGCCATGATGTCAGCTGTGACAAACCGTCTGGTTTCAGCTAAGACGGCCATGACAGGAGAGGTGACGCTGCGGGGACGGGTTCTTCCCATCGGAGGCCTGAAGGAGAAGCTTTTGGCGGCCAGAATGGCTCACATAGAGAAGGTTTTAGTGCCGGCGAAAAACAGGCCGGATGTGGAGGAGCTGTCCAGAGAAATCACAAAGGGCATGGAAATTGTCTTTGTGACGTCCATGGAGGAGGTCTTAAGGGAAGCTCTGCTTGGAACCGCTGAGAAAAAATAAGACAGGAAAAATTGATGCTCTTTTCAGAGTAAGAGAGAAAAGGAAACGAAAATGATTATAAAAAAAGTAGATTTGGAGACTGTCTGCGGCATCACCAGCAAGCTTCCGGCCAATACGCAGCCGGAGTTTGCCTTTGCCGGGAAGTCCAACGTAGGGAAATCGTCCCTGATTAACGCGCTGATGAACCGGAAGGCCTATGCCAGAACGTCGGCTCAGCCGGGAAAAACCCAGACGATCAATTTTTACCACATTAACGACGCCTTCTACTATGTGGACCTGCCGGGCTACGGCTATGCCAGGGCCAACCAGGAGGTAAAGGCCAAATGGGGAAAGATGATTGAGAACTATCTTCACAAGTCTCCGATGTTAAAATGCGTATTTCTGCTGATTGATATCCGCCACGATCCGTCGGAGAACGACCGACTCATGTATCAGTGGATTTTAGACCAGGGCTACCGCCCGGTGATCATTGCCACCAAGGCGGATAAATTAAAGAGAAGCCAGATAGCCAAACATGTGAAAATGGTGCGGGAGGGACTGTCCATGCAGCCGGAGGACGTTCTGATTCCGTTTTCTGCCGAGACGAAGCAGGGAAGGGAAGAGATCTGGGACTATATTGAGAAAACTGCTGCGGAGGAAGAGCAGTAGTGTTTCATTTGCTGCTTGGAATCATCTATCTGGCCTTTATTAGCCTCGGCCTTCCCGATTCCCTCCTGGGATCGGCCTGGCCTGTCATGTACCGGGAATTTTCAGTTCCCGTGTCCTATGCGGGCGTTATTTCCATGATTATCTCGGCGGGCACTATTTTTTCCAGTCTGCAGAGCGACCGTCTGACCAGGCGGTTCGGCACGGGAAGAGTGACTGCTGCCAGCGTATGTATGACAGCTGTGTCCCTGCTGGGATTTTCCACCAGCGGCTCCTATCTGGAGCTGTGCCTGTGGGCGGTTCCCTACGGCCTCGGCGCCGGGAGCGTGGACGCTTCCCTGAATAATTATGTGGCGCTTCACTATACGGGAAGCCATATGAGCTGGCTGCACTGCATGTGGGGCGTAGGAGCCTCCCTGGGACCGTATATTATGGGGGCTGCGCTGGAAGGCGGCCATGGATGGAATATGGGATACCGCTGTATTGCCGTGCTCCAGTTTGTTCTTACCGTTGTTCTTGCAGCCAGTCTTCCTCTGTGGAAAAAGAGGCAGACATCCGGAGAGAAAGCGGCCTGCTTGTCCACAGAGGAAGGCAGAAGGCCCCTGTCCATTGGCCAGATTGTCAGGCTCCCAGGTGCAAAAGAGATTCTGGCGGCCTTTTTCTGCTACAGCGCTCTGGAGCAGACGGCGGGACTTTGGGCTGGCAGCTATCTGGTGTTATGCAGGGGAATTTCGGCAGAGGCGGCGGCCGGTTTTGTCAGCCTGTTTTTCCTTGGAATTACGGCGGGAAGGGCGATCAGCGGCTTTCTGACTATGAAGCTGGGGGATACCCGGATGATACGCCTTGGCGAAGCTGTGATTTTTCTGGGAATTTTCTGCCTTTTCCTGCCCTTTGGGAGCAGAGCCGCGTCAGCAGGCCTGATTCTCACCGGACTGGGATGCGCTCCCATCTATCCGTCTATCATTCATTCTACGCCGGAGCATTTCGGAGCAGACAAATCCCAGGCAGTCATAGGCGTGCAGATGGCCTTCGCCTATGTGGGAAGCCTCAGCATGCCGCCTCTGTTCGGCGTGATTGCCAGCCATGTAAGCGCGGCTTTATTTCCCGTTTTTCTGATTGTCATCCTGGCACTGATGGCTGTTCTGCATGAAAAGATGCTGGCATCGGTGCGCGGAGGGAAACATAAAAAATAGCGTCAGTGTACACTGACGCTGGCTTCAAAAAAAGAACAGCTGTCCAGGCTGCCTTAAAAAGCGGCCGGAATGGCTGTTCTTTTCTTTTGGTGAGAGACGCGCGCTATGGACGGCGCGCATTTTTTTCCTGCAGGGCCTTTATTTTCGCATATTCCTCCGCTGCCCGGTTCAGGATGGCGAAAACAGCTGCCGGAAGGAAGAGGAAGATGAAACACTTCCGCTTAAATATCTGATACCGCCTTCTGGCCTGGCTGAAATCGCCCCGGATGAGATCGCGGAGGCGTACAGGCTCCGGTTTTGTCCGTGTTCGAAACATGGGATTCCTCCTGTACCGGTCCCCTGTTAAGGCTTGACCGGCTTGTCGCTCATCAGAGATTTCATAATAAAGGAGTAAATCTCCTGGCTTTTGCCTTTCCAGTGATTGCACATGCTCTCCGCCTGTTCCTTGTCAGGCACGGAGACGTCAAGGCTGATCAGGACGTTTTTCCCCTCCCGCACCTCGCAGTGAACGGTGTAATCCTGATTGGTGGATTTATAGAAATCAGAGATAAAACCGGCCTCGTCCCGCATCCGGAATTTGTTTTCCTTCAGGTACTCGTTCATATCCTCCACAATAGCGGGAGAAATGGTTTTTCCAAAGAAATCCAGCGTATCCTCCCCCTCCGGGGTAATCTCGTAGCGGGTGCTGTTGTGAACCGTCTCCTGGCGGATGAGTCCCGCGTCCAGCAGGTCGTTTAAGGCCTGCTGAAGCGTAAAGTAGCTTGTATAGTCCCGATCCAGGAAGAAGCTGGAAAGCTGGGCGTTTGTCAGAGGGAAATTTACCTGTTTCAGCATGTACAGATTCATCAGCTTGTATAATGTCATTGGTTCAGCTAACATAGCAAAACTCCTTTAAAGAAAAACTGATTGGGGCAGGCTAACGGATATGCTCCTTTACAGCCTGGCTGACCGCGTCGGCCACTCTCGGATCAAAGGCAGCCGGAAGAATATTGACGTCGCTTAATTCCTCCTCAGATACCAGGGAAGCGATGGCCTCGGCCGCCGCTAATTTCATCTCCTCTGTGATGGCGCAGGCCCGTCCCTCTAAAGCGCCCCGGAAAATGCCAGGGAAGATCAGGACATTATTAACCTGGTTGGGGAAGTCAGAACGTCCGGTTCCAACGACTCTGGCTCCCGCCTCTCTGGCCAGATCCGGCATGATCTCAGGAACAGGATTGGCCATGGCGAAGAGAATCGCGTCATGGTTCATGGAAGCGACCATCTCAGGCGTCACGATGCCTGGAGCGGAGACTCCCACAAAGATATCCGCGCCCTTTAAGGCGTCTGCCAGGCTTCCGGTCCGCTTTCCGAGATTGGTCACTTTGGCCATCTTTTCCTGCATCCAGTTGAGGCCCTCCATGCCCTCGCAGATCATGCCCGCCTTGTCGCAGAGGGTGATGTTCTGGAAACCGTATGTAAGAAGCAGCTTTGTGATGGCGATTCCCGCGCTGCCTGCGCCGTTTACAACGACCTGGGCTGTCTCCTTGTTCTTTCCCGTTACCTTTAAGGCATTGATAATGCCGGCCAGCACTACGATGGCAGTGCCGTGCTGATCATCGTGGAAAACCGGGATGGAGAGGCGTTCCTTTAAGCGCTCCTCAATTTCAAAGCACCGGGGAGCGGAGATATCTTCCAGGTTGATGCCGCCGAAAGCAGGGGCAATGCGGACAACAGACTCAATAATTTCCTCTGTGTCCTGGGTGTCCAGGCAGATGGGGAAGGCGTTGATCCCGCCGAACTCCTTGAAGAGGACAGCCTTGCCCTCCATAACCGGCATGGCTGCCAGCGGTCCGATATTTCCCAGGCCCAGAACGGCGCTTCCGTCGGATATTACGGCTACGGTGTTGGATTTGATTGTGTATGTGTAGGCTGCCTCCGGATTCTCGGCGATTACCTTGCATGGCTCCGCCACGCCGGGCGTATAGGCCAGAGCTAAATCCTCGCGGCTTTTAACGGCTACCTTGGAGACGGTCTCAATTTTTCCATTCCACTCCTCATGGAGCTTCAGAGCTTTTTCACTGTTTGTCATAATGCGATCCCTTTCTTTGCTGAGATTTTATTCCTGATAATATCTATCATATCAAGTTTATTTTCTGAAATCAAGCCTTTGCCAAAAAGTCGATTTTATGTAGTGTAATTGAAAGGAAAGTATGCTAAAATAGAAAACAGATTTTGGAAGCAATACGAATACTGCAGGTGAGAACGCTATGAGAGAACGAATCAACCGGCTGGCCATGGGCATTGTGGATACATCAAAACCAAAGGTGATCTGGACGCCGGATGCGATAGAAGAGACAATCAGAACAAATACAACGGTAAGAAGAGAACTGTTTATCGGAACCGAGGGCGGAGGAAGCGTCAAGGGACTGGTGTATTCCACCAGCGACAGAGTCCGGATCTTTGCGGATCACGCGTCCTTTGGCGGAGTGAGGAACCGGATCGCTTATGAGGTGGACACTTCCTTTATGGAGGCCGGTGATGAGATTGACGGAATGTTCAATCTGGTCACCAGCTGCGGAGAGATAGAGATTCCCTATGTGTTTTATGTGGATCTGGCTGCGTCGGGAAGCGTGCTGAGCAGCCTTAAGACGCCGGAGGATTTTGCCAGACTGGCGGGAAGAGACGGAGATACGGCTCTCAGGCTGTTAGATTATCCTGATTTTGCCGAAGCGCCCTTTATGCAGGATCCCCATGTGCGGGCGGTGTACGAGGGGCTGAAGGGACACGGCAGCAGGCAGTGCTTTCTGGAAGAATTTCTGAATGGGCTCGGAGTAAAGGAGCCCTTCTGTATTTTTTTCGATGAAGAGCAGAAAACCTACGAGAATCCGTCTGGCCATATTCAGGACTCCATTGAGATTAAGAGCAGAGGGTGGGGATATATCTGCCTGGAAGCAGAGGCAGACGGAGATTTTATCCACCTGTTAAAGCGAACCGCGACTCAGGAGGACTTTAAAAACGGAGTATGCTCTCTTCCGTTCCAGATTTTGTCAGAAAACCTTCACGGGGGAAGGAATTACGGCGCTGTTTTTGTGACGGCCGCCGGGGAGACGCACAAGATTTCCATTTCCGTGACAGTGGGAGGAGAGAAGGCCCAGAAAAGCATTTCCTTCCGGGAGGATCTGAGAAATTATATGGAGCTGCGGCTGCAGTACGAGGCTCTCGCAGAGCCGTCTTACGAGTCTGGCGGCGAGGGAGAAGAGGAGCAGGAGGACAACCAGACCAGGCAGACAGGCAGGAAGAAGAAAAAGCCTGAGGTTAAGGACGAGAGAACGCTTAGCCAGAGGCGGCTGGCTTCTTCTATGGGACGTCTGCTGTCCCAGATGAAAATTTCCTATGAAGACAGCGCGGTCCGCCTGCTGGAGGCGGAGCACCTTTTGGCTGTGGGGCGCAGAGACCGGGCTCAGGCTATCCTGGATTCTGTCAGGGAACAGATCCTCGCGGAGCGGGACAGCAGGGTTATGAACTATCTGCTGTTCCAGTATATCCAGGTTTCCCTGTCAGGCGGCGAGGCGCAGAGAGACGCTCTCCTGAGGCTGCTGCGCCGCCATCTGGCGGCAGAGCCGGGAAACTTCTATTTATATATGATGATTCTCCGTCTGGATCCGGAGCTGGCCGCCAGCCCGGCCGCCGTCTATGCAGATCTGCGCAGACAATTCAGAGAGGGAGCCGCCAGCCCGTTCCTGTTTCTGGAAGCCTGCAGAATTCTGGCGAGGGAACCGGAGTTTCTGAGGAATATGGAGCCCTTTGAGTCCCATGTGATCTACTTTGGAGCCAGAAGAGGACTGCTGTCTGAGGAAACGGCTCTGGCCGCGGCAGATGTGATTGACAGGAAAAAGGAATTTTGGCCCTTTGGGCTTAAAATACTGACAGCTCTTTATGCTCAGTTTGAGAATACGGAGATCCTTTCTGCTGTCTGCGCCATGCTGATCCGCGGAGGATGCCGGGAAAACAAGTATTTGCCATGGTACGAAAAGGGCGTAGAGGCAAAGCTGGCTCTGACAAAGCTCTACGAGTACTATCTGTACTGCCTTCCGGAAAATTACGAAAAGCCTCTTTCCAGGGAAATGCTTCTCTATTTTTCTTATGGAAATGAACTGAATGAGAAGGGAAAGGCCAGACTGTACCGGAATGTGCTGGAATTTTACCGGGACGACGAGTCGATGTTCCGGTTTTATGAGAGGGAAATTGAAAAATTCGCTCTTTCCCAGCTGTTTGCGGGAAAGATCAGCAGAGATCTGGCGGTGATTTACAAAACGGTGATTTACCCGGATGTGGTGGACCGGCAGCTGGCCAGGGTGCTTCCGTCTGTGCTGAAATCCAACTGCATTACGGTGAAGGACAGCCGTATCCGATATGTCATAGTGCGCCATGAGGAGCTGACGACAGAGGATGCCTACCCTCTGACAGAGCAGACCGCCTATGTGCCTCTTTTTTCCAGCCGCGATATTCTGATGTTCCAGGACGAGGCCGGGAACCGGTTTATGAGCACGCCTTACGAGACGTCTGCGGCGATGGAAGGGGAAGAGCTGGCTAAGCGGTGCTTTCAGGTGTATCCGGAGCACCCGAGCCTGCTATTAAATGCCTGCCAGAAGGCTCTTGACCGTGAGGGGAAGGAGAGAGAGGGAGCGGCTGGCTCCATGACGGAAAACGAGGAGGAAATCCTTGTGAAAGCGCTTTCAGAGCCGTCGCTTCACCCTATTTACAGGAAAAAGATTATGTCTGCCCTGATCCGCCGCTATGTGGACAGTCTGACCCTGGGAGGACAGGGAGACAGAGAGCGGGCGGCTGCTTTCCTGCTGGCTGCTGACAAGGATTCCATAAGCCCCGATGAGAGAGCGCAGATTATGAAAGCGCTGATTGCCCAGGGCTGTTATTCAGAGGCATACGATATGCTGTGCCGATATGGAAGCGAACGGCTGGAGACGGCTGATCTGAAAAAGCTGGTTGTAAAAATGCTGTTAGACAGCCTGATGCGGGAGGATGAGCGCCTGTTAAATCTCTCTTTCCAGATTTTCCAGGAGGGCAGAGCGGACGGCGCCATTCTCAGCTACCTGTGCGAATACTTTAACGGAACGGTGGATCAGATGTTCTGTATTCTGCTGGCTGCCATCAGAGATCAGACAGATACCGCAGATATGGAAGAGCGGCTGCTCTGCCAAATGCTGTTTACCGGCTGCACAGAAAAGATGGACCGGGTGTTTGACCTGTACGCATCCAGGAAGAAGACCAGGGAAATGATTGTAAAGGCCTATTTTACCGTAAAGTGCATCGAGTATTTTATGGAGGAAAAACCGGCTCAGGATAAAGTGTTCGCCTACCTGGAGGGAGCGGTCTACAACAGCTCCGACCGGGACCGGATCCCGGATATTTATCTGCTGGCCCTGACCAAGTATTACGCTTCTCTGCCGTCTCTCACGAAGGAGCAGGAGGAGCTGTGCAGAGCAGTTACAGAGGTGCTGCTGGAGGCTGGCATGGAATTTTCCTATTTTAAAGAATTATCCAGGTTTGCGGCTGTGCCGGAACGGCTTCTCGACAAAGAGATGATCGAATTCCACGGGGAAAAGGATTCGGATCCTGTGCTGATGGTGCGCGTGCTTCCAGAGGAGCAGGAGTTTGTCTGCGAGGAGATGAAGGAAGTTTACAAGGGCATTTTCGTGCGGGAAAAGGTGGTTTTTGAGGGAGAGGTCCTGGAGTACCAGATTTACAGAAAACGGGGGGATCAGGCCCCTGCCGTTTCCGGAAGCCTGGAGCGCAGAGAGCCGCCGGTAAAGCAGGAGGGAACGCGCTTTGCGCTTCTCAACCAGATGGGACTGAGCTTTGACATGAAAAATGAAAATACCCTGAGAAGCCAGATGGAGGAGTACCTGACGGCTGACGCTGTTTCCCAGGCGCTGTTCGGACTTCTCTAACCTAACAGAGAGGCAGAAGCAGACGGGGAAGGGCAGACAGGGAAAATGGACAGGATCAAGTAATAGAAGAAAGGGGCTTGCTGAGAGATGGACGGACTTGTACTGGGAGTCGACCTGTGCGATACCTATACGTCCATAACGGCGCTGGAGCCGGAACGGACATGGACGATCAAGACAGCGGTCTGCAAAAACAGACAATCAGAGGAGTGGTATGTGGGGGAGGAAGCCTCCGCCCGCGCCATGGCAGGCGATCCGCACTGGGACAGTCTTCTCTCCAGAATACAGCGGGACGAGAAGGAGCCGGAGAGGGAAAACGGTTATACAGGACTGGATTTGCTGAAGCGTTTTTTAAAGGAGGCGCTGGAGCTTCCGAAAAAGGAGGCTGAGAAGGAGGAGATAAGCCGTCTGGTCATTGCCCTGAGAAAGCCGGAGATAAGGCTGATGGACAGCCTTCTTTACTGCGCCGATTACCTGGGAATTGACAGAAGCCGTGTTCACATCGTGAGCCATACGGAGAGCTTTGTCTACTATGTGATGAGCCAGAAGCGGGATGTGTGGAGCAATCAGGTGGGGATGTTCGAGCTGTCCGAGGGCTGTGCCAGGTACTATGAGCTGAAGACTCAGAGGGGATCCAGAGGAATGATTGTCACTGCCGACCGGGAGGATCTTCAGGAAGAAATTACATTGGAGTATTTAAAGAGACCGGAGGGAGCGGCCTCAGAGGATCAGTTTCTGGCGGCCTGTGCAGACAGAATTTTAGATAAGCGTCTGTTTTCCGCGGTTATTCTTACAGGAGATGGCTTTGCCACCACAGACTGGGCTCACAGCTTTATGAAGAAAATCTGCAGCAAGAGGAGAGTGTTTGCAGAGTACGGCCTGTTTTCAAAGGGAGCCGCCTACCGGGGCGCAGATTATGAGAGAGAACGCACCGATTATCCGTTTACCTGTATCTGTGAGGGAAGGCTTCAGTATACCATTTCCCTGCAGGTTTTGAACCGGGGGAAGGATACCAGCCTGGTTCTGGCGGCAGCAGGAGACAACTGGTATGAGGCCAGAAGCACGGTGGATCTGATTGCGGATGGAGAAGACCATCTGGAGTTTGTGATTTCCTCCCTGGATCAGAGGAAAAGGAGAGTGGTGCCTGTGGCGCTTCAGGATTTCCCCATCCGTGAAAACAAGACGAACCGGATTCAGGTGACCATCGGTTTTTCAGATGAGAGCACCATGATTATTATGGTAAAGGATAAAGGCTTTGGCGAGCTGTTTCCAGCTTCAAAGGCCATGGTGAGACAAGAGGTGGTACTATGAGTTTCATACTGTGCAGACAGGAGGAGGTAACGCATCCTCTCTATATTGAGGCCCTGGGCGTCCATATCTGGTCTTCCCAGGAGCTCTGCTATGTGATTTATAATTACCCTCTGCTGGCCATGGATCATTTTCTGGATGAGCGGCTGACAGAGTTTATTGAGAAAGAGCTGAGAATGACTGTTCTGGCGGCAAGGCTGGAAAACGGGCTGAGAACCGGCGCGGACGAGGACGAGCTGATCTTTATGTTCCTGGAAGAATGCCATTTCTACAGTCCGAAAGAGATTACGGCTTTCCGGCAGAAGATCAGCTCCTACCGAAATATGGGCTCGCTGGAGTTTGCCAAGGCTACGGCAGACTACTATTACACGCTGCGCCAGTACGGCACAGCGCTTCGGGGATATGAAAAGCTGCTGGACAGCCAGCACAACAAGGCGGCTGACGACGAATTTCTGGGAAAGGTCTGGAACAATATGGCTGCCTGCTATGCAGGTCTGTTCTGGTTCGACAAGGCCATGCAGGCCTATGAGATGTCCTGGAGCTACCGAAAGGATCCGGACACAGTAAAGCGGATGTACCATCTGACACTTTTAAATCCAAAGCTGTCTGTCAAGGCCAGATTCGGCGCCGGACTGCTGGACAGCCGGAAAGAGCAGTGGAAGGAAGAATTTGACGAGGCGGTGAGCCGGGCCAGACATTCTGAGAGCGTGAGACAGGCGGAGGAACTGTTTAACCAGGAAAAGACTGCCCGCAGGCAGGCGGAGGGAGAACTTCTGTCCAGGTGGAAGGCAGGTTACAGAGCCATGATATAGCGTCAGAGCAGGTGGAACATAACAGGAAGATAAAAAGAGAGGCGGAAGGCTTCGCTTCGGCATAAAACTGCCGGAATGAAACCTTCCGCCTCTCTTTCTGTATTTAATGGATTCAGCAGGAAAAATTCCGTCAGGCGTTTTTCCTACTTTGACATCAGATGACCGATGTTTTTAATGAGAACGGAAATGGTTCCGTCTGGATTTGTGATAAATTCCACCCGGTCTGGATTCTGGTACTCCTCCATAGGGATAGTGATCTCGATTCCCGTATCGGTCGTCAGACGCTGGCTCTGGAATTTTTTTACCGTCTGCTCGTTTTTGGGCTGGACTGTCTCGTAGGACAGATTGTATTTCTCCATTTTCTCATCAAAGGCAGTCTGCATTTCAGGGCTGTCTGGAAAAACCTTTTCACGGAGAGATTCCACCTTGATGGCGCCCTCCTCCTCCAGCTCCCTGTAAATGACATTTTTAATTTCCATTTTGCGTTCTGCGTCGTCATCCCCGTAATACTTCCGGTTGACCTGCTCCACCGCTCTTGTCACAATATCCAGCTTTGATTTCTGAGACAGAGGAGCGTGGCATTCCAGATACAGATCGGAAAAATACAGACGTTTTTCGCCGTTTACCTCGTACTTTTTCTCCGTCACCAGAAGCTCTCCCGTTCCCAGATTCACGACAAAGGCCTCGGAGAGCTTCTGCCCCTGGCCTGGAAGCAGAGCCTTCTGCAGAATAATGCTGTTGGCGTTTTTGCCTTCCTGCTCCTTGGTCAGATGGGTGTAGGAAGTCTTGTAATTCATTTTCAGAAGGGCAAGATAATCGCTTCCTCCGGAGGAGAAGACCACCACTGCAACGTCGGCCGGAGGAATATCGATATTGGCGTTCATAATGTCGTAGAGCAGCTGGGCCAGCTGCTTGCTGGTCTCCACAAAGGTTTCCGGGGTACACTGCTCCAGAAGCTGCTTGACAGGAGAATCGTTTCCAAAGCGGCAGAGCTTGACGTCGTCGCTCTCCGTCAATTTTTCAATGTGGGCCTTCAGAAAATCGGACAGATCACCGGACAGGTCGATGGGGCAGTCGGAGAGAACCGGCACGCCCACAGACGAGTCCAGGATATGTACAATTCCTATTTTCATAATAATATCGTCAGATTTCATGGGAAAGCTTCCTCCTACTGTCCGTCTGCCGGCTGTCCGGCCTCAGAATCAGCCGGAGAGACTTCTTCTGAAGTCTCAGGCTGGCTGGAATCTGCTTCAGGAGCTTCCGTCTGGCTGGAAATCTCCCCACTGTCAGGAAGGGTAAGCTCGTGAACCTCTGTTACCCGCCGTACAGCGCCGTCCTCCGCATAGGAAAAGGATAATTCTGCGCCTGGCTGCATGAAAGGAAGCTTCTCGTGAATGTCCACAGAGGCGGTGTATACCTGGGAATCTCCCTCAAGAGTAAAGTAATAGCAGGTATTGCCGGACACAACCGCGCTGGCAAGAGAAGCGACGGTTCCGGAGATTTCCGTGCTGTCCACAGGCTCCTGCACCTCCACGTCTTCCAGGTTCAGCGCTTTTCTGTAATTGCTCTTGGCCTCGTCAATAGTCTGTCCGGTTCCTACGATCTGGTACTGCTCCACGTCTACAAAGGCGTACATTTTCACAAGTCCCGCATTGTCCTTCAGAGAGAGGAAATACGTCGGACGGTTGGAAATATTTAAGAGCAGAGGGAAGGTGGCAGAGTAGTTTAAGTGCTGCACCTGTCCCTGGGCAGAAGCCATGGCAGAGGTCTCCGTCGCGCCTGGAACCGTGTAGAACTTGGTCTCCTTCGTTCGGCAGTTGACAAGAACAAAGCCGATATTGGACTCGTCGGCTGTCACAGAGCTCATGCCTGTGTACAGATAGACGTCGTCGTTGATGGCCATATAGTTGTAGCCGTAGGTAGTACGGCGCACGTCCTTCTGGCCGAAGACAGAGTTAATATATCCGTGCTGGAATCTTCCGTTGTCGTCCAGCTGGCCGATGAGAAGCTCCGCGTAGTAGAGCTGATCCACCCACTGGGGAACGTCCTCCTTGGCGTACCATTCACTTTCGCCGGTAACGGCATTGACTAACACGGCGCCGTCGATGTCTTTTCCGTCCCACCAGCCAATCCGGTAGGAGATAGTGGGAGCAATCCAGTAAGGCGTTCCGTTGTCGTCGATCTCAAAAGATACAGTTTCAAACATCTTCGTCGGATATTTAAAACGGATATAGCGGTAAATATTGCGGAAGAAATATTCGCTGGGGGAGTATCTCATTCCATTTTCCAGCCATACCAGGTTAGTTTCCTGAGTTACCATGTCCACAGTTAAGTAGGCGGGAAGGCCTTCCTTGTGGTTAAAGAGCCACTTGATCGGATCCGCATAGCGGAGCGGCGTCACGCGGTAGGGAGAACCCTTGTAGTTGATCTGAGTGTAGTCGTCCTGAATCTCAAACTGGGAAACCAGCTCTGTCATCTCTCCCAGCTTACGGCTGCCGAGACGGGAGGCGGTATCCTTGTCAACTACAGGAATCTGGGACATGTTAAGCTCAGCTACGTCCTGGGCAAAATCGCCATCCTCAATGGTAATCAGATCCCGGTAACGGGTGGCGTTGAAAAACTGGAGTCCCAGAAGAGAAGCGACAGTCATGAGAATAATGATCAGGCCGATAGCGATAAAGCCGTATTTTAAAGGCCTTCCAAGGCTGACGCCGCTTCTTTTTCCGCTGTTTCTGCGGAAAACAAACTGTCCCGTTTCCTCATCCTTCACCATCTGGACGCCCCGCCCGGATCCCAGAGTCTGAAGAAAATCCTTGGTATAGGACAGAAAATTAACAACAAGAAAAATGAGAATACAGAGAATCAGAAAGACAAGGAAATTCTTATCTCTCAGATTAACGGCCGGAAGCATGGAATAGAACAGCAGAAACATTAACACTGCCGACACCAGAATCCGGATCACCATAGATGAAATATTTTTGGCTTTCATAGAGTCCTCCTTTGAAGTATGTAGAAACTATTTTATCATTTATGGGGAGAAAATCAAGGATATCAGGGGGATTTAGAGAAATTTCATAGATACCGGAATATCAGGAAAATCCTAAGAAAATCTTTCCCATTTTTTTCCTAATGATCCTTTTCACAGATATTGACCGTATTTTCAAATAGTGTTATAATCGACAGGAATATAAAGGAATCTTATGAAAACCTGAAAATATCCTTTTTCTACCTATTATATATGGCTGTATATAGGAGAAAACAGGTTTTGAATTCTGAGATTTCAGATGGAGAAAATCGCAGAACCTTCGTAAAGCTAATGGGGCATATGTAAGGCAGAAGCGAGGTTATAAACGAGAGAAGCATTCGGGATAAAATTATTTTTTATTGCGGATATGGCGAAGCTATACCTAAAAACAGGAGAGCAGATATGTGGTATGTGATTCAGACAATCACCGGGAAGGAAGAGGAGCTGGCCAGGGCTGCGGGCGCCTATCTCTCCCCAGAGCTGTGTGAAGACTGCTTTACTGTAAAAAGGAAGCTGATCAAACGCCTGGGAGGGGAATGGGTGGCCGTGACGGAAACGCTTTTTCCTTCCTATTTATTTTTAGAGACAAAAAATCCGGAACAGCTCTTTTATGAGCTGAAGAAGATACCGGAGTATACAAGGCTGCTGGGCGACAACGACGGAAGCTTTATTCCGCTGGAAGCAGAGGAAAAAGACTTTTTAATGAAAATCTGCCGCAGAGAGGGCAGAGATATGGTCGCAGACCTGACAGACCTGTATTTAGATAAGAACGGGGAGATCCAGAGAGCAGAAGGACCTCTCCAATTTTTTTTAGACAAAATTGTAAAATTGAACCTGAGAAAACGATTTGCAGTGACAGAGCTTACCATAGCGGGGCGGAAACAGACCGCTGTGTTTGGAGTCAGGCTGAGGAGAGAAGAGCTTCAGGAAAAGTCAAATCATGGAGGATAGGCAGAAATTAATGAAGTTGGAAAAAGAAAAAAACAAATCCAGTCGAAGGATCAAACGGTATTTACCGTTTAAACGTGGGATAGATGTGTTTTTGAGCGGAATATCTGTTATTCTTTTCAGTCCGCTGCTGATTGGACTGGCAATAGCGATTAAATTAGATTCCCCTGGACCAGTTTTATTCAAGCAAAAGAGAGTAGGGAAAAATAAGAAATTATTTGAAATATGGAAGTTTCGCACCATGCGGACAGACACGCCAAAGGATATGCCGACTCATATGCTGGCAGATCCAAAACAATATATCACAAGGACAGGACATTTTCTGCGGAAGACATCACTAGATGAGTTGCCGCAGATTTTTAATATCCTGAAGGGGGAAATGAGCATTATTGGTCCCCGCCCGGCCCTATGGAACCAGGATGATTTGATTGCAGAGCGGGATAAGTACAGGGCGAATGACGTAACGCCAGGGCTTACCGGCTGGGCGCAGGTGAACGGGCGGGATGAACTGGAAATTCCAGTGAAAGCAAAACTGGACGGATATTATGTAGAACATATGAGCTTTCGGTTTGACTGCATCTGCTTTTTAAAAACGATTACCTCAGTACTTAAGAGCGATGGCGTAGTAGAAGGCGGAACGGGAGAGATGAAGCGGGAGAAAAGCAGAACCGATCATTAAAAGATATGGCAGAAAGCGTATTTTGGGAGTATTTGAATGAAACGAATTTTGATTACAGGAGCTGACAGTTACATAGGCACTTCCGTAGAAAAATGGCTGAAACGCTCAGAATTTTCTGGAATGTATCAAGTGGATACGGTAGATATGAGAGGAGAAAAATGGAAACAGAAAGATTTCTCCGGATACGATACAGTGTTTCATGTGGCGGGGATCGCGCACCAAAAGGAAACGAAAGAAAATGAAGCCTTGTATTACAAAATAAATCGCAATCTGGCGATTGAGGCTGCTGTAAAAGCCCGAGAACATGGTGTGAAACAATTTATTTTCTTGAGCAGCATGAGCGTATATGGAGTGGATGAAGGGATGATTGATAAGAAAACGGTACCTCATCCACAGACTCATTACGGAAAGTCAAAATATCAGGCAGAAAAAAAGCTTGTGCAATTAAGCTGTGAGAAATTTCAAATAGCTATTGTAAGACCTCCGATGGTGTACGGGAAAGGCTGCAAAGGCAATTATCAGCTGTTGCGGAAAGCGGCATTGTATAGTCCGGTATTTCCAGATATTAAAAACAAACGCAGCATGATATATGTCGATAACTTGGCCGAATATATTCGGCATTTGATTGAAAACAGATCAGAGGGGATTTTTTTGCCGCAAAACAGCCAATACACCTGCACAAGTGAAATGGTAAAGATGATTGCACATTTCAATGGTAAAAAGCTTTTCTTAACGAACGCTTTTAACTGGGGAGTTAAATGTATGATGGAAAATAAAACGGTAAAGAAAGTATTTGGAAGCCTGTATTACGATACAGAGGGAGAATTATCCTGTTCGATGATACCTTGGAAAGAGACGATAAGAGAAACGGAAAAATAAGAAAGCAATGAAAAAGAAAAAGGATATTTTGTTTTTATGCCAATTTTTCTATCCGGAATATGTATCTTCTGCGACGCTGCCATTTGATACAGCCTCAGCTTACGCAAGAGCTGGATATTCGGTGGGAGCAATATGCGGATACCCGAAAGAATACAGCCGCCAAAAGCAGATTCCGAAGAAAGAAATTTATCAGGGCATATCAATAAAAAGAATAAAGTACTTACAGCTGGAACGCAAAAGGACAATAGGGAGATGCATTAACTATCTCTCTTTTTTACTGGCAATGTTTTTTAATGTATTTGAATGTAGGAAATATAAGTATATTTTCGTGTATTCCAATCCGCCAGTTTTGCCGCTGCTTGCAGCTTTAGCAAAGAAGCTATACAGGAATCGTATCGTTTTCGTAAGCTATGACGTATATCCGGAAATAGGAATCCAATCTCAAAAGATCAAGAAAAACGGACTGGTTGACAAAATCTTTCGGATGTCAAATCAATGGATTTTTAAGTCTATTGATAATGTAGTTGCATTGTCTGAAGACATGAAAGAGCTGCTTTGCAAAGAAAGAGATTTGGCCTCAGAGCAAGTATTTGTAATCCCTAACTGGGGAGAAGACAAGCAGAATTATAAAAAAGCAGATGTCCAAAATTCGTTGTTTTCAGATATTCCGGCAAACGCATTTATTGTTTCTTATTTAGGAAACCTTGGTATATGCCAGGATGAGAGGACCATGCTTGCAGTAATGGAGCAGCTGAAAAACAATAAAAACATTCATTTTCTCATTGCAGGCCATGGAGTAAAAATGCCTAAGTTAAGAGAGAAAGCGTCAGATAAGAATCTGAAGAATGTCCATATTTATGATTTTCTTCATGGGAAAGATTACGAAGACGCATTAGAGCTTAGCGATATGTGCATGGCAACCCTGATTAAAGGGATGCGCGGCTTATGTTCACCAAGTAAGGTGAGCAACTATCTTATGGCAGGAAAGCCTGTGATGATGGTATGTGAATCAGGAATCGGGATTGCTGAAGACATTTTGGCTCACAATTGCGGATATAGGATCCAGCCGGGAGACACAGACGCAATGAGGCAGGCAATTTTAGACTTAGCAGAAGACAGCCATAAAAAGCAGATGCTGGGAAGGAATAGCAGAGCTTTGTTCGAAGAAAAGTATGAGAAGTGCGTTTGCTTGGAAAAGTATATTGCGTTAGTAGAAAGAAATAAAATATTGAAGCAGTGATAAATCAAGATATTTTTTAATAATAGCAGTAAACAGTGCAAAGGAATGATTAGATGGAAAAGAGAGAATATAAGATATGTCAATGCTGTGTCATGGACACTTCAGATGAATATATTGAGTTTGATGGAAATGGAGTTTGTAACCGTTGTAATGAATATAAACAACGTATTCTGCCGGAATGGAATCACGGAATTGGACATGAGACAGAACTGCAGGAGTTGATTTCTGCAGTTAAAAAAAGTGGGGAAGGAAAAAAGTATGATTGTATTCTTGGATTGAGTGGAGGATTAGACAGTTCCTATATGCTCCATCTTGCAGTAACAGAATGGGGACTTCGTCCATTTGTATTTCATATTGATGCAGGATGGAATTTGCCTGTGGCAGAAGAAAATATCCGAAAAATGACAGACAAACTTGGAATTGAACTTCATGTTGAAAAGATGGACTGGGAAGAAATGAGGGAAATGCAGCTGGCATGGTTTCGTACTGGCTTAGAGAGTTTAGATGTCCCCCAGGATCATGCATTTATTGCTGTAATTGATAAGTATTCCAGAAAGCTAGGAGTTAAGTATATTCTAAATGGATATAATATCGCAACGGAAATTGTAGCAGATCCAGCTTCTTGGGCAAGAGGGGGCGGACCTACAGGAGATGGAACCTATGTAAAGGATGTAATTCGTAAATACTGCAGAATTCCAATCAAGCATTATACCTTTACAAACGGATTTAAACATAAGTTCTGGATTCCCTATGTGAAAGGTGTAAAAACGATAAAACCTCTGAATCTCGTGCCTGTTACAAGAGCTCAGATGGTAGAAGTTCTCTCAAGGGAATATGATTATGAGCCGTATCAGCAAAAACACTTTGAAGATCTGCTTACTAAATTTTTGGAGGGTTGGTGGAGTCCAACTCGATTTGGGCATGACATTCGCCGTGCACAGCTGTCCAGCCTTGTCGTGACAGGACAGATGACGAGAGAAGAGGCATTAAAAATTTTAGAAGAGCCGCCTTTGACAGAGGAGGAGGGAAAGAAGCTGTTTCAAGAGGTTGCAAAGCGTTTAGAAATTAGTGAGGAAGAACTTTGGAAGCTGCATCAATTGCCAGAATGTACAGAGCATTTTAAGAGTCAGGAGAAGATCTATAATCTGGGCATTCGTTTATACGAACTGCTGGGAATTGAGAAAAGAATTAGGAGATAGACGAATTTGGTAAAATTCGAAGGAGTAATTGATAAATGAAGGCGTTAATACGTTATGTAAAAAAAATTACAATGCGGGTAATTTTGACACCACTTAGGCTGCTTCCTGTTAAGAAAAATAAAATTATATTGATTAATGATTTAGCTTACAATTTTTCTGATAATCAAAAATATATAGCAGAGTATTTACAGCAGAAATATAATGGAAAATTTCAAGTGTTTTTTTCGGTTAGGGATTTGAATTGCAGTATACCTTTGCAAAATATCGTTCTATGTAAATTTAATTCATGGAAGTACTTTTTTCATTGCATGACAGCAAAAGTTTTAATTACTAATAGTGGGGGACTATCATATATTCCGCTGCGAAACAAACAGTATGTAATTAACACATGGCATGGCGGAGGATGCTATAAGAAATGTGGCGTAGATATGTACACAGATACATATCTGTTTCGAAAAGATCTTAAACTATCTGCAAAGCAGACAAACGTATTTTTGTCTACTAATAAACGTTTTTCAGAGTGCGTTTCACAAGCAATGCTTGTAGAACGCGATAAGTTCTGGGAAATTGGGATGCCTAGAAATGATATGATGGTGCATGGTGATCCCGTATTAAGAACTGAAATTCGTAAAAAGTTAGGAATCCAGAAAGATGAAAAAATAGTTCTTTTTGCACCTACATATAGAAAAATTGAAGATAATTATTTTCTGGATTCAGTAGCAATTTCTTATGGTATTGATGCTGGAAGGGTTTTGGATGCATTAAAAAAGAAATTTGGTGGAAACTGGATTTTTGCAATCCGTTTGCATCCCTGTGTTGTAAATCGCAGTGAGGTGATTACAGAAGGAATGCTTGATTTAACAGATTATGAAGATATGCAGGAACTGCTTCTGGCTGCAGATGTGATGATCAATGACTTTTCTTCATCTATGTGGGATTTTATGTTGACTGGAAAGCCATGTTTTACATTTGCTGCAGATCTTCAGCATTATGTAGAGACAACAGAGGTATATACTCCGGTTTCCGAGTGGCCATTTCCGCAGTCTACAAATAATGATGAATTAGAGAAAACAATCTTGAATTTTGATGCAGAAGAATACAGAAAAAACTGTCATGCACATTATCAAGCATTAGGCGGGTGCGAAGCAGGAAAAGCAGCAGAAATGGTGTGCGACCGCATTTATCAAGTTTGTTTTTCAAAAGAATAGAAGGATAGAGATAAATTATGAATATAGCCGTAATATTTGCAGGAGGAAGCGGGCAGCGGATGCATACCAGGGATATACCTAAACAGTTTCTTCTTGTCCATGGTAAACCAATTATTATATATACTTTAGAATGGTTTGATTCACACTCTGATATTGATGCAATTGTTATTGCCTGTAAGGCAGATCATATAGATTATTTAAAGGAATTGATTTATAAATACCGCCTTGAAAAAGTTGCAAAAATTGTTCCGGGGGGCGATACTGGACAAATGTCTATTTTTAATGGCTTAGTTGCTGCAAAAAAAATTGCTGACGAATCTAAAGCAGCAGATGCAGTAGTATTGATCCATGACGGTGTGCGCCCAATGATTAATCATAAAGTGATATCGGATAATATAGCATCTGTTAAAATGTATGGAACTGCCATTACAACAGGAAAGGTTACAGAGACAATATTGGTTGTAAATGAAGAAGACGTCATAGACTATGTACCAGATAGAAACCATTCAAGAGTGGCTAAGGCGCCTCAAAGCTTTTGGTTGAGTGATATTTGGGACGCACATCAAAGAGCGCAGAAGGAAGGAGTATTTAATTGCATTGATTCGTGCACTTTGATGAAGGGATATGGATATTCGATGCATTTGGTAGACGGACCAGCGGAAAATATGAAAATTACAACACAAAGCGACTATTATACGATGCGAGCATTACTAGATGCAAAAGAAGAACAGCAATTATTCGAAGGGGACATATAGTATGGATGAAAGAAAAACTATATTTGATGATGATCTCCATGATTTAGATAAGGTAAAGTTTATCCCATGGACAGAATTAAAAAATAAAACAATTTTCGTAACAGGGGCTACAGGATTAATTGGATTTGAATTGATTAACGTATTCAATTACATCAATTTAAAGTATGGACTTAATATGAACGTTTTAGCTTTGGTAAGAAACAAAGAACAGGCAATAGAACGTTTTCGAAATATTTTAGATTGCGGTATGTTAAAGCTGATTGTTGGAAATGTGGAAAAATTGCCAGCCATAAAAGAACCCATCGATTATATTATTCATGGAGCAAGTCAAACAGCCAGCAAAGAATTTGTAATACATGCAGTCGAGACGCTCCAAACTTCTGTTATGGGGACTCGAAATTTACTAGAATTAGCAAAAATTAAAAAAGTTAGTTCTTTTGTGTACCTTTCCAGTATGGAAGTATATGGCTATCCTCCTAAAGGGCACAAAGTTGCGGAAAATGAGATAGGAGCTTTTACCCCTCTCAGCAGTAGAAACAGCTATCCGATCAGTAAAATCACAGCAGAAGCAATGTGCTATGCATATTCAAAAGAATACGGTGTTCCGGCTAAGATTATTAGACTTACGCAAACATTTGGTCCGGGGGTAAATTACAATGACAGCCGAGTCTTTGCGTATTTTGCTAAATGTTCAAAAGAAAAGAAAAATATTGTATTAAAAACAAAGGGAGAGACAGAGCGCAGTTATCTTTATACGCTGGATGCTGCAACCGCAATTTTAGTGGTGATGTTGAAAGGCGAAGCAGGACAGGCATATAATGCAGCCGATGAGAGTACTTATTGTTCCATTGCAGAAATGGCAAAGATGATTGCTTCGGATTCAGAAATCCATGTTGAATTTGACATCCAGGATAATTATGCGAATGGTTTTGCGGATACATTATATATGGACTTAGATACATCTTCCCTCAGAAAACTGGGATGGGCTCCAACAGAAAGAAAAACATTAAAACAGATGTATGCAAGATTGATAGACGCATGGAAAAATGTTCATGAATAATAGGAAAGGTTGAAAATGAATATAGCATATTGCAGTTTGCTGCTGCCAGAAGAGAAAAAGTTATCTGAACGTTCTAAGGAACGTCTATCGGGCATTTCAGGCCATAAAGTTACCGCAGCAACAATTAAAGGTATAGACAAAAATTTAGATGGTCCAGTTACAATTTTTAATATTATCAATACATTGAACTATCCTCATTTTCCACAGCTTATTTTTCCAACAGAACAATGGAGTCATGCAGAACATTCAAAAGACTGGCATATTGGATATGTAAATATTATCGGAATTAAATATATCACACAAACAGTAAATTTATATAGAAAATTATCCAGCTGGATAAAAAGTAAAAATAATGAAGAGTGCATAGTCTGTGTACAATATATATATTACCCGGCAATGCTTGCAGCCTGTTTACTTAAAAAACGTTATAAAAATCAAGTAAAACTTTGCTTGAATACAGGAGATATACCTGGGAAATTTGGTCTGAAATCGCAAGTGAAGTCAGGATTGAAGGACTTTTTAATTCGGAATGTTATTGAAAAAGGAATTATGTCAATGGCCAAATTTTTTGATAACTTTGTTTTTGTAACAGAAGATATGGCTGCAGCATTTGGTGTAAAAGAGAAACCACATGTAGTTGTAGAAGGAACTTATATTAAACCAAAATATGCGGAAGAAGAGGTATATTTAAACTCTGAAGATAAAAAGAAAAGAATATTTTATGCAGGCGCATTAAGACCGGAATATGGAATTGAACATTTGCTAAGAGCATTTTCAATGATTCAAGATAATGATTTTGAATTAGTGATAGCGGGCGGTGGAACATCGGAAGATCTCATTAAGCAGTTTGAAAAAAAAGATTCCAGAATTAAATTTCTTGGTTTTATTACGCCACAGGAAGTTTTAAAGCAACAAAAAAGAGCAACGGTACTTGTAAGCCCAAGAACAAGTGAATTAGAGTATGTAAAATACAGTTTTCCAAGCAAATCTTTAGATTCATTGGCCTCTGGCGTACCTTATGTTGCACATAAGCTGCCATGTGATCCGCCGGAATATGGCAATTATATTCAATATGCAGATAATGAGTCTGATGAAGCTCTGAGAAATAAATTATATGATATCTGCTGCCTTTCGCAGGAGGAAAGAAATAAAATTGGAAAAGCAGCCATGGATTTTATTCTAAAAGAAAAGAGCCCTGAAAAAATTTGCAAAAAAATAGTTGATATGTGGAGAAATCTATAATGAATGAGTTATATGAGGAAAAAATTAATCGAAGTAATTTTAGAAAGGTTAGTTATTTACCGATAGTTTTAGTGGTTTGCTACTTGATTTTTACTTTGATTTTATACACATATGGTCCGTTTGCTTGGATTACATATAACCCAATTATGTTTTATACATTGCAAATATTCTATATTGCTTTTTTAACTTTAGGATATATGATAGGCATACGTTCTCAGAATGGAAGATTTACGGATTGGAAGAAAAAAGAGAAAAATATTTGCCGCTGGATATTACCGTTTACGGCCATAAACTGTATTGTGATATTAATTAATATTGCAAGAGATATGGGGCATATCAGCTTTGATATATCAGCTATTATAAGTGAGATGCTGCGTGGAATGAAAGACATGGGGGCTGGATATAATGAGCGATATGATAGAATCATGTCGGCACTAAATGGCGGAATGGTTTTGGGTGGAACGCTCATGACTTTAATCAACTACCTCTGGGATTTTTTTTCGTTTAACGTTTTATTACTAGGCATATATTACTTTAAGAAAGAGGGAATTGTTACTAAAATATTGGTTTTAATATCCGCTTTAGAAACTGTTTGCTTTTATGTTTCAATAGGAACGAACATAGGAGTATTTCGAGTTATACTTGCTGTTGCACTGTTTTTGGTTTTGGCAATTATTAGAAAAAATTGTATGTGCGTTGCAAAACGAAAAAGAAAACATTCTAAAGTTACGATAGCCCTAATAGGAGGGGGCGCAATTATTTTAGTAATATATTACTTTTTCAATACAATGAAGGCTCGTGGAGGTATATATTTTTGGGATACAGAATATTACAATGTAGGAGGAATCGGCTTAAATAGAGATTCTATTTTTTTTAAATTATTGCCGACGTCTTTATATATGCCATTGATTTCTTTGAGTTCATATTTAACCCAAGGATACTACGGATTTTCGTTAGCAACAACTATTCCATGGAAACCAATGTATGGGGTAGGAAGCAGTAAAGCTTTAGTTGATATTATTACGGAGCATTTTACAGATATAGAACGATTTACCTATCAATATAGGATACAAGAGAAGTTTGGATGGGATAGAGATGTTCAATGGGCTTCTATGTATACTTGGACGGCAAACGATGTAGGATTTTATGGTACTGTAATCGTTATGTTTTTCCTGGGATATTTTTTAGCAATGTCATATAAAGATAGCATTGTATCTGAGAATCCTTTCAGTGCACTTGTAGTTGTCTATTTTGGGCTGACGTGTATTTTTTTGCCCTGCAACTTTCAAATATTCCAGTCAACGTACACTCTTTTTGGCTTTATATCAGTATTTTTAATATGGATACTTAGTACAAGATTACATATAAAGCATAGATAGGTAAAGGTTTGTAGATGAATAGAAATATATACAGCTTATTAAATGCAGTTTCAGCCATAGGATTAACAGTAGTTAATGGATTGCTGGGACTCGTTGCTACTCGATGTATTCTTATACATTTTGGTTCAGATTTCAACGGTTTAAATTCAACAGCTAACCAAATTGTCAATGTGCTTTTGATTCTCGAAGGCGGATTTACACTTGCATCCAATGTAGCGCTTTTTGCACCATTAAATGCCCAGGATTATTCGCGGGTAAATGGAATTTTATCGTTTACTAAGAAGAAATTCAGAGAAATTGGAGTTGTTTTTTTAGGAATTGGTATTGTTGTTGCTGTTCTATATAGTTTGAATGTAAATAGCGGATTATCGAAAGAATTTGTGTTTTCAGTTATAGTAATGACCTTATTTCCGCAGGCAGTAAATTTATTTTTTGCAACAACATATCGTGTGCTTCTTCAGACACAACAAAAAGAGTATATTATAAACTTCTTTACAATGTTAACAGTTGGATTAGGACATTTGACCAATATTCTTCTTATTTCATGTGGCGTAGGAATGTGGAGCGTTCGTTTTACAACTATGATGTTCGCTTTGCTTAATAGCTGTATGATTGTATTGTATGTAAAAAGAAATAATACATTTATTAATACAGAGGAAAATACTCATATTGAAGTGATAGAGGGCACAAACGATGTGCTGGTCCAGAAAATAACAGGCGTGATATATAATGCAGCTCCTATCGTATTTCTGTCTCTTTCTTCCACAGGAGGAACTGTGCTGGCCAGTGTGTATGCTGTGTACAGTAATGTATTTACTATGATAAAAAGCATACTTCATGGTGTGATAGATGCGCCGCGTTTGAGCTTTGGCCAAATGCTTACTGAACGCTCAAAGACAGAAACATGGAAAGTATTTAAGCAGTATGAATATATCTCGATATGTGCTATTTTTGTATTTCTTACAACTACCTGTGCCTTAATTTTACCGTTTATTAATATATACACGGCTGGAATAGATGATACAAAGTATTTTGATCCATTAATTGCGTTTTTAATGGTTACTACAACAGCGATAGAAATGCTTCATATTCCCAGCGGCCATTTAATTAATATGGCAGGTAAATTTAAAATAAGTAAAAATATCCAGGTGATTGCATGCATTGTATTGCTTGCAACAATGATAGGCGGAGGAAATATATGGGGAATATATGGCATGTTAGCTGCAATTCTCATCACAGCGATTTATTTGGCTGTTATGGAGATCGTTTATGTACACAGTAAGTTCTTTGAAGGACGTTTGGGTGAGTTCATACGGATTCTGCTGCCATTTGTTATATCGGGAGTTTTTATATGCGATTTAGAAATTAAATTTGGAAACACTATTAATGGATATATTTCATTTGCTTTACATGGAATTTTCTATGTGACAATCAATACTCTTATTGCATTTATAGTGAGTCTGCTGTGTTTAAAATCACTTTTGATAGCAGTGATGAAGAGGATAAAACCAATATATCAAGGTTTAATAAAGCGCTGATATGAAAATAGTAATGGACTTAGAAACAATGGGAAAATACTCTTTACAAATGTATTGTCTTTCTATCGTGTTCCTTAGTTTCTATCTGCAAAAACTGATTTTGCAAGTACAGATAATAACTGGGGAGCTGGATTTTATACAACGCGATTTTGGATCATCAATGTTAGGATTAGTATTAGCAGCAATTTATAGCGTATTTCTCCTGATAATAAGTAAACTATGCGAAAAATATGGTCTTGGAAAATTACTGTTTGGAAGGTAGTAGTAAAAACTGTTAAATACTGTTTTCAGCTGCCCAAAAGAGTGAGATGGTAAAATCTAAGCTGTCTCATAATATCATTATCAAAACGATGAAAATAAGTCTGTTTCAGCAGGCTTATTTTTTATACTCAAATTTCCAAAAATTCTAGGAGGAAAAAAATATGTCAGTATTCAAAAACAAAACCCTGCTTATCACTGGCGGTACAGGTTCATTTGGAAATGCAGTCCTGAACCGCTTTTTAGATACGGATATTAAGGAGATCCGCATCTTTTCCCGGGATGAGAAGAAGCAGGACGATATGCGTCATGAGTATCAGGCCAGGATGCCGGAAGCGTCACAGAAGATTAAGTTTTTTATTGGAGACGTTCGTGATTTGGCTTCTGTTAAAAATGCTATGCACGGTGTAGATTATATTTTTCATGCAGCAGCATTAAAGCAAGTGCCTTCCTGTGAATTTTTTCCAGTGGAGGCGGTAAAGACTAATGTGTTGGGAACGGAGAATGTCCTGACAGCGGCTATTGGGGAAGGCGTTCAGTCCGTGATCTGCCTGTCTACAGATAAAGCGGCTTATCCTGTCAATGCTATGGGAACCAGCAAAGCCATGATGGAAAAGGTGATTGTTGCAAAGTCAAGAACTGTAGATCCGGAGCGGACGAAAATCTGCTGCACTCGCTATGGAAATGTGATGTGTTCCAGGGGATCGGTAATTCCGTTGTGGATCGATCAGATCAAGGCCGGAAATCCTATTACCATTACAGAACCCAATATGACAAGATTCATCATGTCTCTGGAAGAGGCAGTGGATCTTGTTCTGTTTGCGTTTGAACATGGAACCAGCGGGGATATTTTGGTTCAGAAAGCCCCAGCCTGCACGATCGAAACACTGGCGAAGGCAGTAACCGGCCTGTTTGCTCCAACCCATGAGATTAAAATGATTGGTATCCGCCATGGGGAAAAGATGTATGAGACTCTTTTGACGAATGAGGAGTGTGCTCATGCGGTGGATCTGGGAGACTTTTACCGTGTGCCTTGTGATAAGCGGGATCTGAATTACGATAAATATTTTAAAACCGGAGATACAGAGAGAAATCCGCTGACAGAGTTTAATTCTAATAACACCGAACTTTTGAATGTGGATCAGGTGAAGGAGAAGCTTTTAAGTCTTTCCTATATACGGGATGAACTGGCTGCATGGGAGGAAGAAAAGGCATGAAAATTTTAGTCACAGGCTCAGAAGGGTTTATTGGGAAAAATCTGATCGCGCAGCTGGAAAATCTGCAGGCAGGTGAAATTTTGAAAGTGGATAAGGATACAGATCCAGTGCTGCTTCAGAAATACTGCCAGGAGTGTCAGTTTGTTTATCACCTGGCAGGCGTCAACCGCCCCCAGGATCCGGCAGAATTCCATCAGGGGAATTTTGGATTTACATCACAGCTTCTGGAGCTTTTAAAATCCTATGGAAATCGTTGTCCAGTAATGCTTGCGTCCTCCATTCAGGCGAAGCTGGATAATCCGTATGGTATCAGCAAGCGGGAAGGTGAAGAGCTTCTGCAGGATTATGGAAAAGAAAATCAGGTTCCCGTCTATATTTACCGTTTTCCTAATGTATTTGGAAAATGGTGCCGCCCCAATTATAACAGCGCAGTGGCGACGTTCTGTTACAATATTGCCCATGACCTGCCGATTCAGGTAAATGGAAGAGATACCAGACTTCAGCTGGTGTATATAGATGATGTGGTGGAAAGCCTGATCCGCCTGCTTGATGGAAACGAAGAACGCAACGCAGAAGGATATTGCATGGTTCCGGTTGTTCATTCTGTGACATTAGGTGAAATCGTCGATCTTTTGGAGAGCTTCCGCGATTCCAGGCATACGAGGATGATACCAGATATGACGGAGGGAAGCTTCAGCAAGAAGCTATACAGCACTTACTTAAGCTATCTTCCAGAAGACCAGTTTAAGTATCCGTTGGAAATGCATGTTGACCAGAGAGGTTCTTTTACGGAGATCTTGAGAACTGCAGATCGAGGTCAGTTTTCGATTAATATATCGAAGCCTGGTATCGAAAAAGGAAATCATTGGCATAACACAAAAAATGAAAAGTTTGCAGTAGTCAGCGGAAAGGCGCTGATACAATTCCGTAAACCAGGAGAAGAAACGATCATCAGCTATCATGTATCTGGAGACAAGATTGAAGTGGTAGATATTCCAGTAGGCTACACTCATAATATTATCAATGAGGGGGATACAGATCTTGTCACTTTTATGTGGTGTAATGAATGCTTTGATCCGCAGAAACCTGATACGTATGTTATGCCGGTGAATTTGAAATAGAGTGATAGGAACAAAAGGCAGGAGGCATAGAGATGAAAACAGATTATACGGATGTTCAGTTTCGTGACAATGGGAAGCTGAAGCTCTTAATTATCGTAGGAACAAGACCGGAAATTATCCGCCTGGGAGCGGTGATCCAGAAGTGCAGAAAATATTTTGACTGTATTCTGGCACATACAGGGCAGAATTATGATTATAACTTAAACGGCATCTTTTTTCATGACCTGAAACTGGGAGAGCCTGAAGTCTACATGGATGCAGTAGGTGATGATTTGGGCGCAACGGTGGGAAATATTATCAATGCTTCCTACAAATTGATGGCTCAGATTAAACCGGACGCTCTTCTGATACTGGGAGATACTAATTCCTGTTTGTCAGCCATTGCGGCCAAACGTCTGCATATTCCTATTTTCCATATGGAGGCAGGAAACCGGTGCAAGGATGAGTGCCTTCCAGAGGAGACCAACCGGAGAATTGTGGACATTATTTCAGACGTGAATTTAGCATATTCTGAACATGCGAGAAAATATCTTCATGAGTGTGGTCTTCCGAAAGAGAGAGTCTATGTAACTGGTTCCCCTATGGCGGAAGTGCTGCACCAGAATTTGAAGGAAATTGAAGAGTCAGATATTCTTTCCAAGCTGAATTTGGAACCAGGAAAATATATCCTGTTGTCCGCTCACAGGGAGGAGAATATCGATACCGAAAAGAACTTTTTATCGTTATTTACAGCAGTCAATCAAATGGCAGAAAGGTATCATATGCCGATTTTGTACTCCTGCCATCCCAGATCCAGAAAACGTTTGGAAGCATCAGGATTTGTCCTTGATAAGAGGGTGATCCGCCATGAACCGCTGGGATTTCACGACTACAATCACTTACAGATGAATGCTTTCGCAGTCGTGTCTGATTCTGGAACTTTACCAGAGGAGAGCAGCTTTTTTACTTCTATTGGCCATCCATTTCCAGCTGTGTGCATTCGGACCAGCACAGAAAGGCCGGAAGCCCTGGATAAAGGCTGCTTTGTACTGGCAGGTATTGACGAAAAGTCCCTTCTGCAGGCAGTAGAAACGGCAGTTCAGATGAACCAAAACGGGGATTACGGGATTCCAGTACCAGATTATGTAGAAGAAAATGTCAGTACAAAAGTGGTAAAGATTATTCAAAGCTATACTGGAGTGGTGGACAAGATGGTTTGGAGGAAGTAAATAAATTTATATTGATTCAGGGAAGGCCCCTTGCCTTCCCCCTCCCTCCCATGTTATACTTATCTCAAAGCATATATTTCCTATCACAGGCCAGTTCAGGGCCGTCTGCAATTCTAACAATCATTTCAGAAAATCTATGCTTTTCCAAAAATAATGAAAAAGCAGGAGATTTTCGTTCTCCTGCGAAGGAGGACAAATGAATATAGAAAGAAATGGAGCAAGAGGAACAGGATTTGTATCTGAATCTGCGCCTGGTTCTGCGCTGCCAGCCAGAAGAGATTACAAGGATACGATTTTTCGCCGGCTGTTTCAGGACAGGGAAAATCTGCTGAGTCTGTACAATGCTGTAAACCGCACATCGTATACGGACGCGGAGGATTTGACGGTAGTCACACTGGAGAATGCGGTGTATATGAACATGAAAAACGATGTGGCTTTTTTGCTGGACAACAGGCTGAGTCTCTATGAGCACCAGTCTACCTGGAATCCTAACATGCCGCTTCGAGATTTATTTTACGTATCCAGAACGTATCAGGGTCTGGTGAAGGATGAAACCTTGTATTCTTCTAAGAGACTAAAACTTCCATCTCCTAATTTTCTGGTATTTTACAACGGAACGGAAGAACGGGAGGAGAGCAGCGTTCTGAAACTGTCGGATTCCTTTGAGTACGCGGGGACTCGGAAGGAAGAACCCAATCTGGAACTGAAGGTACTGGTGTTAAATATTAACCAGGGGAAAAACAAGGAACTGCTGGAGGTATGCCGGACGCTGAGGGAATATATGATTTTTGTAGACCGGATCCGCCTTTATACGAAAACCATGGAGTTAGACGCGGCGGCAGAACGGGCGGTAGACGAATGCATCCATGAGAGAGTATTGTCAGACTTTCTTAGGAAAAATCGAGGGGAGGCCATCGAGATGAGTATTTTTGAGTATGACGAGGAGCGGGAGCTGAAGCTGATCCGCAGAGCAGAGTATGAGGAGGGCCTGAAAGAGGGCCGAGAGGCTGGTCTAAAACAGGGCCGCCTAGCAGCGATAAAGAATTTAGTTGCCAAAAAACTGGAGAAGGGAAAGACAGCGGAGCAGATAGCAGAAGATTTGGAGGAGGAAGTTTCTGTGATTGAGCAGCTCATGGAAAACCTGTCCCATAAAGAAAATAATTGAAATTTGTGGTTATAACAACGGAAATTTTTCTGTATTTATGATATTCTTTTAGCGTCAGTGTACAGGAGACAGATCTGAAATAGACGCATTGTCTCTGTATGCTGGCGCTATTGTTCTTTGTACACTGACGTTATTCTGTGTAAAGCTAAGGAGAAAAATTATGATCAGAAAAATTATCCAGATTGATGAGAAAAAGTGCAATGGCTGCGGAGCCTGCGCGGCGGCGTGCCATGAGGGCGCCATTGGAATGGTGAATGGAAAGGCTAAGCTTCTCAGAGACGATTACTGCGACGGGCTGGGAGACTGTCTGCCGGAATGTCCGGTGGGAGCCATCAGCTTCGTAGAACGTGAGGCGGCTGCCTATGACGAGATGGCTGTGTTGGCTAATAAGAAGCTGAAAGAGGAGAGGAGCCAGAAGGAAACTCTGAATACGCATAGTTCTCAGCTGGCCCAGTGGCCCTGCCAGATAAAGCTGATACCAACAAACGCGCCGTATTTTCAGGACGCGGATCTGCTGATCGCCGCAGACTGCACAGCCTACGCTTACGCCAATATGCATCAGGATTTTATGAGGGGAAGAGTCACTCTCATCGGATGTCCTAAATTAGACGCCGTAGATTACAGTGAGAAGCTGACGCAGCTGATTTCAGACAATGACATTAAAAGCGTGACGATTGTCAGGATGGAGGTTCCCTGCTGCGGAGGGCTGGAACTGGCGGCTAAAAAAGCGCTTCAGGCCAGCGGGAAATTAATCCCATGGCAGGTTGTGACAATCACTGTAGATGGAACGATCCGGCCTTCCTCCAGCCGTTAATCCTCCCCTCCCACCTCCCCGAACAGCCATCTGTGCTGCCGCGTCACCCGCTCCCGGATCTGCGCCACCAGCCTCTCGGGGCTGAGGACGCGGATCACCGGGCCGAAGGACAGCAGATCGATGAGCAGCTCCGTTTCGTCCTGGATATCATAGTAGATAGAGCAGGTGTAAACGCCTTTTTCCTCGTCATAAACCGTATGCTTTTCATAATCAGCAAATTTCAGCATACACCGTTCCAGGGAATTTCTTTTGCCGTCGATTTCAATGACAGCCGGTTCCTCAGCTTTCTGGGAGAAGACAGACAGAGAGGACAGTTCAGAAGATGGCGGTTCAGAGGACAGTTTGGGCTTGCTGACGTTTTCTTTTACTGGCCGCGGCGGGTCGGCCAGACGGCAGGACAGGATTTTTCCTACGTTTAACGTATAGGGGAGGCTGCTTCGGCCATTTCGCGGTCTCATGCAGAGCAGGCGGAATTTGTCGTCCTTGGAGGAGTACTGGAGACGGACCGGAAGAACCTTTAAATCTGTCAGGAGCTGGTTTTTTCCTTTGTAGGAGAGCTTTAAAAGCCGTTTTTCAGAGAGTCCGGCGAGAATCGTTCGAAAATGTTCCCGGTACATGGCGCTGGAATAGGGATCTCCGTTTCGAAAATGGTCGTAATAATAGAAATCCTCCTCCTGGTACAGAGCAGGGATACCGGCCTTTATGAAATCCCGCTCCTCCTCTGTGAAAAACAGCAGAAAGCGGGGATCCTGGCAGACGGAGGAGATCCAGGACTTCTGAAGACGGGAGAGGGGCGCTTTCAGAGTCTTATCACCCAGAGCAGAGGAAAAGAGGCCGTCTTCCGTTTTATGCAGAAGGCAGCTCCATGGGCCATCCTGGCTGGTCAGCCGGGGAAGGATGGACAGAGCGCTTTCCTTGAAGGCCGTGGCTTCGCAGATTTCCTCCATTCTTTTTTTGCTGACAGGAGAGCAGGCCGCCTCCTCTAATATCTGCCTGACTGCCTGATAATAGCAGCAGTACAATTTATCAAACAGCGTTAATTCCTGTTCCATGGCGATTCTCCTCTGCATGATTGTTCAGCGTCGGCAGCTGTCTGCCTGTCTGTTTCATTTCTGGTATGTTTCATTTCTGCAGCACTTCGTTCGCAGTTTTCGGCCTTCTATCCGTACATCCGGTACATGCTTTTCCAGTCAGAAATAATCTTGAAAACAGAACTTTCGCTGGAAGACTGGATATCCATAATGCGCCCGGTAAAGGATTTTACCCAGGACAGCATTTCGTTGACGTCAAAGAAAACGCCGCTGTACAGATATTCATTTTTTCGGATCCGCAGCACCTCGCCGCCTTTTCCTTCCCGGTAAAGCCGTTCTAAAATATGCTCTTCCCTCTCCTCGTCCACAAAGATCTTCATGCATATTTCTTCTGTTCGCACCGCCTTTGAGCCAAAGGACACGCCGAAGCACAGGGCGCGGTTTTTATCCAGAAGAGTCCGGAAGAAGGCGGCTTCGTCCGGATCCTCTCTCAACTTTTTCACCCTGGCAATGCAGTCCAGCCTCAGATTGAGAAAACGCCGTTCCTTTACTGCATAGATGCAGGCGTACCGGCGCCCTGTTTTTGTACTGGCGAAAATCTGCAGCGGAAAGCCCTGGATGAGGGTAATATTTCCGCTCCTCTGGCTGTGATTTTCTAACTCCAGGCAGACGCCCTTGCGGATGGCCTGGAGAATCGGATATAAAATGCCGTCTTCCAGGGTGTGAACCATGAAATAGTGCTTAAAGCAGAAGAGGGAGTTGTGCGTGTACTCCCGATCCAGGATGGTGCTTCCGATAAAGCCGAAGGGCGCTGTCTCCGAGAAGAAGGAGACTGCCGTGAGGAGCCGATCATAGAGCTCCTTATGCTCAGGCATCTCAAAGGAGGCGGGCAGGCTTAACTGGTAGTAGACGGATTTTTGATATTTTTCAGAGGACAGAAGCCCCAGCCCTTCATATTCTTTTAATTTCAGGCGGACGGTCTGCCCGTCGAAGAGGCAGCCGAAATCTTCTGAAATCCGATCCGCCAGCTCTCCAGCCGTCATTCCCGGGCAGGAGGAAGATCCGGAAACAGGGATCTCTGTCTGGCCGTTTTCCAGCTCTTTTGCATCTTCCCTGCGTGGAAGCAGGTAATGCAGAATAAAAAAGTGCAGCAGCAGCTCGTTGTCTGTAAAGCTCTTTGATTTCCACGCGCTGTAAAGGGGATTGGAGGAGATGGAACGGCTGTCTGCGCTGATGGAGATCTGCTTTCCCTTTGCCGTGTAGTCTGAGGAAATGCAGCCGGACAGCCAGCTTTCAATCCGCCGCCGCTCATTGTCATAGGTTCTGGCGCTTTTTTCCGTGAAGTCTCCCCGCACCTTAAAACCGTAAACGTAAAACTGCCGCATATAGTCGCGGATTCGGTCGAAATTTTTAATCAATTCCTGAAATTGTGCCATGGCATTTTCTCCTTTCCCCCTTCTGCACTGACGCTATAGCTAAATTATAGCAAGGCCGCAACTTTTTTTAAATGATCAATCAGGAAAAATTTACTAGAATAGGCATTGTAACAGGAAAGACCATAGAAGCTGCGCCAACCGAAAGAGGGGCGTTTGGAAAGGAAGTGGAACAGGTATGTTTGTTGTATCAGATAAGGCGTGGAAAAGCCCGATCAAAATCTGGCTGGAAAAGAGAGAGGATATGGAGGAAAGCTGTTTTGAACAGGCCCGCCATCTGGCGGAACTTCCCTTCCTTCACAAATGGGTGTGTCTGATGCCGGACACCCATACAGGAAAGGGAATGCCCATCGGAGGCGTGATTGCGGCGAAGCAGGTACTGATTCCCAACGCAGTGGGAGTAGATATCGGCTGCGGCATGGCCTGGGTGGGGACGAATATAAAGACAGAGGAGATCCGGGAGATTGTCACAGGAAACGGCAGTCTGATTCAGGGAATGGTAGGAGATATTTTGAGAAACGTGCCGGTGGGTTTTGCCCATCACAAGACGGCCATGCCCTGCTTTACCTTAGACCGGGCCTTTGAGGAGTTTGACAAGTACGAGGAGGACGGAGAGCTGTTAGGACAGCTGGACGCCGGATATTTTCAGGTGGGAACCCTGGGAGGAGGCAATCATTTTATTGAACTTCAGGAGGATGAGGAAGGATATCTGAGCGTGATGATCCACTCCGGAAGCCGCCATATGGGAAAGGCAGTCTGCGATTATTTTCACCAGAAGGCCAGGGAACTGAACGGCAGGTGGTACAGCCAGGTTCCCGACGAGTACCGGCTGGCGTTCCTGCCTCTGGACACGTCCTCCTCGGGTCCCGGGCGGTTCCCGTGGGGCGCTCCTGCCTCTGGACACGAAGGAGGGAAAGCAGTATTTAAACTGGATGCAGCTTTCCATGGATTTCGCCATGGAAAACAGGGCGAAAATGATGCTGGCCGTGAAGGCAGTTCTGGAGAAGTGGATTGGCAAATATACGGATTTAGAATTGAGCTTTACAGAGGAGATCAACTGCCACCATAATTATGCGGCTCTTGAGAACCACTATGGGGAGAACGTGTGGGTTCACCGCAAGGGCGCCGTCAGGGCCAGAGAAGGGGAGCTGGCGGTAATTCCGGGAGCCATGGGTTCCTACAGCTATGTGGTGAGAGGAAAGGGAAACGAAGAGTCCTTCTGCTCCTCTTCCCACGGAGCCGGGCGCAGGTATTCCAGAAAAGGGGCTATGAACGCATTTACCTGCGAGGAGGTAATGAACGACCTGAAGGAACGGCAGGTGGTTCTGGGAAAGAAAAATAAGTCCGACGTGGCGGAGGAAAGCCGTTTCGCCTATAAAGATATTGACGAGGTAATGAAAAATCAGTCCGATTTGGTGGAGCCGGTAAAGAAACTGCACACCATCGGCGTGGTGAAAGGATAACTGGCAGCAGCCAATTCCCCGAAAATCCCCGAAAATCGGAAGATTTTCTGACAGGAGCAGGTTTGGAGTCCATACAGACGGACTCTGCCTGCCGGGTGCAGAAATGTGAGCGTTTCTGCATTCCAGGGAACAGAGAGCTGTTTTTTATATTTGACAATTCGCAGGTTCAAATCCTGCCAGATTCCAGGAATCTGTAGCTAAGCTGGTATAGCAGTCATCAGAAAAACGCAGGATAAGCGGACAACCCAGGGAAAGAGGCTGTCAGAGAGCCTTTCCCCCGCTTTTTACAGCTGTGCCTTTCAGGATACCGAAACAGGAACAATTAAGGAGCGAAGCCGCAGACGGCAGGTCTTTAAATGAGCTGTTTCTCAATGAAAGGCCCCTGTAAAGCTGCGGATGGAATGAAACGAAACTTATGAATGCGGCATATGTAAAAAAGAACAAAAAGCACAGAGGAGGCGTTTCCATATGAAAATAACAATCAGTGAGCAGTCCTGCGGTTTTTTAACAGAAAACGGAACGTTCCGCAGAATACTGTTTTCCGGAATTCACCGCATCCCATTTTGGAAACACGCAGAGGTGAAACAGACGGTGATGAGAGGCAGAGTGGAAGAACAGGGAATTCCTATGGAACGCCTGATGGAGAATCCGGAATTTTCCAGGCGCGTGCTGAAGGCGCTGATTCCTGACGGAAGCATTGGCTACCGCTTTGTCAACGGCGTATTTGCGGAGGTGCTTCTGCCGGGAGAATACTATTTCTGGAAGGTGTATGAAACTCAGGAGCTTCGCATAGAAGACGTGTCGTCTCCTGATATCGATCCGGATCTTCCCGTGTATCTGATAGAAAAAGCGCCGCCTTTTCTGTACAAAAAGATTACGGTAGAGGAGGGGGAGGCTGGGCTTTTATATTATAACGGAGTGTATGAGAGAACGCTGCCCTGCGGAATCTGGTATTTCTGGAATTATGGAACCAGAGTTTCCTGCACGCTGGCGGATTTAAAAATGCAGAGAGTGGAGATTTCCGGACAGGATATTCTCACCTCCGATAAGGTAGGAGTCAGACTGAACCTGGTGTGCTGCTATAAAATCACCGATCCGGTCGGTCTGACGCGGAAAACGTCAAACATCGCGGAGCAGATTTACAGCGCCGGCCAGCTGGCCGCCAGGGAATATGTGGGAAGGCTGAAGCTGGACGAGCTTCTGGACAGGAGAGAGGAACTGGCTTCCTGTCTGTCTGAGAAAATAAAACAGATAGAGAAGGAGTATCCGGTGGAGCTTGGAAACGTAGGAATTAAAGATATTATTCTTCCGGGAGAGATCAGGACGATTATGAATACGGTGCTGATTGCCGAGAAGCAGGCCCAGGCCAACGTCATTACCAGAAGAGAGGAGGTAGCTTCTACCAGAAGCCTGCTGAATACGGCCAGGCTGATGGAGGAAAATAAAATTCTGTACCGTTTAAAAGAGATGGAGTATCTGGAAAAAATCTGCGAGAAGGTGGGAAGCATTTCCCTGTCCGGAGGAAGCGGGCTTCTGGGACAGTTGGCAGAATTAACGAAAGGACGAGAGTAGGAAAAATCGACAGGTTCTATGACAGGCTGCGTTTTCGATTCGATTCGTGCATCTATGATCTGCCATTCGCGAAAACTCACCTTTCGGCTCAGACATTTCGCTCGGTGGCAGAAATTAGCACGAATCTCCTGCGAAAGCCTCGCCATCGTCATTTTTCCTGTCGATTTTTCCGGTGGGAGGTATGTTTGTGCAGAAACTTCCAGCATCTTTTCGGTAAGCGCGAGGAAACATTTTCGGTGACTTTAATTGGAACAAGAAAATGTTTCCTTCGCGCGCGCAATTAAAATCTTCTGTTTTTCTACAAAAGCCACGGAAAATCCGCTTCCCCACTTGACAAACAAAAAAACAGTGCGTAAAATATTAAACAGCATAAGAAAAGGCAGTGAAGGTGTAAGTAGAAGCTTATTTTCCGTCCAGAGAGAGAAGATCATCGGCTGAGAGTCTTCTTCGGTTCAGATAAGAGTTCGAAATTCCCGCTGGAGCCGCGCAGCTGAACAGGAAGCCTCAGAAAGGCTTTAAGTAGGCGGCGACGTTTCGTACACGTTACGTATAAGATAAGAGCCTGCAAAAGCAGGAATCAGGGTGGTACCGCGGTTTATATCCCGTCCCTTCGCGTGCGAAGGGGCGGGATTTTTGTTTTTTCTATAAGAAAGCTCAGGAAGGCCCTTTAGCACACGACGCGCAGATACAATCGATAGAAGAAGGAGATATTATGAGAGAGCAGTTAGAGAAAATCAAGGCTGAGGCCCTTGCGAAGATCGAAGCCTCCGACGCGCTGGAAAAGTTAAACGATATCCGCGTCGCATACCTTGGAAAAAAGGGCGAGCTGACCAGCGTTTTAAAGAGCATGAAGGATGTAGCTCCTGAGGAGCGCCCGAAGGTAGGCCAGATGGTCAATGACGCCAGAGCCTTAATCGAGGCTAAGTTAGAGGAGACAAAAAACAAGCTGGCCCGCATGGTCCGCGAGGAGCAGATGAAGAAAGAGGTTATCGACGTAACCCTTCCGGCCAAGAAGAACAACGTAGGCCACAGCCATCCCAATACCATTGCCCTGGAGGAGGTGGAGAGAATCTTCATCGGAATGGGCTACGAGGTAGTGGAAGGCCCTGAGGTAGAGTACGATAAGTACAATTTCGAGAAATTAAATATTCCCAAGGGACATCCGGCCAGGGACGAGCAGGATACCTTCTATATTAATGATTCTGTTGTCCTTAGAAGCCAGACTTCACCGGTTCAGGTCCGCACCATGGAGACAAGAAAGCCTCCGATCCGCATTATTGCGCCGGGCCGTGTATTCCGTTCCGACGAGGTAGACGCAACCCACTCTCCGTCCTTCCATCAGATTGAGGGACTTGTCATTGACAAGAACATTACGTTTGCAGATCTGAAGGGAACCCTGGCCGAGTTCGCCAGAGAGCTGTTCGGAGAGGAGACAAAGGTAAAATTCCGTCCTCACCATTTCCCGTTCACAGAGCCGTCTGCTGAGGTGGACGTAAGCTGCTTCAAGTGCGGAGGCAAGGGCTGCCGTTTCTGTAAGGGATCCGGCTGGATTGAGATTTTAGGCTGCGGCATGGTACATCCCCACGTGCTGGAGATGTGCAACATCGATCCGGAGGAATACTCAGGATTCGCTTTCGGTGTGGGACTTGAGAGAATTGCTCTCTTAAAGTACGAGATTGACGATATGAGACTGCTGTATGAAAACGACGTGCGCTTTTTAAAGCAGTTCTAAGCGTTTTCAAATCAGACAGGAGTAACAGATAAAGGGTTCCGTAGAGAACCGATTAGATTGCAAGGAGAAATAAGATGAACACAGCATTATCATGGATAAAAGCATATGTTCCGGATCTGGACGTTACAGCCCAGGAGTACACCGACGCTATGACGCTGACAGGAACAAAGGTAGAGGGCTACGAGTGTCTGGACAAGAATCTGGAGAAGATCGTGGTAGGACAGATTTTAAAGATTGACCGCCATCCGGACGCAGACAAGCTGGTGATCTGCCAGGTAGATCTGGGCGGCGAAGTAACCCAGATCGTCACAGGAGCGCCGAACGTAGAGGTGGGACAGAAGGTTCCCGTTGTCCTGGACGGAGGAAAAGTAGCCGGAGACCATGACGGCGGCCGCCCTGAGGACGGAGTGAAGATTAAAAAAGGCAAGCTGCGCGGCGTAGAGTCTAACGGCATGATGTGCTCTGTGGAGGAACTGGGATCCAGCCGCGAGATGTATCCGGACGCGCCGGAGCTTGGAATTTACGTATTTCCGGATGATGTTCAGGTGGGAAGCGACGCAGTGGAAGCTCTGGGCCTGAGAGACGTCGTATTTGAGTACGAAATTACCTCCAACCGTGTGGACTGCTACAGCGTAATCGGCATTGCCAGAGAGGCAGCCGCTACCTTCAGAAAGCAGTTTTGCGAGCCGGAGATTAAGGCTACAGGAAACAGCGAGGACATTCACGACTACCTGAAGGTGAGCGTGGAGGACACCAAGCTGTGCCCGCGCTACTGCGCCAGAATGGTAAAGAACATTAAACTGGCTCCGTCTCCGGACTGGATGCGCCGCCGCCTGGCTGCCAGCGGTATCCGTCCGATTAACAATATCGTAGATATCACAAACTATGTGATGGAAGAGTACGGACAGCCGATGCACGCTTACGATTACGACCAGATTGCCGGAAAGGAGATCGTGGTAAAATGCGCTAAGGACGGCGAAGTGTTCCAGACTCTGGACGGACAGGAGAGACAGCTGGACAGCCAGATCCTCATGATCAACGACGGAGAGAAGGCAGTGGGAATCGCCGGAATCATGGGAGGAGAGAATTCCAAGATTACAGACGACGTGAAGACCATGGTATTCGAGGCAGCCTGCTTCGATGGAACCAATATCCGTCTCTCTGCCAAGAGAGTGGGACTGAGAACAGACGCTTCCGGAAAGTTTGAGAAGGGACTGGATCCCAACACAGCCGAGCTTGCCATCAACCGCGCCTGCCAGCTGATTGAGGAGCTGGGAGCCGGAGAGGTTGTAGGAGGCATGTTAGACGTTTACCCGGTAAAGAAGGAAGGAAACCGCGTGGCTTTCGAGCCGGAGAAGATTAACCGCCTTCTGGGAACCGATATTTCCAAGGAAGACATGATTTCCTACTTAAAGAGCGTAGAGCTGGAATACGATGAGAAGACAAATGAGATCGTGGTTCCCAGCTGGCGTCAGGACGTTCACAGAATGGCAGATGTGTCTGAGGAGGTTGCCCGTTTCTACGGTTACGACGTGATTCCGACCGCCCTGCCTACAGGCGAGGCTACTGCCGGAAAGCTGTCCTTCAAGCTGAGAGTAGAGGAAATTGCCAGAAGAATCGCAGAGTTCTGCGGATTCTCTCAGAGCATGACCTACTCCTTCGAGAGCCCGAAGGTATTTGATAAGCTTCTGCTTCCGGAGGATTCTGCACTTCGCAGAGTGGTTTCCATTTCCAACCCGCTGGGAGAGGATTTCAGCGTTATGAGAACCACTCCGTTAAACGGAATGTTAAACTCTCTCTCCACAAACTACAACCGGAGAAATAAGGATGTAAGACTCTACGAGCTGGCTACCGTTTACCTGCCTGTAAGCGAGGAGGAGAACGCCAAGTACCTGGAGGAGACAGGACTTCCGGCGCTTCCGGACGAGCGTCAGCAGTTCACTCTGGGAATGTACGGAAACGGCGATTTCTTCACCATGAAGGGCGTAGTAGAGGAGTTCCTGGAGAAAGTGGGAATGAAGAAAAAGCCTCATTACAATCCTGAGGCAGGAAAGAGCTTCCTCCATCCGGGACGCCAGGCTCTCATTTCCTACAACGGCACAGTGATTGGATATATGGGCGAGGTTCATCCTGATGTGGCGGACAACTACAAGCTGGGCGAGAAGACCTATGTGGCAGTTCTCGATATGCCTGAGATCACTGCAAACGCTACCTTTGACCACAAGTACGAAGGAATTGCCAAGTATCCGTCCGTGACAAGAGACCTGAGCATGGTAATGAAGAAAGAGATTCTGGCAGGACAGATTGAGGACGTGATTGAGCAGAGAGGCGGCAGGATTCTGGAAAGCTACAAGCTCTTCGACGTATACGAGGGAAGCCAGATCACAGCAGGCTACAAGTCAGTGGCTTACTCCATTACCTTCCGCTCCAAAGATCACACCTTGGAGGAGAAGGAAGTAACCTCCGCTATGAACAAGATTCTGAACGGACTTCAGGGACTGGGAATCGAGCTGAGAAGCTAAAAATTCCTGATGAAGGGATAAAAATAAACAGAATGAATGTAAGATAACCTGGCGTCTCTGCCAGTCTGAGGGAAAGTACCATCAGGCTGGCGGAGGCGCTTTTTGTGTAACAGAAAGACAGCCATGACAAACGCAAGAATGAATACTGCTTTTTTAAATCATTACACAGAAGGCAAAAACTGCAGGCTTTGCGGCTGGCTGCGTTTTCTGCTCGGTTCGTGCATCCATGA
>OBYG01000280.1_pt1 | contig 58746 bp, 52 predicted proteins | sample 1538201 | NCBI WGS metagenome assembly OBYG01 (sample SAMEA2580177, study PRJEB22360) | human gut metagenome | biome: human gut; feature: human-associated habitat; material: faeces | place: Denmark | collected 2008/2010 | reverse complement strand
TGCGTAATAATTATTACGCAACAACGAGCTACTTTTTATACTACTCCTTTTCAGAAGTCGCGGCGAGTTGTTCTTGCAATTCACCTAAAAGTTCAATTTGAATATTTTGGATTTTTACCAAATTTTCTAGTTGATTATTGATAATATAATCCATTTTCTCATGTAATAAATTAATTTCTACTTCTGCTTTTAAGTTAATTTTATAATCATTATTCGCTTGTTCTCTATCACGGGCTTCTTGTCTGTTTTGACTCATCATAATAATCGGTGCTTGGATAGCTGCTAAACAAGATAAGGCGAGATTTAGCAAAATATAAGGATATTTGTCAAATGGTTGTCCCAATAAAGTGGTAGAGTTAATCACGATCCAAGCAATCAACACGAAACAAAAGAAGCCAATAAACACCCAGCTACCGCCAAATTTAGCAATGGTATCCGCTGCTCGTTGGCCAAAGGTTAATTTCTTTTCCATCTTTTCATTCATATTATTGGAAATCAGCTTATCTTCTTTGATATGTTGAACCACCAATTCATTCAGTTGTTGGATTTTTTCAGAATCATTTGCGACCAATTGTTTCATGTAATCCAAACGATAATTAAGTAACTCCGCCAATGTAATCATCGATTCAGCTGTCAATTGTGGATTGTTTTGGAGAATAAAAGCTTGCGTTTCCTGTTCTATATCTTGAAGATAAATGTTTTTTTTCGTTGATTCACCAATAACAACTTGTTTATTTTTTGATTGCTTCATCTTCGTCACTCCCTTTGATCGTTCTTCCCTTTATTTTAATATAAAGTCTCTCAGAAGAAACCTAAAAAGGCTTTGGAGTGATCGTTGTTGCTTCTGCTTTAAAATTTAACAGTTAAATTGGTTACATCATGGAACAACGAACCAATTAATTCTTTGTATTTCGCTGGATTCACACAATTAGTTAGCAATATGACCCCGGTTTTCATATCTTTTGAAAATAAAACCAGGGCTTGTTGACCCGCTTCAACGCCGTGTAAGCGTAAATAGTTATCATGAACATAGATGCCGCCATGATAAGAACTTTGCTGAGAAGACGTCCATAATTTTTGCAAAAGTGCGGTGGAAACTAAATGTCCACTCATTAATTGATGTAAGTACCAATACAAATCACCTGTCGTCATATCCACATTCCCAGTCCCAAATTCATGGGCAAAACTAGCTGCAGGAATCGAGAGCACTTGGTTATATGAATTATCTTCTGTCCATTTATAACTTGTTGAATTATTGGGCTGTTCCAATAAGGTTTCATAGAAGCCAAAATTCTTTAAACCAGCCGTTTTGTGATAAAGATTATTAAATAATTCTTGATAGGTACGTTGATACATTTTCTCTAACATTCCTGCTAAAAGGACAAAATTTACTGGGGAATAATTGTATTTTCCTTTATTGACTTGAATGGTATTTTGTTTAACAAATTGAATAATTTCTTCATCGGTAACGATATTATTAGGCATTGCTGATAACTTTAAACCGCTTGTCATATTCAACATATCGCTAATCGTAATATCCTCAGCACCTTGAATTTGCGGATAAAACGTAGCGAGTTTTGTATCTAATGTAAGTTTACCTTCTTCAATTGCTTTTAAGATCAAGGTTGTGGTAAAAGATTTTTGAATTGAGCCAATCTGAAACCTTGTGTTTGGCGTGTTGGCTTGTTGCTTTTCAAAATTGGCAAAGCCATATCCTTTATTTACTAAAACCTGATCATCTTTAATGATCAAAGCCGAACCAATATAATTTGTTTCTTGAATTTTTTGATCAAGTTCGCCACTATCTGGTGCAACTATTTCTTTCGTTAAATTCGCATAATTATCACTTCGGCGATCTTCTTCCAAGACCACTTTCGATTCTTGACTAACTTGTGAATCTCTAGTGAAAAAGAACGTTTTTATTAAATAACCACTACCACCAATCACCACCAACAAACATACTATAAAAAGCCAATTCACTCCTCCATGTCTTTTCTTTGCATGTCGTTTACGCATACCGCTTACCTCCGCCTATTCTATTAACAGCATTATCATACGCTATATTTTCATGAAAATTACAGTTTTTAGTAAAATTTATAAAACTTTCAACTTTTATAAAAAACAGCTTGGCACCAGAATCAATCTAGATTCTGGTGCCAAGCTGTTTTTTATTTACTTTCTTGCCCCATCACAGCAAAGTAATTATCATCGTTATCTGCAAAATTAAAAACTAAGCCTGTTGGCAATTGAACCATTTCACCAACAGTAACGCCAGCCTCTTGCATTTTTTTATAGAGACCAATGATATCATCGCTAGCAAACATTAGAGAAGGGGTATTCCCCGCCACTTCTGGTGAATGTTTTTGAATAAAGGCCAAATCATATAAAACAATAATCGTCTCTGCCGATTCACTTGGCGCAATTTCTACCACTAATGTGCCGTCAACTTCCTCTCTTTCCTTTTCAACAAAGCCAAACGTTTGCCAAAATTGACTAGATTCCTCAACATTATTCACATATAACATAATCTTTACTTGGTTTGAAAACATTCCTTCACGTCCTTTTGAATTTAGTTAACAACTTATTATATACGTTCTTTTAAATAATTACTGCACTTTCGCTTAAAATCCAAAAAAAGTGTTTGAGCAAGACATTGCTCAAACACTTTTCGTTTTATTGATTTAGATATTTGCATCTAAGACAACGTCGCGATCATTTAAGACATCACGATCTAACTCATGAATACGAGCACTTGTTAACACACCTGCAACCATACTATCGTTAACGTTAACAGCTGTCCGCGCCATGTCAATAAGTGGTTCAACCGAAATTACTAAACCAACAATTGCAACTGGCAAGTTCATTGCGCCTAAAACGATTAGAGAAGCAAAAGTTGCTCCGCCGCCGACACCGGCTACGCCAAATGAACTGATTGTGACAACTGCTACTAACATTAAAATAAATTGTAAACTAAAGACATCAATTCCAACAGTTGGTGCAACGATGGTTGCTAACATAGCTGGATAAACGCCGGCACAACCATTTTGTCCAATAGATAAACCGAAACTACCAGCAAAGTTTGCTGTGGCATCATCGACACCTAATGCTTTGGTTTGTGTTTCAATATTTAATGGTAAAGCTCCTGCACTTGAACGAGAAGTAAAAGCAAAGCTCAAGACTGGAAAAACTTTTTTTAGATACGTAACTGGGTTGACTTTTAAAGTAATTAAAATCAACATGTGAATGGCAAAAACAATAATTAAAGCCACATACGATGCCAACACAAATTTACCTAAGTTAATAATCGCAACAAAATCACTTGTTGCTACAACATTAATCATTAACGCTAACACGCCATAAGGGGTCAAGCGTAAAACTAAGGTAACAATTCGCATGGTAATTTTATATAAACTATCAATTAAATTTGCAAAAAATTCAGCTTCTTTTGGCGCTTTACGACGAACGCCTAAATAAGCGACACCAACAAACGCAGCAAAGATTACCACCCCAATGGTACTCATTGGTCGTGTTCCCGCAAAGTCAGCAAAGACATTTTTAGGAATGAATGAAACGATTTGTTGGGGAATCGTCAAATCTTGAATCGCATCTTGACGCGTCGCTAACTCGGCAATTCTTGACGTTTCTGCAGCACCTTGCGTGAATTTTGCCCCTTGAAGACCAAACGCTAAGGTTGTTCCAATCCCCACCAAGGCAGCTACTGCTGTTGTTCCTAGTAAGGTGGCTAACACATTAAAGCTAATTTTTCCTAATTTATTGGATTCTTTCATTTTTGTAAATGCACCTACAATAGATACAAATACTAACGGAATTACGAGCATTTGTAGAAACGCTACATAACCATTACCTACAATCCCGATCCATTCCATTGATTGCGTAGTAATTTTACTGTCTGTACCAAAAGCAAATTGAATAATTGCACCTAAAACAATCCCCACGCCCAATGCTGAAAAGACACGTGTTGAGAATTTTAAATGTTTCTTTTGCATTTGGTAGAAACCGAATAACACAGCAATAAATGCAAGGATCACTAATACAGTGATGAATGTTGTCATTTTAGTTCCTCCCTATGTTTTTAATGACAAGTACATCAAAGGAAGTAAAGGTTCCCGGTACTCACTCTCCAGTAAATACCCTGAAAACAGCAAACTGTTTCCAGTGATAGTTCTATTGTACCTTATTTTATAGCAAATAGTGGGATAATTTGCTTACTTTTTGATAGAAAATAACCGTTGTGATAGTTTAAAACTATCACCAAGCGTTGTTTTACTAGTCACTGTAAAAATAATTTGTTTTTTGTCCTCTTTCTTTTAAGCTGACGTGGTATACTTAGTTCTAGGAGGTGTAAGCGCATGCAAAAAATTTGTTGGATTCTTTCTGTCAACCGTGATGGAGCAATGTTGTATGTTGGGAGCCCTGCAAATGGAGGTCCTTGGCTCTTTTCAAATAAAGAGCAGCAAAACATCAAAGCCTTTTTTCAACCAACCTATGAAATTGACTTTATCAGTTATGATGTTCTTTCAGAGGAAGTACCAGAAGCTGCGTTCATTTTGTACAATGAAATGCTCGCTCCCTATCTTCCCGAAAAAATCACCAAAGTTGGTCAGCCGATTGCTTATGTGGATATCGCTACAAAAAATTATGAACAGTTTAAAAAAGCTTTGGTTGCTAAATCTTCACAAGAATAAAAACAGCGTTTGTAACGGATTCCGTTATAAACGCTGTTTTTAAAGGTTAAGCTTCTTCTGATTGTTGAAAATTCAATTGAACACCTGGACGATCCAGAGCAATTTCAGTTACTTCATAAGATAAACGTTCGACGATGCTAAATAAAGGACGCACAAGTTCATCGACTTCTTCTTGCGAAATATCTTCTTGTTTTTCAATTTTACGATTAATAATGTGATTAATTTGACTAATCGCTCCTGATAAAACAAATTCGTCAAAGACAATTCGAAATTCTAAGCGAGCAACAAGTGCTGAGCTATTTTCTGGATAATTTTCTTCTTCTACTTCAATTGGTGAAAAACTGACACGTAAATCTGTCTCTACTTCTGAATCAGGTACTCGCATATCATAGTGATACGCTTCAACAATTTCTTGTTGGCGTTTAATTTCCATTATTTTTTCTCTCCTTTTTTAACAAGATATTCCCCTTTTAGAATATCCAATGGTTTCTTTTCTCAAGTATACCACAAGTCCAAAAGTTGCCTAGACCAAAAAACACAGAAGATCAGACTTTTTTGATAAATTGATTTTGGCAGTTTGAACAAGTGACTTTGATTGTTCCTCGTCCTTTCGGCGCACGTAATGACTGCTGACATTTTGGACATTTAAAATAACGATACTCTTTCTGAGTCATGTGTCGCTTGCGAAAAGCATGAACCTTTTGCATTAGGCGTTGTTTTCGAAGAATAAACCGTTGATTTTCATTCAATCGCGGGTGAATATGTTTTGAAAAAAAGCGATAATACACGTAGGCGACTGTGATTAAAATCAATAACCGAACCCAAAGATAGCCAGTAAAAATATTGATGAGCGCCAGCACGACACTTGTTAGCAACAGCGTTCGATTCAATTCATCGAACCGAGCATAACGTCCTTGTAAAAATCGTTGCGCTTTTTTGCGCCAACGTAGAATGCGTTCAAACCAAATTTGGCCCATTTATCTTCCTTCTTTCGAGCATTATTTTTTGAATAAATGATTGATTTACAGAAATTTTCAATCAAAATTTACACTTACTAAGTCCAAATTTTGAACAACTGTTGGTTATTTTCGATGGTATACTTCTAGAGAAGTCAGGTCAACCGATGAATGACTTCGTTGATAATAGCTACCGCTATTTTATACAAACTTAAACTGTCGATGGATAGATTATCCGATTTTAACTTAGGGGAAGGTTAAAATCCGATTCTATAATTTAGCACTACACTCCTTTATTTAGTAGCAACTTTAGCCTATCTATCCACATTTTAAGTCAAAAAGAAGCAAGTCCGGACTTGCTTCTTTTTATTTATCTTTCTAATTCTTCAATTTTCTTCTCAATTAACGCCAAGACATATTGACACGCTTCAGGATCTTCGACAAAATCATATTTATCGCCATCAATTTGAATTTTAGGACTTTCATCATAGTCTTCGTACCATTGATCATAACGCTCGTTCAACATTTGATAGTAATCATACAACGTTGGATCTGTCTCAATTTGTTCATAAGGACGGCCACGTTTTTTGATGCGTTCTAACATTTTGGGAAATGAAATACGAATGTGAACTAACAAATCAGGTCTTTTTTTATGCGCAGCATAAGGCAATTCTTGGAGCATATTTTGTAATAAGTCATCGTACACTTTGACCTCTGTTTCGTTGGCACGACCTAAATCTGCATTTAAATGAAAAAGTAATGAATCTTCATAAATCGAGCGATCCAATACATTATTTTCATGCGTTAATGCTTGTTTAATACTATCAAAACGTTTATTTAAAAAATAAATTTGTAATAAAAATGCGTACTTTTCCGGTTCCGCATAAAATAAAGGTAATACCTCATTATCATCAACTGATTCGTAAAAGGCTTCTGAACCTAAACGGTTTGCAATTAAAGCTGTTAAACTAGATTTACCAGCGCCAATCGTACCTGCTAAAACAATCACTGCCATCGAACTCCCTACCTATTTTTTTCCATTTTATTTTTTATCTTCAACCAATTAAACATACCAAAAATTGAGTTAAAAGTATACATACAATACATAACAAATATCGCATAATCACCACCAGCGTGCGTCCCTGCTCGGAACCATAACAAAATTGAAAAAATATTTCCTAGTAGCCAAAACACGAATTGCGATTGATAACGTTTAATCATCAATAACATCCCTGTCGCTGAAACACTAAACGTGATTGCATCTAATGTTTGTTGCGCATCATTTACAAAACCTAACAAAATATATGCAGCTACGCCAATGAGCAGCCACGTGAAAAAGGCGTACAACCACTGAATACCTTTTAAAACTTTTACTTCGGTTACTTGACCTGAGCCATCTTCGCTAGCCCGAAGCCAAGCATAAAGCCCTGTAATGTCCATAATAATATAGAAGCTTTGTAAAAGAACTTCCGCATATACCCGTGTCACTAACCCAAAATAACCAATAATCACCGCACTGATTAACCCAAAAATGTAATTGCTGACTTTTCCTTGGGCAATTAAATTCACACAAATGATGCCGGCTAAACCACCTACTAACGTAATCCAATTCGATGGATTGATAGCAAACGCAATCAACTGTACCCCCACCATCAAAGCTAAAAACAAGTAACTTCTCGTTTCCCAACCTTTAAAATCATTCACCAAAAAATTCTTATTCACGACAAATTTCCGACCTTCCTAAAACCAAACTTTTCTCTGTTGACGTCTCAATAAGAGTACTCCGTTTTAAAAAACAAGTCAATCAGATTTCGGAATAAAAAGAAGATTTTAATACTATATATTGATTCAAAAAACATCAAAACACTACATATAGTTATTGCGCAAGCTTTCTGATATCCTTTATTGCCACAATATTTTCTTCATCTTGTTTTAATCTTCTATGTAGTCATGGATTTGTTTCCATCTAATGATTCCTGCGGCAGACCCCTTTACGACGGTAGCGCTTCAAATTAATGTTGCGAAAGCGGAAGCAACCGCACATATTTATGCTTCAAATACAGTCATCGTTCACTCTTTTTATTGAAATGCTTAAAAATTGATGGACTTATTTCTCGAATCTGGCCACTTATTAACTTATTACATGAAAACATTCGCCTAAAAAAGCAAAAAAAAACGACTAACCTAAATAATCGACCTACAAACAATTCCTTTCATTTGTAGGTCGACTATCTTTATTAGGTTTGATACGGATGTTTCGCCATTCCTAGTTTCCCTTTATTGCTCATCTCTATTTATTTTTTTACTGTTTGCCAACAGCTCGTTGTCTGAAAGTACTATCCGTCCTTTTGTACTTTGTTCAAAGCTGTAAGCTTGCTCAAATAACGTTTGCTCTTTATTGGCAGTTTGTGTAAAAGTCAGCCCATAAGGTTGTCCTTCACTGTTTTTCGCCAAAGGAACAGTCAATTCAGGATATCCTGCCACAGCACTTAAACCCGTACCTTCAGAATCAATAAAGGCATATCCGTCTAATTGTTGTTTTTTTAGCAACGCATCAAACGTTTGCTGTGCTTTTTTAATGGTTGTTTGAATGATTTCTTTATCTGGTTGTTTCTTTTTAACATCTGCTTCTAATAAATCTTGCCCATACTTGGCACGAACCTTTTTATCTTGTTGATTATACGCAATTAGTTCCTCCAGTGTTTTAAATGGCAAATCATAACGTTTCGCAAATTCTTCCAATGCAAACTTAAATTCATTGGAAATAACTTTCCCGCCATCAATCCCTTCCATGTCTGGTGTTAACGGAATCACTTCTGCTCCAGCTTTTTGGAGGGCCTTTTTAGCAGTCGCAAATTCTTCTTCAGCACTCGGCATTTCTAGCAAACCAATGCGTTGACCTTGTAAGTTATTTTTAGTAAATTTCGTTGAATCAATGCTCGGAACCGTGTCTTTCTTAAACGCATTATAGCCTTGCGCAGCATCAACGACACTTCGGGCAATCGGGCCAACTGTATCTAATGACGGTGCCAATGGCAAAACACCTTCGCCACTTACTGAACTGTGGGTCGGTTTAAAACCAACCACTGATTGATGAGAAGCGGGGGAAACAATCGATCCCATCGTCTCAGTGCCTAAAGAGAAGGCGCCGATATTCATCGTCACACTAGCCGCACTCCCAGAACTTGAACCTGAAGGTGTTATTTTGAGTGGCCCATAAGGATTAAGTGTTTGTCCATGTTTGGAACTATAGCCACTTGGTGCTTTCATTGACATATAATTCGCTAGTTCAGATAAGTTTACTTTTCCTAAAATCAAAGCTTGCGCCTCTGTTAACTTCTTAACTACTTCCGCATCTTCCTTAGGCTTGAACGTGCGTAAGGCATAAGCTCCTGCACTCGAAATCATGTTGGTTGTATTTATATTTTCTTTCAAAGTCACAGGAATACCATACAAAGGCTTCTTCGGTGTTTGAGAGGCTTGCTGGTCAAATGCCTTGGCTTCCTTAATTGCTTGCGGATTGATTTCAGAGATGCTGTTCATGCCATTATCTATTTGATCGAACTGTAAAATACGGTCCAAATAAAACGCCGTAAGTTCTTCATAGGTCAATGCTCCGTTGGCAATCGCTTGCTGTAATTCAGTGATATTTTTTTCAATAATCAACGGTGCTTTGGTCCGAGCTTTTTGTACATCCGTTTCTTTTAATTGGTCTTCAATCGTTTTAACGATTCTCTCTTGATTGTACATTGCTGGGGTTTCTGCCTCAGGAGTGAACTTTTTGAGTATAAACCAATAAGCTGCAGCGCCTATTATGACTAACAAAACAGCAATTATTCCGATTACTTTTAAAAATTTAGACATTTTTATCCTCCTATACCATTTAAAGATTATCTTACTATGTTTATTTTTGCATGACAACTAACAGTTTTGTTCGTTAAAAAGACAAAATAGAGAGTAGGACATCCGTCAAAACGACCGATGTCCTACTCTCTAACGATTAAGATAGTCCGCTAAATGCGTTTGTTTTAGTCTTTTGTGAAAGTTAAATACTGAGAATTTATTGTGTAATTCGTGTACCACTTTCTCCTTTGATTGCTTCCGAAGCTAATTCTAAAAGCCCGATAATCGCCTGGCGGTTTGGTTTACTTTCTGCAAAACTGATGGCCGCTTCTACCTTAGGTAACATACTACCTGGCGCAAATTGATTTTCTTCTATATATTGTTGCATTGCCGTAACCGTAACATCGGTCAAAGCTTGTTGATTTGCTTGACCAAAGTTAACAAAAACATGTTCCACTGCAGTTAATACCACAAAAACATCTGCTTCAATGAGTTCAGCCATTTTTGCTGCCGCAAAGTCTTTATCAATGACTGCATCTACACCATGATAGACTGGACCATCATAAGCAATAGGAACCCCGCCGCCACCACAAGCAATTACGATCTGTCCTGCATCAACAAGTGTTCGCAAGCTAACTTTTTCGTAAATATCAACTGGTTTTGGTGAAGGAACTACCCGTCGCCAGCCTCGACCCGCATCTTCTTGATAGACGTTCCCAGTTTCCGCCATCAACTGTTTGGCTGTTTCTTCGTCATAATAACCACCAATTGGTTTTGTTGGTTTTGTAAACGCTGGGTCTTTCGGATCCACCACGACTTGTGTAATTAACGTAACAACTGGTTGTTCCCCTAAATTTCTGGCTACTAGTTCTTCATCAATTGCTTGTTGTAAATGATAGCCAATATAGCCTTGGCTCATTGCTGTGCATTCAGGAAACGGCACGACATCTTCTGGAGATTGACTCGTTTCCTCAAAAGCTAAGCGAATTTTGCCAACTTGTGGCCCGTTGCCATGAGCAATCACCACTTGATGGCCTTGTTCAATTAAATCAACAATGGATTTTGCAGCGGTTTGTGCTTTTGCCAATTGTTCTTTCGAAGAATTTCCTAACGCATTTCCACCTAATGCAATCACTATTTTTGACATCTGTTTCCCTCCTAGCGCTTTGGTTCTTGTTGTGTGATACAGTGAATATTACCGCCCCCATAAACAACTTCTACCGTATTAACGCCGACAATTTTTTTATCTGGGAACATCGCTTGAACTTGCTCTAAAGCCAAACGATCATTTTCATCACCATACTGTGGCACAATCACGCCATCATTTGTAATTAAAAAGTTCATATAGGATGCGATACAAATATCGCCGTCTTCTCTTGGCATGGTTCCTTCCACGAAATCAATTTTGAAGGAACCTTGAATGGTTACATTTTTGACAGGACAGCATAATTTGTGGACTTTTAATTGGCGTCCTTTAGCATCAGTCATTTTAAGCAAACGTTGATACGCATCTTGTGCCGCTTCATAAAATGGGCTATTTTGATCTTCGGTGTAAATACAAGCCACTTCACCAGGTGCAATAAAACAAGCTACATCATCCACGTGACCATTAGTTTCTTCTGGGTCAATTCCATCACCTAGCCAAAGAACTTTTTCAACATTTAAATAGTCGCATAATTTTTGTTCGATTGCTTCTTTTGAAAGTTGTGGATTTCGACCTTCACTTAATAAGCACATTTCTGTAGTCAAGACTGTTCCTTGTCCATCTACGTGGAATGAACCGCCTTCTAAAACAAAATCATCTGTACGATAAGAATCTACATGCTCAATTTCACAAATTTTTTGTGCAACCAAATCATCTTGGTCCCAAGGGAAATATAAACCATCTACTAATCCCCCCCAAGCATTAAATGTCCAATCCACACCACGGATTTCTCCATGGTCGTTAATGACAAATGATGGTCCACAATCACGAACCCAGGCATCATTGTTTGACATTTCGTAAACCGTAATTTCTGGCGGCAATTGGCGACGGCAATTTTGAAATTGTTGTTGAGAAACCACCACATTCATCGGTGTAAATTGACTAATTGCTTTGGCCACATTAGTAAAAGCTTCTTGGACAGGTTTACCACCATCGCGCCAATTATCCGGTCTTTCTGGCCAAATCATCCAAACTTTCTCTTGTGGTTCAAATTCTCCTGGCATTCTAAAGCCATCTTGTTTAGGGGTACTTCCTACAATTCGTTTAGCCATTTTCTTTCGTTCCCTTCTTAATTTTTTTCACGTAAATAATTACTTCACCAAACAGAATAAAAATGATTGCCCCAATTGTGATTGGTAATTTTTCATTTAATGCTGCGGGACTAAAATCTAAAGGCACTGCTGTGAAAATCAGTGAAATAATAATCATAATCATTGGCAAAACCACTAAAACTTTTAAAAATCCTGGTTTTCCGTTAACTTTAAACGGACGTGGTGTATCGGGATCAATTTTTCTAAGCTTATAAAAAGCTGGGAAAACTGGGATATACGATAACAAGAATAGGACGACATTCAAGGAGAAAAAGGCCCAGAATAAATCTTGATTAGGTAAAATTGGTGCTAATACAATGACCACCGATGCCACAATGCCATTCATCAAAGCAGCCCCAATTGGCATGTCATTTTTCTTACTACGTTTTTCAAAAAATTTAGGCATGTCACCATTTTCAGCAGCATAACAAGCTGTATTATTGACTCCTAATGACCAAGAAATCATGTTGCCGAACAACGTAAGAAGGAATAGGAAAGCCATTAACATAATGAACCAACCTTCTGTCGAGCCTGTCAATAGTTTAAAGCTATCCATCATACCACTGCCGGTACTAATTTGATCGGTGGGAATCGCTACCCCAATTCCAAAGGCTGAAAAAATATAAATGGCCGCAATGACTAACCCCGCTGCTACAATAGCTTGTGGAATTTGCTTCTTAGGATTTTCCATATCATCTGCAAACGTACAGATGACTTCAAACCCTAACAAATTAAAAATGATTACAGAAATAAAAGATAAACTCCTTAAGTCAAACGTTGGTAGCATTGATTTCAAGGTAAATTCATTGGCAACACCTTTCGTCAAGGCTACATACAATCCTAGCCCACCAATTAAGACAGCTAAAACCATCTTGATTACGGCAGCTCCATTTAGAATCCAGATACTGTCGCTGACTGGATAAAAACTAATCCAAACCACAATCCAAGTAAAAATTAATTCAACAATAATCATCATCGGTGTTGAAAACTTAATACCTGTAATTGTCGTTAATAGTTCTGGCGTCATAACGGCTAATGAAGCTAGCCACAATGGATAATTAATCCAATAATACCAAGAAACTCTGGCACCCCAACGATGACCATATGCTTTGGTCACCCAGTCATAGATGCCCCCTTCACCAATATAAGTTGTTCCTAATTCTGATGAAATTAACCCATATGGCAATAGGAATGCAATTAATAAGAAAATCCACCAAAAAAACTGAGAATTACCAATTGCAGCAACAGGCGCCGCTGCTTCAGCAACGAAAACCACACAGATCACTGATAAAATGGCACTCGTTAAACTAAATTTCTTTTTCCCCTCCATGAAGACTCTTCCTCTCTTTATAAACTGTCCACTGATTCATTTTTTCAATCAGTGGACAGTTGGCCGTTAAATGCTTTGAGTGTCTAAGAAAACTTCTAGTTCTTTTTTCGCTTCTGCTTGCTTGATTAAATCATAAGGATTTTTTGCTTCATAATCATTCATAAGATATACTAATAAGCCACGAATAGATGTTAAACGGTTTTCTGCTTCATCGAAACAAATAGAATTTTTACCGTCAATTACTTCATCAGTTACTTCTTCCCCACGTGTTGCTGGTAAACAGTGCATGAATTTACAATTGGCACCTGCCCGATCCATCATTTCTTGATTCACTTGATATTTTGGATAGAAAACCTTCATACGTTCTTCTTCAGATAATTCCGCTTCGTACAAGCCATACCAAACATCCGTGTACAAGAAATCAGCGCCTTCAACAGAACTTGCATCATCTGTGACCAAAAAGCTACCGCCTGAAACTTCACAATTTTTTGCTAATTTCGCTTGATGCTCTTCATTTAATTGGAAGCCTTCTGGACCGAAGTGAACAAAATTCATGCCCATTTTTGTTGTGATTAATCCTAAAGAAAAACAAACTTGTGTTGCATCTCCGACAAAGACAACTTTACAATCTTCTAATTTTTTGCCTTCTGGTAAATGCTCAACCATGGTACACAAATCACCTAATTCTTGGGTTGGATGATTGTAATCAGACATACCGTTAATGACTGGGATGGTAGCACAATTAGCTAAATCAACAATACTATGGTGACGTTCCACACGAGCCATCAAAATATCTACTAAACGTGACAATACACGGCTGGTATCTTCAATCGTTTCATGTCCCCCTAATTGAATTTGACCAGGTGCTAAATATTCGCCATGTCCACCTAATTGTTCCATTGCAGTTTCAAAAGATACTCGTGTTCGAGTTGAAGATTGTTGGAAAATCATTCCTAAAGATTTGTTTTTTAACAGTTGCGGATAATACCCATTTTTAATCGCTTCTTTAATTTTTAATGATAAATCGACTAAGTAGTGCATTTCCTCTTTCGTATATGTTTCTGTTGTAACGTAATCTCTTTTCATGATGTGTTCCTCCTAAAAGTTGTTTTTGTTTACACATTGACTTTACCAAGTTTAGCGAAGAGTTTACTATCCACCAAAAGCTAGAAAACGCTTTCTTTTTTGGCGTAATTTTTCATTAAAAAAAGTTTATTTATGGTTATAAACCGTTGGTACACCAGGGGTTTATAAAAGTTTAGGCGGATTTCTCTCTAATTTCTGACCAATCATAGATTTGAAAATGGTATAATTATTTTGAAAAATCATTCACTTAAAATAAAAGATGAAAGGGGTTTCCAATCGTGACATTTGTTTTTATTTATAACATCTTGTTGATTATTTTATATTCGTTTACTTCAACCTTTACCTTAAATCTTTACTTGAAAAATAAACAACCGATTTTTTTATTGCTTCTCTTTTTAATGGTTATTTTTATTTGTGACAATGTGATTGTTTATATGACTGAGTTCATTAATTCGTTTGCAACCGAATATAATCAGACCTTTATGACCGCACCTTTTTTAAAGACCATCATTTTTATTTGTTGTAATTTTGCCTATCTGGCTATTATCAATACTATTAGTGGTCGTCCTTTTAAAAATTATCAATTTGTCTGGTTATTTTTAATTGGTTTATGGATGCTAGCTATTCCATTTTCACAAAATTCCGCCTTAAAAGTTTGGTTGTACTATTTACCCAATCAGCTATTTTTAATTTACCTTGGATGCTATGCGCTCTATCAATTACGAATAGATCCTTTATCAGCCCTTGCGAAAAAATATCTTCGTTTTATTGGTTGGCTAAGCATTGGTTTCGGTGTGGCGATTCTTTTGGAAGATACCTTCGTTATTTTTAACATTGACCAATATTCTGATATTGTCTTTAAAATTAACAACCGAAACGTTTCTGAAGATATTTATACAATCATTCTCTCGATCGCCATTATCTACTTCTGTAATCGTGATTTTCCTCTGTGGGTTCTTGAAAAAGACGTTGCTAAATTGGAAGAAAATCAATCAGATGAACCCGTACTTTTGGCGCCTTTTTGTGATGCCTATCAATTAACGCAGCGAGAACGAGAAGTGCTTTCGTTACTTTTAGAGTGCAAAACAAATCAAGATATAGCCAACGAACTATTCCTATCAATCGGGACAGTAAAAACACATATCCACAATATTTTCGTTAAATTAGAAGTAAACAAAAGAGCAGAAGTTTTTGTCAGTTATCAACTTTTTTCTCAACAACAAACTGAACATTTAGCGAGATAATTAAAAAGGAAGCCTCTCCGTGATCGGTGGCTTCCTTTTTGATTAACTATTTTCTTGTACTTGTCGAACTCTCTTTTCAATTTCTTGAAAGTTAATAATTTTAGCTTGGCGATGAATTTCTTTTCCTTCATAGTATAAGATAATGGTCGGTGCAGAAAAAGCATTTAATTGTCCAATTATTTCTGGACTTTTATCAGCTTCTGCAATGTATGTAGGAAATTCATATTTTGTTGCAATTTTTTCGACAATCGGTTTATCAACTGTACAAACACTACAATTTTTTGCTGTCAAAAAGACGGCTTGTAGACGATTGTCTGTAATTTTTTCTTCTAATTCTTCTAATGTTGTTACATATTCCACTGAATAGCCCTCCTTGTCTTTTGTCTAAAATAACAGATTTACTAGCAAAATAACAACTTATTTGTTTGGCTAGGAATGCTTTAACAAAAAAGTTGTCGCCCATTTCATTAATGGGCGACAACTTTTTACTGATAACCGCTTATTTATTAAAAATTTTAGGCCCTTTGCGCATGTTTTTACGATCATTTTTGGGAGTTTCCATTTTTTTAGAACGGCCACCACCTTGTTTCTTTTTAATTAATTCTAACATTTTTTCTTTTTCATTCATTTAATCCACCGCCTTTGTTAATAACGTGACAGATTCAATGTGTGTCGCCTTTAGTATCAGAACACAAACTTTGATTCTCGTCATTAGTATGTGAATACAAATTCTTAGATTTTCTATTTGCTCGTGCATTCTTTCTTTCGGGCTTAAAACGGTTGCCATCTAAGCTGTTTTTAAATCCTGTTTTATATACAAAAACAAGTTGTGCAGGGTCAATATTTCCATCTTCATCATAACCACCTACTATAACTTTTTCAACTATACTTTCAAAAACATAACGGTCAAACTCATATAATACTTCATTTTGCTCTAATGTTTTTTTGAAATCTCGTAAGCGTCGTTTTATATCTTTTTCATTTGTTGCAGTTTCTTGGAGCTGTATTCGCTCTTTGATTAAGTCTTCTTGTTTGGTAGTCATGCTAGAGAACTTTGATTCGTATGTATCTGAATCAATTATATCTTCTAAACGCATATCCACTAGTTTGCTTTTCTTTTTCTCAATAGCTTCAATATCTTTATCAACCTTTTGAAGGTTATTATTCACAGAACTGCTACTTAACGTTTCATCTATCCTTTTAAGAAATTCCTCAAGAACATCTTTGTTGTTATTACAAAGAAGCCGATAACTTTCAACGAAAGCTTCTTCTATTGCCATTTCAGGTATCCCTTTACTATGAGGACAATGCTTTTTCCCTTTTTTTGTAGAGGTTACGCATTGCCAGATAACTTTATTGTACTCCGTTCCACTATGCCATCTTCTTCGTGTTAGTGTTCCACCGCAAAATCCACATTCAAGTAAACAACTAAACGCATACTTACGACTATACTTTTCACGTTTACTGTTACCGTCTCCAATTTTTCCACGGTTTTTACTTCTCCGATTCAAGATTTCCTGTGCCTTATCAAATACTTCTTCACTAACAATTGGTTCATGGTGGTTACGAATGTAAAACTGATCTTCTTCCCCCATATTCTCTAAACGTCGTTTTGAAATGGGGTCAACAGTAAAGGTTTTACCTAGTAATATATCGCCCTTATACTTTTCATTTTTAATAATACCTAGTACCGTTGTAGGAACCCAAGTTGAATTACCATACTTAGTAAGATAGCCTAGATTTTCTAATTCTTGACCGATAACAGAGCCACCTGCTCCCTCAATATACCGATTAAAAATATAACGAACAATCTCAGCTTCATCTTCATTGACCGTAATTGATTTATCCTCTGGGTGATAGTCATAACCTAAGCAACCTTGAAATCCAACCAACTCGCCACGCTTCATTTTCATTTTTAGACCCTTTTTAACGTTGGCAGAGATATTCTCAACTTCTTGTTGAGCAACAGAACTAAGCACTACTAAGAGCAATTCTCCGTCCATAGTAAGCGTATTTATCTTTTCATCTTCAAAGTAGACTGCTATATTCTTTTCTTTTAGCATTCGTACATATTTCAAAGTGTCCAAGGTATTTCTAGCAAATCTAGAAATGGATTTTGTGATGAGCATGTCTATTTCGCCATTCATGCAGTCATTTATCATTCTTTGAAAATCTTCTCGCTTCGTTACTTGTGTTCCTGTAATAGCTTCATCTGCATAAATACCAGCAAATATCCATTCTCCATTTTTCTGAATCAAATCTGTATAATACGCTTTTTGTGAGTTATAACTATTTAGCTGGTCTTCACTGTCCGTACTAACTCTACAATAAGCAGCGACACGTAATTGTTCAATCTTTTTTCCACGTACCGAATTTGATGAAGAACTCCTAGCCTTAATAACTTCTACTTCTTTCATAAGACAACCTCCTTTTTTGTGTTCCTATTGTATTGTTTATATGCTTAATAGTATATCACAAATCAGGAGGTTATATCAGATACAATTTTGTAATCCTTCATAATTCTTCGTTTTATTAATAAGTATTCTTTTTCGGAAATCAAGTTTCGGGAAAGAAGCTGTTTTAACATAGCAATTTGAATGCTGTATCGAATTAATTTTTCATTCATAGACTTCCTCCCTATCTCTTGTTTTGTATTTTACAAGCAATCGAACAGCTCTAGCAAAGCTCACGGGAATTCCACCCTTGCATGGTTCTCATGCAACTGTACTCATTGCCTGCGACGGTTCTATCACGCTCGGACTGTGACTATACAGGAGTATCATTATCACGATAAGAACATCGTCGCTGGCAATCCTGCTAAAGATTGCTCTCGGATCACTAACATGAATCGCTCGCTATCTTCATAGGTCATGGCGTGTTAGCCCGTTGGCTCTTTTCTTATCGAAACGTATTCGATTGCTTTATTCAATTTTCAAAGAACAATGGCTCGTTAGCCTATCAAAACACATTGAAAGCTCAATATGCTTTGATGAAATAACAAACCTCACTGTTCGGGAAGCGTGGAATGGTTTAACACGCTTCCACGAAAGGAGATAAGATATTACTTAATTTCAAATGACAGAATCTTTGTAATCAGTCTGGTTTCCATTCTTCCACGTAATACTTCATCAACGACCATACTTTGATTGCCATATTCATCTTTCATAAGCCGTAGGGAACGCTTCGTTATGTACCCTTTGTAATGATGTAGAATCTGGTTAATCGCTTCGGTATCGCCATCTGTTGCCTTTACAATGAGAGGAAAGGGAATCATAGGATATTGTGTTTTCATTCTTCAAATTCCTCCATAAACTTTTTGATTACTGCTAGTCCACTGGTTCTATGCCGATAAACAGTAGAACGATTCAATTTCAGCAAGTCTGCAATCTCTGAATCACTCATATCCATGAAGTAAAACAGCAGTAGAATTTCACGTTTCTTATCTGGTAACTCACGTAATGCTTCACTCAATAAATCATTTTCAACGTCAACCGATATTCCATTGAGTGCAAAAATCTGAAAGTCAGTTGAATAGTTATCTGTTGTCGCAAATTGATTGACGAGATAGTCTCCTATATCTGAAAATGTTACTTCTCGTTTTGCTAGTCTAGAAAGATATTTGAAATAATCTTTTCGTTCACTTTCCATAGCTTGCTTGCAGATATAATCAAACTGATTTTCTATTGTGGTTTGAAAAGAAGATGGTTTCATGTTTCTCACCCCCTTTCTGTCTAGGAAAGGAAGCGAGCCATACTCTTTTATCTCCTTTCACTCTTAGTCCCGACACGAAAGGTGGATTTGTTGCATTACTGATTAAAAAAAATTGAAAAGATATTCTTAATAAGCAAAAAAGCACATAAACAGACTGATTACTCTGTTTACGTGCATTTATTTTTCTAACTATGTAACCTATAAAACCACATTGATGGACGTATTTATCTATCGCTAGAAGATAACTTTTTTTGATAAATATTCAATGTAGGGAACTTGATTGTATATGATATACTTCATGGCGACTTAAACCTCCAATGAACCGCCATTTGGAAGTAATCAATAGTTTTCAACAGCACAAAATAGCACTACCAAATAACGATTTTTTTTATTGGTGTTTAGTAGTGTTTATTATGAAATGTATCGAACACGAATTCATAAACAATATAATACGTTTTTCTATACCTGTTTCTTATTTAATAGGAACAGTAAAATGTATAGAGGTGGTTTGTTATGCGTAAAAAAGAAGATAAATATGATTTTAGAGCCTTTGGCTTAGCCATTAAAGAAGCTCGATTGAAACGAGGTTTAACTCGTGAACAAGTGGGAGCATTGATTGAAATTGACCCACGCTATTTAACCAATATTGAAAATAAGGGGCAACACCCTAGCATACAAGTTCTTTATGACCTTGTATCATTACTTCATGTGTCCGTTGATGAATTTTTCTTACCTGCTAACGATCTGGCAAAAAGCACCAGACGGTTACAGGTAGAAAAACTCATGGATAACCTCACTGATAAAGAATTAGCACTTATAGAATCATTAGCTATCGGTATTAATGAAGCAAAAAATATTGAAGACTAGTTAAGAATTATAGATAACAGAAAGAGCCGATAAAATGAGATTGCAAATCTCATTTTATCGGCTCTGCGTCTTTGCGTCTGGCTCTTTAATTACTGTAATTCTGAAAGAAATCATATTTATCAATGTTTCATTCTTGCATTTTGGACAGTATAAGGGAAAGTTTTCAAGAATTGTATCATCTCTTATCCTAACACGAGTTTTACTTTTGCAAACAGGGCATAATAACCACTTTGTTTTCGATGGTGATCTTCTTTCCATCATTACTCTCTCCTTAATAACTCGTTTATTTTTGAAACTCAAATATATCCTCAAGCGGTGCGTCAACTGCCCGAGAAATGTCAACTGCCAATTTTAACGAGGGATTATACTTCGCAGATTCGAGCCGAATTATCGTTTCCCGCCGAACACCAACTTTATTTGCTAGTTCTTCTTGCGTGAAATTAGCAAGCTGGCGATACTTTTTTAAGTGGCTAATGTATTGTTCCATTTATGCGCCTCCCGTTAATGCTTTTCATAATACCAAAACGCCAAAGCATAGGTAATAAAGGTTGCCGACCAGCCAAGTGCGGCAATAAGCACAATAACCTTATATGAAATACTAAAAGATGAAATCCCTACTCCTATTGCAAATAAAGTAATAGCTGGAACGAACATTGTTGTTGCTTTCGCTTTTAGTTGGTTTTCCTTGTATCGTTCGTCAGGCATTTCAGCCGCAAGCCTTGCCGTGAAATATGTGCTGAAAAAAGCAAAGAAGCTGAAATTAAACAAATCGCTGATTTCATAACTGAAAAAGTAACGGAAACCCAAAAATCCCATAAACCCTAAAACCCAAGTAAAACGACTATATTTTCTCGGTGAACGAGGACTACCCCATTTTCTGAAATTCGACATATTAAAATCCTCCTATCAACATCACTAATAAAATCGCAAAAATTAACATAATTCCTGGAACAATGTATTTCCGTGGGTGATGCCATAAGTCACTTTCGACTTTCCACCCCAGTAATGGAACCTTTATTTCAAGCAGAACGGTCAATTCTGCGCTTACAATAGAAAAAATTACTGCGAACAAAAGTACAATAAGCGAGAAATTGCCTACCACAATTTTCCATACTATTAGGTAAACACTACAAGCAATCATATTTATAATTACCAAAAACAGTGCGTAGGGTAACAGCACCCCATTAAATTGTCTAGGCAAAAGTTTAATTTGCCGATATAACGCTCTGTCACTTGATAAGAGAATACCAAGCGGTGTGTTAAGGCACATCAGTGCACACCCAATCGGCAGGAAATTAGAAGACGCACTTTTACCAGCTACTATGGCAAATACAGAACCAAATGCCCATAGTGCGGCTGTATTGGCGATATACTTCTTGTTGTTCAATAAGTATCTCAAAAGATAAAGTGCAAAGTTACTTCTTGTATGTTTTACATAGCGATACTCAGTTGCCTTTTTGTCAGTGTGAAAATCAAGGATATATGTTACAATTCCGCTAACAAAAAACAATAGGATTGCTCCAATTATCGTCAATATCTGAAATTCACTCACTGCAACATATACAACCAACAACAAACCTACTTTTGTAAACAAGGTATATAAAGCAACCGAGAGAAAGAAAGCAAAATGAAATTTCAAGGGAATTTCTGGTAGCATAATCTGTCCACACAAACTATCTATCGTATCATCTGATGATAACACTTGAATAAACCCTCCAATTGTAAGTACTGTTGTAGTTAGCCATATAACAGTTGATGAAATTTCAATTCTTACTCCAGAAAACTTCAAAGTGAAAAGCATAATTGACCAAAATGCAAGCGTTTTTGCGATACGTTCGTACTTTGTTCCCATAAACCTTTTCAAATTAACCTTAAGAATCCGTGCCATGTAACGCCTCCCGTATTTGAACTGCGTTAATTTGCTCCTGAACAAACTCTTGACTGATACAGCCGTTTTCCAATACAAGTACACGGTCAGAAGTAAGGGAAATGCTTTCTAAAATATGAGAGGCAAACATTACAGTACCATATTTACGGTAATCATTTATTAAAAAATACAAGTATTCAGTGCTTTGGAAATCTAGTCCATTTACCGGTTCATCAAGTAACAAGAATGGTGTACATAGAGCAAACCCCGTGATAAGAAATACTTTTCGTCTGTTCCCCATTGACAAATCCCGAATTAGAACATTTTGATATTTGCTAAAGTTGAACCCCTCCAATAGTTCATTAACTCGCTTTGATTCGACAGATTTACCGTAAGCTGTAAATACATGGTGAAGGTATTCATTGAATGTGTAATACTGAAATGAAACATCCTCTGAAAATACGGTGTAACGGTTTAATTTGAAATAACGGTCTGCAAAGTTCAATCCACCGCTGTATTCTTTGTGAATGCCAGAAAGTGTATTTATAAGTGTTGTTTTTCCGGCTCCATTCAATCCAATAAGCCCCACAACTTCGTTAGATGATAAAGTTAGCGACAAATTGCGAATAACAGGATTTCCTTTGCGATACCAGATAGTTAGACCATTTACAATAAATGAATTATTCAATGTATGACCTACTTTCCGTTACTATTTTTGAAGGCTGAATATATAAATAGCACACCGAGAAGAAAGAAAAGCACACTAAACCACCACTCCATATTACCATTAACAACAGTTATCACCCCTCCAACAAGCCAAATTACTCCAATAATAATACGCATGATCTTATTATTCATAAAGTTCCTCCTCTGGTATGTGATATATAAATCACTTTATGTGACAATTATATCACCGTGCCAAGAAGTTTTCAAGATTAAATAACATAAATTAACAATGTCTTTTTATTAAGAACAACATATATCTTTATTGTTAACTACGCACAACCTTCCAGTTACTATCGTTCTTTTCAAGAGTTAAGCTGAATTGAGATACCTGCGTTGCTTTAGTCTGCTGGTCAATATATTTCACTGCCAGTGATACCGTGACTTGATTGTCATTGCGGTTGTAAATAGGATTTACCAGTTCTTGAAAGACATAATCTTTTCCGATTGGTTTTAAAATTCCATCATTCACATAGTAGGAAAGTTCACTGGCTGTAGCTGTAGGATAGAGCTTAAAGAACGTACTTAAAAACTCATTGATTTCATTGGTTGTAATGGAATCAACCGTTCCATCACCTTCAATTTCTTTTGGTTTATAGTCCGATTTCACAGGAATGCTGGTAATGGTCGGATTTTTAATCAGTACCATATTTCCATCTTCACTTACATAGACACTCACTTCATACGCAGATTGAACAGGCTTCTTATTTTCCCCCTCTGTAATGATTTGCTCTACACTGTAGGTCACATCAAATTGATTGTCGCCAGTTTGCTTGACCGTCCATATCTGAAATCTTCTTACAGAAGATGATACGGGAATATCTTTGCGAACCGTATCGACATTAAGAGCTTGAAGTTCATCTGTTAAATAGTCTTTGAGCTTTTCCATACGGTTATCAATGGAATTGTCGTCTAACTCCCAAGCATAGTAAATCTTCGCAAAGTTCTCGACGAAGTTTTCTACTTTATGTGTATCAACATATTCTTTTTCTATGATTTTGGTTTCATGAATGGTATGCGTATCAATCGCAGTAAAGTTCTTGTATATGGCAAAACTAAAACTAAGTGCCAGTAACACCCATAAACCAATTACGATTTTCTTACGAGGATTGACTTTGTAGACACGAGGTTTCTTTTCCTTTGGTGTTTGTTTTTCTTTATTCTGATTTTTTCTAAAATTCATCATTGAATCGTCCTTTCTTTATTGTTTGATTCGTCCTGCCCCGACTATATGCTGTTGCCAGTAGGAACTTGTTAAGTCGGCATAACCAATCGGGTCGCCTGCATGAAACATACGGTTATCGCCAAGGTATATGCCAACATGAGTAATATAAGAGCCAGCGTTATAGGTGGAATGGAAAAATACTAAATCACCAGCTTGAGCTTCCAATAGTGGGATATGTTGGGTCGCTTCGTATTGCTGTTGTGCGGTACGAGGCAAGTTGATTCCAGCCTTGCCATACGTCCATTGCGTCAGTCCGCTACAATCAAAAGAAGTAGTCGGGGAAGCTCCGCCATAGACATACTTCCAGCCCTCATATTTCAGTGCTTCGTCCATGATGGCTTGCACGGTATCATCATCAAATTGTGTTGTGACAAGATACTGCGTTACCAGTTGTACATAAAACATATTCCCGTAATTGTATCGCCAGCCCCCATTAATAGGTATGGCTATGGGATTGGGGTAGGACACTTTTTCGCCACCCGAATACTCCTTAGAAAAACTTTGAGCCAATTCAAAGGTATATTTGTCCCCACGACTAGCCACATATCCTAAGAAACCACCGCCATAATTGTAAGACTGGATAACCGATTCTAAATCTACACCGAGCCTTTCGCTATTGGCTAATAACTCACTGAAATACTTCACACCTTGCTTAATGGATTCTTCTGTACTCAATGAATTAGGTGGAAGACCGAGGGATTCCGAGGACTGCATAACATCTTCCGCAGTACCACCCGATTCCACCTGTATAATTGCAAGAAGACTATTGACGTATTCTTCAATGCCATATTCTTTGGCGTATTTTTCTACCATAGGCTTATGAGCCAGCACTTCTGCGGAAACATTCACACCGCCATAGTGATTGTTAGAAAATCCGCTGTCCTGTTCATCTGAAAAAAGAATTGCGACAAATAGAAGCAGTGAGAAAACCATCATGAACATGCCAGAGAAGCCAATCACTAAAGTTTTCAGCTTCATGGTTTCTTACTGTCTTTCTTAATGGTGGCGGTTTTTATCGGTGGTCTATTTCTAGTGTTTTGAAGTGGTACTCTTTGAACAGTAGACGAACTCTCTTTTGTGACTGGACGTTGTGAAGCCCTATCTGCTGGTGTAGTTGAAGTTACTGGCTTTTGGACTGGTCTTTCTTCAACGGTACTACTTTGACGTTCCACTTTTAAACTTGAAGAATCGGACTTAACTGTTGGACGCTCTTGTTTGGCTTGTTGAGATTCCCTATGGGAAGCCTGTATAGTTGTTTGCCTTGAAGTCTGTCCATCATGAGATTGTTCTTGCTTAGTGGCTGGTCTTTCATGAACGGAAGAAGTTGGCTGTTTTTTCTGTTTGACCTGCTCCATTTCAGAGCGACGCTCCGCAATGGTTTTTCGTCTTTGTTCCTGTTGCTCCTTACGTCCACTGGCTTTATCCGCTTTGATTTGAGAAATACTGCTGGTTAGGTCACGGACATTCTCTTTCACTTTAGATTTTCCTTGATATACTGCGTATCTTGCATTGGTCGGCAAATCCTTAACCTGTTCTTTCAAACCACTAGCAGTATCTACCATTCTGTCTTTGGTATCTGCCACCGTACCGATGGTTTGACCGACACGCTTTCCAAGTGTTGATTTTTCCTGTCCGTCTGGTCGGGTGTGATCTGCTTGTGTCCTTGCAGAACTCCCCGTACCCGACTGTCCTTTTTTACCTGTAGAACTTGCAATCGCAGACCCAGCCCCTAAAGCGGTCATGGAACGTCCAAGTTTACGCTGTAATCGGTGCATATGAGCGTGCATAAGCATACGAGGTTTTCTCATCAAACGACTACCGACACTTTGAGAATCGTTACTCTGTAGAGAAAATAGACTCATTAAATCGCCCAGCTTGAAGTAGATTCCTGCGAAAACAACTATTTGTAAGAAAGCTATCAAAAAGAACGGATAGCCACCCGATAAGCTGTAAAGCATGGTTGAGATACTAAAAGCTGTTGTGATGATGAGCGTGATTCCAGCTCGTGTCAAAATGGTATTAAAGAGTTTCATTATCGCTCGTTTGGACAGTCCATCAAATGACGGTATCATACTTAGAATAAAGCTTACGGGTAGAAACATCGCATAGATGATAAAAAGTACCTGCGAGAAAATCATGATTCCTGTTAAGAGGAATACAAATACGGAAATGCCAATGTTAAAGACAAAGAGGAAAAAGACTGTACCTAAACGGTTGATGGTCTTTGTGATAGTCATGTTCGTATTGCTTCTGTCTTCAATTTCTTCCGCAACAATTTTTTCTCTGTCCTCTCCATTGTTGGAATCTGGACTGGTTGAGAGCAGGCTTTCCACACGGTCAATACCAATACTTTCAATGTCTGAACTGTTGTATTGAAGCAGTAGCCACGGTTGCTGAACCTGTATGGAAAATATGCTATCTCTGATTAAGTCCACACTGTCCTTGCCTTTACTATCGGAGTTGGGCATGACAATTTTTGTGCCAAGTGATAAACTGGCATTACTGATGTCTGATGAAAAATCATTGATTTTCCCGATATAGTCGGGAGCATAGGCAATAAAGGAAGCCGATAAGATAAACACCATGACAAAATTGACAATGGCATGAATCGCTTTTGTGGTTTCTCTCTTTATCAGTCCTGTGTAGGCAACATAAACCCCAAGAACCAAAATCAAGAGTAAAAGGAATCCTACATAGAAACCCTCTGTTGATAGTCCACTAGGCGTAACCCCTGCAAGGGTCTGCATATTCTTGCCAATGGAATCTGCTGTAGCGGAAATGAAATCTAAAGAATAGGCTTCCTGTACTAAGTAACCTGTCGCATTGGAAACATAAAGGCTGATTGTCCAAATGAAATTTGTAATGGCATATAAGCCATACATGACCTGCTTTCCGATTCCGTCCGACCAGTTCCACGGTAGCCAGCCCCAGCTATTGTCTACATAGAAATCCAGTTGATAATTTTCTAAAGGGTATCGGCTGTATTCATTTGCTACATTGACCGTATCATCTACTAAGCCCGCAGCTTGAACCACTGTTCCCAGCATGGTTAAAAGAAAAATGGCAATCACAAGTGTGAAAGCCACTGTTATTGCCACTTTACCTAGACGCTTGAATGTCCATCTTGATTTTAATTTCTGTACCATCATTACACCTCTTTTCGCACAGGCGGTCTGGTATCAAAGGCATGAAGCAGTTCTTCAAATACAGGGTGGAACTGTATCACACCCACACGACCATATAAATCACTGATAAGGCATTGCCCGTTTTCCAAATCACGCAATCGCTTCTGATTATTTTCGTCCTCTGGGTCAACCCCAAAAAAGGCGAGGGTCTTTTTAATCTCGTTAAGGTCAGTGGAACGAAACGCAAATTTTAAACCGAGGTTATTTTTCAGCTTCTCATCTAACAGGTCATCTGTATTTTGGGTCACAAAATAGACCCCAGCGTTCATCGCACGACCAGCACGAACCAGCTTCATGGATAGTGTTTTCCCTTGTGCCACCTGTAAAAAGCTCCACGCTTCGTCTAAGTCTACAATCTTAAAAATGCTTCGGTCTGTATGGATAAAGTCCAACGCAAAGGTACTAATGACAATCAGCATAGCTACTGATAATAACTCCATAGTGGTATATTCCTCAAAGGAGGTTTCCTTGTCGGGCAATACCAAGTCGGCTACTTGAATGATATTCAGTTGTTTTTCAAGGCTGATTGACTGTTCTACAGTACCATCACTAAATAATAAATGTGCAAAGTCATAGTCTGTAAAACTTTCGATATGGTCGGCTATACTTCTACTTAGTGTCGTATTCTCAACCCGTAATTCCTCAATCACTTTCATTAACCCTCGTATTTCACTATTGGTTACTGCACGAATGGCTTTTCTAAGGATCGTGAAGCGTTCCCCATCACGAGAAGAAATGCCTGTAATGAACGTCAAAATATCAATAGCCAGTGATTCAGAATCTTTGGGATTTTTTAGTATCACATAAGGGTCAAGGTAGCCTTTGTTTTTCTCATCAGAAGTCAGATTAACAATATTGATTTCATGGGAAATTTCTGGCAAGGTTTCTTTCCATCTGCCACGTTCGGCTTTCGGGTCTACAATCACTGCTTGTGCCCCATAAAGCACTGCATAATAGACGATAAGGTTATTCGCAAAGGATTTACCACCACCCAGCGAACCAACAAAAGCCGACGCTAACGCATTGGTTACTGAACCCTTAACCCCTTGACTGGCAAGAGCTGGTTTCAAATAGACATTGCGTCCAGTATCTAAGCTGTAGCCAACATAAATCCCCTCATTTTCGCCCAGCATTTGAGTAGCCCCAAACCCAAGTCCAGCTAAGAAATCAGAGGTTACGTACTGAATATAGTCGTTCATGTAACGCTTGCTGGCAGGTAAAAATTCTTCATGTAAGCCGAGCATATCCCCAAATGGTCGTACCAGTTTTACGCTTAAATCGTCATAAAAATCTTTCACTTCATTACAGCGACGTTTGAGTTCGTCAAGGTCATTTGCTGATACCCTTACCACATAAGACAGCTTGTACATAGATTCCTTGCTTTGGTCTAAATTGGTTTCCAGCTCATTCACACTTTCCAGAGCTTCCGCCACATTAGAGCTGGTTTCATTATCACTTTGCCAAGCGTGGTTATCTAAGTCTTTTAGTTCTTTCTTTTTATTGCGGACAGTAGATAGGGCTTTACGATTCGCTACAATTTCCACATTCATTGACGTATCAATTGGAAATGTGAATTGTTGTTGCTGGTAGTAGAAAATTTCAGAAGACGGGAAGTCCAGTTCTCCGACAATGCTGTTAATGGTAAAGTAAGCTGCATAGACGGTTTCATCTTCTTGTTGGATTTTCAAGTATCGTTGTTTTTCTTCCACCAGACAGCGAGTCGGCCTAATGAGGTCATAGTATTTAATCAAGGTTTCATTATCCAACTTTTTCTTAGACAAGTGATACTCATAATCTTCGTAGGCTGTGCCTGTCTGTCCATAAAGATGTTCAATCAGATAGCCGAAGTCGTCCTTATCTAACCTGCGGATTTTGAAACGACGAGAGATTTTATTTTCTAAGAGCTTTTCCATCTTCTGAAAACGCAGGATTTCATTATTACCTATGCTAACAAAATCGCCCATCAGCTTATGATTCACATCATAGACAAAATCAGACAGTGCGTTCTTTGCTTCAACGGTAAGACTTTTCATAGAAAACTCCTGATCGTTGAGAAGCAACTTAAAGCCGATAAAAAAGCGGTAGTCCACTTGATTTTCGCCAATCATGGATATTAAGGCGTCTGTCTGTTGGTCGATTTTGTCATAGGCAACCGCTTTGAGCTTGCCAGTGACTTCATTTTTAGAACGCTCTTGTGCAGAACGTATGCTGGATTCTGTACTGATTTGTAAGGCATGAATCTTGCCATCACGGTTTTGAGCAATCAACTGTCTGAAAGAATCATGCACTTGTATCTTCTGTTCTGGACTTAGGAATGAGTAATTGTAGGGAATAAGCTCATAGTAAGCGTAACATTCCCCATCTTTATTCCAGACGAGATTGTTTTCAATGTATTTAATTGGATATGCCATAAAATTCACTCCTAACTGCTGTAATGGCTTCTTGTGGCTGGTTTCTATCAAGCGTTACTTTTTTTCCTGCATAGGTCAGCTTTGGTCGCAGTGCATAAGCAATGACAGACTTCAAAAATCCATAGGGCTTTTTACCATCAAAGGTTTTTGTAGACATAAACCATGTGAAAGCCAAAGGAATCCCAAAGTATTTGAGAAATGCTCCCTCAATCATGGAAAGAGGTGGCACGTTGCCAAGTATCATAACCGCAAAGAGTGACACAACAAACCATGTCATTTGCGTAAAGGTTATGGGAAACGGAAGTCTAAAATCATTGATAGAATACAGTACCTTTTCCACAGACCAGATACTGGTATAGCTTCGTATTTTCTTCATAAAGTCAATCCTTTCATAAAAAAGTGGGATAGTCTTTTGACTACCCCGTAAACAAGAAAATCTGCCAGTAATCATGTCCCGACAGATTTAAGTGACGATTTCAAAAATCCCGTGATTGGTTGAAATAAACGTTCCCTCAATTTCTAAATCCCGACCATAGGCTTGATAATCAATATAGTTTTGAAGATTAGCTGGCACTTCGCCCAATACACCAGTTTCTTCAATGTAATAGCGTGCCACGTCAGAAATATCATCACAATCGGAATGAATGATAATATCCTCTTGATGTTCGCTTAGTTCCTCAATGCTTGAGAAATGAGTGAGCAGAGCAGACAGCTCCGATTGTAGTTCTTCTGGCAACTCCGACACCATTTCCCATAGGCGATTGAGTTCGCTAATAGAGGTGTATTCATCAACCGTAAAGGGTAACTCGTAATCATGAATGGCGTATTCCTCATATTCATCATTCAATCCAATTTTTTCCTTGACTTCCTCAAAGTCAATGGGAAAGGTAAACCAAGCCCCGACCAATTCACCCTCATTGTATTTGCCTAAGTTGGCAATATAAACTTGCATATCGTCCATGTATTCACGTCCTTTCTTTGTAGAGATTCAAAATCCCTACCGCACTTCGTTTGGTGTACCATTCTTTTGCTGAACATAAGAAAACCACTTATATTCCACAAAATAACGGTTTAATTTAAGCACCAATAATGCGATTGAATAGCTCTAGTAAAATGTCTTTTACTCCAGCAGCGTTGAAGACTAAGCCCACCGCAATAATCGCAATGATGAGAAAGCCAATCAGTTTACTGAACTCTCTTTTGAAGCCAAGGTACAAGCCAATCACAACGATTGCTAAAAGCACCAGTGATTGAGCGTTTGATAGAAACCAGTTATAAAGGTTTTGTCCAAAATTCATAAAAATGTTCTCCTCTCTGTATTCAATGAATTTGTATTTGAGTTATTTTTTTGTTGTTATCACGTCCTGTTCTTTTACCGCTTGTTGCTTTAAAATCTGCTTATGTCGGTCTGTCAGTTTCACATGGTCGAGAATGTCTTTCACAACCTGCGTCCGGTTGATTTCATCAAGTTTAATCGCAACCTTTAAAGTGGGGGCGACTTGATGAGAAAGCCAGTTCAGCGTCCGCTGGAAAGAGTAAGGCTCTGGTTTTGTGGTTAGTTTTAATCGTTCACGGTTGTTTCCAACAAACCAAGCCCATTCTTCATTCAGCTTCCAATCAGAACGAGGTTTTGAATCGTCTTTATCTACAAAACGGATATACCGATTAATAATTTTAAAAGCAGTCTTTTCGGGATTGTCATAGACGAGTAAATCACGTACTGCGTAATAGGCACGCTCATTTTTCAGCCGAATCTCAAAACGATTTTTTACTTCTGCGTCTTCAATGGGGATATCATTTTTCTTGTACTGTTCATAGTCCTTTTCATAGATACAGAAATAAACTTCACTCTGTAATGAACCGATATAGAGTGTATTTCCCATACATTCCTTTTCATCTTTGCGTACCAGCTCCCCACTGCGATAGCTTTTGAAACTGCGGAAGACGGATATACATTCTTCCTGTCTGCATTTTTCAGTGAGTACAGGGATATTCAAAATTCCTGTTTTATCGTTGATGGCCAGGTCAAGACGTTTCATCACACCGTCAGCTACCAAAGCGTCCATAAAAAACTCATACCAGCTTCTTTGTTGTGCCAAAAGATAACTTTCAAATTGACGACAACCACGACCTTTTAATTCAACCAGTACTCCTTTATCTATCTCATGGGAGCATAGAATGAATATATCCCCTAATACATAGTGTTCTTCATAGGAGTAGAAGCCATAATCTTCATGAAGAAAGTAAGACATTTTTAATTGTAAGATTTCTTCAACTACTTGTTGTACATCTGTTGTAGGAAATCGAATCCGCACATAGTCAAAGAGCATTTCAAGGGGAGCTTCGGGATTAAAGCGTTCTAGTGTTTCAAAGAGTGTCCTTTGTAATTCATCAGATGGTTTTACTTTGCCTGTTTCAATATCGCTAAGATACTGTCTTGTAATTCCTGTGGCAACTGCTAAACGGTTTTGTGATAGTCCATAAGCTAAACGTTTTTCCCTTAATTCCTGTATCGAAATTTGTTCATTCAGTATAATTCCTCCAATCAAAAAGGCGTATGTCAACTATTGAAGCTCATCTGACATACGCCTAAATTTATATAATCCCTTGTAACCAAAGGGTTTTCTGCTATTTTTTGCCTGTTTCTTGTCGATTTGTACCCCCCTGTTAGATACGGGGGGTAAGTGCTGGCGTGGCTGTCGCCACACCAGCCAGCAATCAGTCCACACCTGCGACTTCCGCTTCGCACGTCGCCTGCGTGTCCTGTTTGCTGTTGGATAAACTTTTGATTTCCTCTAAAAAGTCATGCCCTTTTGGTACAAGGGGAGTATAAAATTCTGATATGACACTTGTTCCTACATCTACATAGCCCCGACCTTTGATTTGTTTTAAGAAGAAATCCTTTTGTACATCACTGCCAAACATCATGCCATAGCCCATTTCAGACATACGACCTAAAGCCACTCTGAAATTAAATTGGTCACGGATTCCGTCGCCTAAATATTTTGCGTCGGGTCTTTGACAAGCCAGTATTAGAAAGAATCCAGCTTGACGACCTAACATGACAATCTGTTTGAGCTTGTTTAAGACTGCGGTATTTTCTTTTGTTCCCAGCATTTCCATGAAAGCAACGTACTCATCAAAGATAAGAAAGTTTGCAGGAAGCCCTAAATAGGCATAGTTTTCGCCTGTTTTATAGTTTTCCATCTGCTTCATATCCTCACTGCGTTTCATCATTTCTTCATAAAATGTATCAATGCAGGAAAGCAAGTCTTCTTTTCTGTAGTAGACATTTGCCATCACAGAACCTAAGTCCGCAAGGTCAGCATTTTTCGGGTCAAGAATATAAAGTTTTGAATCCGTATGAAGCAAGGCTTCAATCAGTGTCAGTATAAAGTAAGTTTTACCACCACCTGTACCACCAGCGATTAGCATGTGAGGGAGCTGGTCGTATTCCCACCAGACATTTGTCATTAAGCGGAGTTTACCATCTTTCGCCTGTACTTCATCAATCGAAATACGATTAGCAATTGTATCATAGAGCAAGGTGTATTCTACATAAGAATCCTTTAGCTCTTTATCCGTCAGCTCACAGTACAAGCCACTCTCTAATTTCTTTTCCAATTGTAAGAGTTGGTCTTGATATTTTCCCAGCGTGATTTCTACCCGTATCTGTATCAAGCCTTTTTTAAGGCGATAGTACATTTTGGGGAAGTAGGTTATCTTTTCCTTTGTACGACCAGCACTATCTTTAAAGAAACCCTCTGTTTTGACCTGTTCAGATTCATACCACTTATTTTCAAGTATCATCTTTGCCAGTTTTTGACGGTGGTAGAGTTGTTTTACGGTATCATAGCGATACCGTTTGAATAGAAACGCTACCAGCAAGCAGATAAGAATTGCGACACTGAAACTGATAATTAAATAGGGAATATCAATCTTATCTGCTTGTGATAGGTTAAAATCCTGCCAGTTGATCTGCTGTATTTTCTTCACATGAAACAGTCCGACAACCAGCAGGTAAACAGGCAGGAGTGACGCTATCGTAAAATGAAAGACTAAATTTATATCTGATGGACGAATCCTTTTAGTTCGCTGTTTCATGCGTAAAATATTCCTTTCTTTGTATTAAAAAAGCAGTTAGCTATTTGCACTAACTGCTCAACATTATTTATTACTTTTTTCTACAAGCTCCCAACCTCTAACACCTTTGCTCGTATCAAGCTCATATTTTTCCGAACATTCGTTACAGTGAAGGTAAACACTATGGTCTCTGAATCCAGGAATATTGTCATGTTCTTCAATAATTTTCCCTTTACCACAAGCACATTCGTATTCATATCTTTCTGTATCGCCACTTCCAGCACCGTACCCACTATGTGGATCTTCTCTTGAATCAATCAGTTTTGTTTTAATAAAAATCTATCCTCCTTCCTAATTTATTAGTTTAATATATTATATCTAGTTAGTGGAGAAGTAGCAATAAATGATTTAACTCTTACTCGATTTATCTTGCTTTGTAGAATTAGACGAATTTTGATTTATTTGATTTTTTAATACAATATCGTCTGCCTTGATATACCAGTCAACATCTGCTCCTTGATAGGTGGCAGTAGCGACAGTATCAGCAATCGGATTAATAAGTTCCACTATCACGTTATAATCAAACTCTTTCAAAGGCACGCTGGCAGGAATACTTACTTGAATCATACGTCCTTGTCCTTTGGATTTTAAGTCATAGGTACGTTCCTTGATTTCGTCTGAAACCGACCCGTCTTCATTTTGGATTCTCACTTCACGACGTAGAGCAGAGAATTTCAATTCTCCAAAAGTCGTGTCTTTATCTAATACAATGCCATTTGCTAATCTCATCATTCTTCCTCTCTTTCTTTATTCTTTTACCATGTCGTCAGCGTGTAAAAGATAATTGGTAAAACCACGAGTGCCGATTTTATAACCCACTGCGGTTATACGTGGATTGACTAACTTTACACGCTCCTCAAAGCCAAAATGCTTCTCGCCAGCTTCAACCGGAAGCACGACCACAATATCATCTGCTCTTTGAACATCAGAATAGAGGTTATAGCTTCTTGATAAGACGGTTAGCTGTCCGTTGATTCTTCGCTGTACGACTTTATCTTCGCCAGCAAATTCTAAGTTTCCGAATGTTTTTTCCATGTTGGGAATCACAAATTTAAGTTTCATATTTTTACCTATCCTTTCTTTTTTGGTTAAATGAATCTCATTTGTTTGATGGTTTTTCACGGTGGGGAACGACCTTTATTTTCTTGCTTTTCTGTTTTCGTAGTATCACGTCCTTTCAAATTGGATAAAAAAATAGACGTTCATTTTGAACGTCTAAAATACTATTTCTTATATCATTCCAATCCTATATACCCTTTGAGGTGAAAAAGTCCATTAACCGATTATTAAAGTGTCGTTTTAAATCTCTCAATGCATTTGATTCAGAGTAATCAAAATTAAATAATTCTTTCTTATCTTCTTCTTTCAATTTAATTTTAGAAAATTGCTCTGCAAATGTTTCTTGTGCTTGTTCAAATAATAATTCTAAAAACATCTTTTTTTCTGTGTTAGAAGGGATTTGAAACTCACATACTAAATCAAACCTTGTTTGCAATTCGGGAGGAATAATTTTCTTATACTCCGCTTCATTTTGAATATTAGAAGTAAACACCAACACATATCCATCAAGATCATGCTCACGTGCCATTGAATCAGTAAAAGTGCCCTCTTCAAGAAGCTCCAAAAAAAATGAAAATACTGGTTTTGTAGTCTTTTCAAATTCATCCAGTAAAACTACACCAACTTTGCTTTTATTAACTTTTTCACGCAACTCTCCACTCCCATAACCGATATATCCTGCTGGACTACCAATTAAGCTATTTAGTGCGTCTTGACTGCTATAATTCTGAAAATTAATCTTAGCAAGGTAACTATCTTTTAGTAATCCAGTTGCCATTAGACGTGCAACCTCTGTTTTACCAATTCCAGACGAACCAAAAAGAAAAACCGAAAAAACTCTTTGCTCTTTAGCTTTATTTAATTTTATGAAATTGTTAAGTCCATAATATAATCGGTCTTTGAAATAACCATGCCCTATTAAGTGATGATTAAGATAATTGATTAACGAATCAAATTCTTTTTTAGATATAGAAGTTATTTTTTTTACTTCATTTATTACAATTTCTTCGGAATCTTTAATGTCTAAATCTGGAAGAAGCTCTTTTAATGACTTTACACCCTCAATATAAAAGGGAAAGTATTTTAATATTTGGTCAGTTCGTGAAGCTAATCCAATTACGTTCACATTTGAAAATTGATTTAAAAACGACTCAATAAGATAAATTAAGTTTTTGTTATCCTCAATTGCATAGATAACAGATGTCAAATCTACAATGGCTAGCTCTGATGTTAAATTAAATTTCTCAAGCTCTGTTCTAAAGTTACCACTTGCTTGAGAGAATGTAGTAATGGGAATATTGTTCTCATTAGCATACTTTATGATTAGATTCAAATCCTCACTACTATAATAGGTATATACAGGTTTCCTATGATGAACAAACGTTTTTGGACAATTGTTTTCTGTAACCACTTCTTTTTCATTTAAAAAGGGAGCATGGCAAGAAAAAATGTGAGGAAAGAACTCGATTGCAGTTTCTGCTAATCCTTCCTCAATGATTATTATTGAGTTTTCATCAACTTCTCTAAGATTAATATTAGCTGAATATATGTTATCTTCATTTTTTCTTAACATATAAACTAAAGAAGTAATGTCTATGCAGATATCTTGCTCTTCTTCCAATAGTTCAAGCGCTTCTCCAAAAATAAAAGGAGTAACATCTTTTTCATGTTGAATTTCTCTTAATTCGATTACATTCTTATAAGTGTAAAGAGTATAATAATCCATTGATTACTTCCTCCTCAACTTACTTAACCAAATTCCAAGTCTATTCCACCAGTGAAGTATAGGAACTTCTGATTCTTCAAGCTTGAATGTAACATCTTGAATAATTGCAAGAGTATCAATGAAATGAGATGTATCATTGTTAATTGGTTTTCTTTTTGGACTAGCTGGTTGTTCATTACTTTTAATTATCTTTTTAGTTTGTTCTTCTTTTTTAGTCTGGCGCTCGCCTATGTCTTGAAAAAAAGTAAAAGTATTAGAAGAGATAAACTCTTCTTCAACTAGTCCTTTATAAACTCCGACAATCGACACGTGCCCTATTAATAAATCATCAATGCTATATTTATTTTCAAATTCTGTTTGAATTTCTAAAGGGATTTTAATTATAATTTCATCTTCGCAAGAATAATTAGCGCTCTCATTATTAATTGTTCCTTTAAGTATATAAGCGTAATCTTGAAGCATTGAACTAACTAAATTATTCACTTCCATGCCTTCCACTCTCATACCTTTTAGCGCATCTCTTCTAAGAATAAGAAATTGTCTTAGACTCTCTTCATCTAGAAGTTCTAGTTTTACATCATCAATTTTAACTAAATCACCTTCACTACTGTTATCAAAAGAATTAATTTTCATACACTGCTCAATTACTCTACGAAGTAATATAGATTTTGTAGTCTTAACATCTAAAGTTTCAACAACTCTAGACGACGAAAAGGTCGTCTCTTTTGAATCTGTTGATATAGACGCTTTTATACCATCTAAAAATAGTTTTGAACCCTGTGCAGATACAGATGAAGTAAAGCCATACTGTTCTTCAAAGCTTCTTGTACGGTCTTTTTCGATTTTTGATAGTATTACATTATTTATCATCATGGCAATTTCATATACTTTGGTAAAATTAAGATAGTATATGTTAAAATCTTTTGATTTGACTTCCTTCAAGGTAACACCTCCTATTAAAACTAACTAAATACAATATGTTTTTTTAAAACAGAATAATTAATGATAGTAAAAAAATAAACATATACTATTAATCGTATCAAGAAAACTACAATTTATCGATCGTATCTCCCCACTCCATATCAATCACTACAGAAACATTGATGTAGTCCTTAATCTCTTTATTTCTGATTTTATCACCCTCACCGGTAAATACGATATGCTTGTAAAAGTGCTTGAAATAAAGGATTTCTACGTATCTGCTCGTTGTAGCAACACAATAGTCTCCACATGGGTCGTTTGTGGGAAATTATCCACTGGTTGAATTTCTTTTGCTTCATAGCCACCTTCTGTTAATAATGCAATGTCGCGAGCGAGTGTGGCTGGATTACAGCTGACATAAACAATTCGTTCAGGTTGCGTTTCAATTAATGTGTTTACTAATTGACCGTCTAACCCTTTCCGTGGTGGATCCACCACCACAACATCTGGTTGCAAGCCATTTTCAACTAATTTTGGCAATAATTCTTCCGCTAAACCAGCCGTGAAAGTGGCATTCTCAATGTTGTTTAATTTAGCATTATTTTCTGCATCTTTGACCGCTTCTTCAATCACTTCAATACCGTAAACTTGCTTTGCATCTTGGGCTAAAGTTAAGCCAATCGTTCCAATCCCGCAATAGGCATCCACCACAATTTCATTGCCTGTTAAAGCCGCATACTCTTTAACTTTTTGATACATCACTTCTGTTTGTTGTGGATTTACTTGATAAAATGAACGCGCGGAAATTTCAAATTTCAAATCAAAAATAGTATCTGTAATTTTTTCAGACCCATGTAATAAGATGGTTTCGTCGCCAAAAATGACATTGGTTCGTTTTGGATTTACATTTTGTACAATGCTGACTACTTCCGGAATAGCTTCCAAAATATCTGGCACAATTTTACTAATTGGGAATAATTTCGGTGTTCTCGTAATTAGAACAACCATCATCTCCCCAGTATGGTAGCCACGACGAACGACAATATGGCGTAAGTTCCCTGTATTATCAGATTCGTTATAAGGTTTTACGCTATATTTACGCATAATGTCACGGATTTTAACAATTGCTGCATCAATTTCTGGGTCTTGAATATAGAAATGTTCCATCGGAATTAAATCATGGCTATTTTTCCGGAAAAAACCTGTTTGTAGTTGGTTGTCAATTTTACGCACGGGAATTTGTGCTTTGTTCCGGTAATGCCACGGATCGTTCATCCCAATTGTTGGTAAAACAGGGACTTCTGGCAATTTAGCGACACGTTGCATAACATTTTCGACTTGTTGCGTTTTAAATGATAGTTGGGCGCCGTACGCTAAATGTTGCAACGGACTGATCCCGACTTTTGTAAAGTTTTCATCTTTCACGGGAACACGCTGTTCACTGCTTTTTAGGACAGTCAATACTTTCCCATAACCAAAACTTTTGCCTGTTTTTAAGACTTTGATTTCAAGTTTTTCACCTGGTAAGGCATTTTCAATAAACAATGGATAATGGTCCACTTTTGCCACGCCTAAACCTTCATGCGTCAAGTCAATGATTTCTACTTCAATGACGTCATTTTTCTTTACTGGATAATTTTTCATAAGTCGCTCCTTCTTTTTATACACTTCACTCATTCTAATGAAAATACCTAAGAAAAGCAACAACGAATTTTCATGGAGATTTAGCAATTCCGTTTGAGCTTTTTAGGTAAATAAAAGAATAAGACCCTTTCCCTTAGTCAAAAAATAGCCAATGAAAGATCTTATCAACTAAATCTTTCATTAGCTATTCACGGACTACTTAGTGCTTTTCTTTTTCAGCAATCTTTCCATCGCCATCAATATCTTCGTCTGTTAGTCGTTCAACTTCTTTGACAAATTCTTTGCTGGCTTCGTTATATGCTTCTTCCTCTTCGTCTTCTGATTCTACGACAATCTCATCGCTACCAGTTAAGACAGAACCCATAATCGCATTGGACGGCAGTGCATCACCATTTGCAAAAATTTCAATGTGTTGATGCATATTTTTAAAGGTCATTGGAGCATCGCCTCCATATTCACCATCTAAATTAATCATCATTTTATTGTTCTTTTCTAACGTTTCTGCATGTAAATAGCTGGTCTTTGTATAGATTAGTCGATGATCTTCAACATGCTTTCCACCATTTAACATTAACGCAACTAAATGAAGAATCTCAAAAATATTGGCTGTTTTTACAATGATTAATGAAAACTTACCATCGTCTAATTTAGCATCTGGTACGATTTGCTCAAAACCACCCACCGAGTTAGTCAGCCCTAGGAAAAACATTGATGCATTGCCTTCGTACACACCTTCATCATACGTCATGCGCATTTTAATCGGCTTCACTCGTGGCAACATTTCGGCTCCTTTGGCTAAGTACGCTAAGTAACCAAAAATGCTTTTCAACTCTGATGGAACTTCATACGTCAGTTCCGTTAAATGACCACCCGCCGCAATATTGATAAAGTAATTTTTGCCGGCTTGGCCAATATCCATTTTGACAGTTTGATTTTTTTTAATCACTTCTGCTGCCTTAACGATATTATCACGAGGAATCTTCAATGCCCGTGCATAGTCATTCGTCGTTCCAGCAGGAATAATAGCCATTTTAGGGCGCCGCTTCAACGGAGCAATCCCATTCACGACTTCATTAATGGTCCCATCTCCACCTGCTGCTACTAGTAAATCAAATCCTGCACGCGCAGCACGATGTGCTTCATTGCGTGCTGAATTTTCTTCTGGTGTGGTCGCAAATGCACTGGCTTCATAACCACATTCTTCTAAAATAGATAAAATATCGGCTAAGTTCTTTTTGATTAACTCTTTTCCTGACGTTGGATTATAAATCACTCTAGCTTTTTTCATGGTTTGCCTGCTACTTTCTTATCGTTTTGAAAGCTCTTCTTGCAATAACTTGTTAACCACACCTGGGTTTGCTTGTCCACGAGTTGCTTTCATAATTTGTCCAACAAGGAAACCAACTGCACGGTCTTTTCCGTTTTTAAAGTCATCAATTGATTGTTGGTTGTTGTCTAAAACTTCGTTAATCATTGGTAATAATTGCGCTGGATCAGATAATTGAACCAAACCTTTTGCTTCGACAACTTCTTTAGCGTCTCCACCGTTTTCAATTAACTCTTTGAACACTTTCTTCGCAATTTTCGAGCTGATTGTGCCATCGTTAATCAAAGTAATCATACCCGCTAGATTTTCTGGTGTTAGTTTAGTATCGGCTAATTCAACTTTTTCACTGTTTAAGTAAGCAGAAACTTCGCCCATTAACCAGTTTGATGCTTGTTTCGCATCTGCACCGTTTGCTAAAGTTGCTTCAAAGAAATCTGACATTTCTTTCGTTAAAGTCAAGACCATTGCGTCGTATTCAGGTAAACCTAATTCACTGATATAACGGGCACGACGTGAGGCTGGCATTTCTGGCAAACTAGCGCGAACTTTTTCAATCCATTCATCATCAATTGAAAAACGAGGAACATCTGGCTCTGGGAAGTAACGGTAGTCACTTGAGCCTTCTTTAACACGCATAAGCAACGTTGTACTAGTTGCTTCATCAAAGCGGCGTGTTTCTTGTTGAATTTCGCCACCAGATAATAGGACTTTGGCTTGGCGTTTTTCTTCATAAGCTAAACCTTTTTTTACAAAGTTCATAGAGTTCAAGTTCTTTAATTCCGCTTTAGTACCAAATTCTTCTTGACCATACGGACGTAAAGAAATATTGGCATCACAACGCATAGAACCTTCTTCCATTTTCACATCAGAAACTTCTGTAAATTGGATAATTGAACGCAACGCTTCTAAGTAAGCATACGCTTCTTCTGGTGAACGCATGTCTGCTTCAGAAACGATTTCAATTAAAGGCGTGCCTTGACGATTCAAGTCTACATAAGAATAGCCATCTGTGCCGTGAATATTTTTCCCAGCATCTTCTTCTAAATGCACCCGTTCAATCCGGATTTTTTTCTTTTTGCCTTCGACTTCAATTTCAATCCAACCATCATGTCCGATTGGTTGATCAAATTGAGAAATTTGGTATGCTTTCGGGTTATCTGGGTAAAAATAGTTTTTACGGTCAAAATGTGTTTCTTTTGAAATTTCACAGTTCAAAGCAAGAGCTGCTTTCATCCCAAATTCTAAAGCACCTTTATTCATAACCGGTAAAACACCTGGGTAACTCCAGTCAACCACATTTGTGTTGCTGTTTGGTTCTGCTCCGAAATGCGCTGGCGCAGAGGAGAAAATTTTAGAGTTGGTTTTCAATTCTACGTGGACTTCTAATCCAATGACAGTTTCAAAGTTCATTAATCGTTCCCCCCTAAAATGACTGGTTTTTTCGTATGGAAATCTGTCGCTTGTTCAAAAGCATAGGCTGCTTTATACATTGTATGTTCGTCAAAATGTTTTCCAATAATTTGTAAACCAACTGGCAAGCCTTCTGAGAAGCCTGCTGGAATGGACATGCCTGGTAACCCAGCTAAGTTGACAGGAACTGTTAAAATATCATACATATACATCGTGATTGGATCATTGATATTTTCACCCAAACCAAAAGCAACCGTTGGTGTGGAAGGACCAATAATTAAGTCATAATCCGCAAAGACGTTATCAAAGTCTTGTTTGATTAATGTGCGGACTTGACCAGCCTTTTTAAAGTGCGCATCATAATAACCAGCACTTAAAGAGAATGTTCCTAACATAATCCGACGTTTGACTTCAGTACCAAAGCCTTCGGAACGCGAATTAACATAGACGTCTTCTAGATTTTGGACATTTTCGGAACGGTAACCATAACGAATGCCATCAAAGCGTTGTAAGTTTGAACTTGCTTCTGAAGAGGCAATAATATAGTAAGCGGCAATCCCATATTTAGAATGTGGTAAGCTAACTTCTTCCACTGTTGCGCCTAAAGCTTTGAACGTTTCTGCAGCTTTTAATACCGCTTCACGAACATCAGGTTGCACCCCTTCACCTAAGTATTCTTTTGGTAAAGCAATTTTCATGCCTTTGATGTCGCCAGTTAAATCTGCCGTAAAATCAGGAACAGAAACGCCTGCAGAAGTGCCGTCTTTTTCGTCATAACCACTAATTGCATTTAAAGCTAAGGCATTGTCTTTAACATTTCGTGTCAATGGACCAATTTGGTCTAAACTTGAAGCAAAAGCAATCAAACCAAAACGAGACACACGTCCATATGTTGGTTTCAAGCCCACAATACCGTTGAATGCGGCTGGTTGGCGGATACTACCACCTGTATCGCTCCCTAAAGAAACTGGGACTTGTCCGGCTGCGACAGCAGAAGCTGAACCACCAGAAGAACCGCCAGGAACTTTGGTTTGATCCCAAGCATTTTTTGTTTTCTTGAAGTAAGACGTTTCCGTACTTCCGCCCATGGCAAATTCATCCATGTTCAATTTTCCGACTGGAATCATATCCGCTTGATAGACTTTATCCATCACGGTCGCATCATAAATTGGGTCAAAATTGTGTAACATTTTTGAGCCAGCTGTTGTTAAAATATCTTTTGTGACAATGTTGTCTTTAATCCCAATTGGAATCCCAGCTAATGGATTACTTTCAGTGATGCCTTTTAAGTCAATCGCTTTGGCTAATGCCATTGCTTTTTCTTCACTAACTGTGATAAAAGAACCTAGTTGTTCTTCTGTATCTTGAATACGATTTAATGTTTCTTCGGTTAAATCAACTGCAGTGATTTCTTTTGAAACCAATAAATCATGTAACTCTGTTAACGATTTGTCGTATAATTTTTCCATTAGGCTCCTGCCTCCCCGTTATCCATAATTGCAGGCACTTTAATGTAACCATTCTCTGATTCCGGAACATTCCGCATTAATTCTTTACGGTCCATTCCTGGTGTCGCTACGTCTTCACGCATGACATTGATTGATTCATTCACATTTGAAGTAAAAGGAACCCCTGTTGTATCTACTTCTTCTAGTAATTCCACCATATCAATAATTTTATCTAGTTGATTGGTAAAGTCCGCTAATTCTTCTTCGGAGAAAGATAATTTTGATAATTTAGCGACATGTTTGACTTGTTCTTCTGTAATTGCCATAGATACCCTTCTTTCTATCATTTACTGAAATTTTCATTTTCAGATTAATCAATTGGATTGTATTTCCTTAAACAGCTTAGCACAGCTGTTCACTCTGTTCCCATTCTACCATAAAATGGTCGGATATTTTAGATGAAACCTTGAATTTCATTGATAATTTGTCGCTCGCAAAAATGACGGAAATATGTTATTATGAAAATGAAAAGAGAGATATGCAGGAACATACCTCTCTAATAGCCACTACTAGTTATAAGAACTAGCGGCTTACTGAGTTATTGGTTTTATTTCAAACGCTTAACCGTTCAGCTCCTCAAAGCTTATGAACGGTTATTTTTGTTGTCTAAGACAAGCGCTAAGATACCGAAGATAATGGTCACAACAAGTGTTGCAAAACCAATCATCAGTCCTAGCGCTGCTTCAACGGACAAAAACATTGCTCCTTTCGTTAAAGTAAGAAGAATTGCGCATAAGCATCAACCTCCTTTCTCAACTCAGAAAGTCCTCGTTCATATAACTTTTATGACTAAAATAAGTATACCATCAAATTACTACATAAAATCTGACAACGTTAATTTTTCTTCTTAAAAATGACTTGCATCTAACGCATCGACCATTTCTTGTTCATTCCAAACGGTCACGCCTAAGCTTTCAGCTTTGGTTAATTTACTGCCAGCATCTTCGCCAGCAACCACAATGTCAGTTTTTTTCGAAACACTCCCTGTAACTTTTCCACCAAGATTTTCAATTTTTTCTTTGGCTTCTGCGCGAGTGTACTGCGTTAATTTTCCTGTTAAAACAACTGTTTTGTCTTTGAAAGGTGACTCCACTTCTGCTAATTGCTCTGTCCGGAGACCTTTATATGTCAAGTTCACTTGGGCTTTTTCCAGTTCAGCCATTAATTCATGAACTTCCTCATTTTCAAAATACGTCACAACGCTGTCTGCGATTGTTTCGCCAATTGAATCCAAAGCCACAATTTCTTCCGCAGTTGCACGACTTAAGGTTGGTAAATCACCAAAATGCTCCGCTAAAATTTTCGCCGCTTTCGCACCCACATGGCGAATCCCTAAGCCAAAAATCAAACGTTCGACAGAGTTTTCTTTACTCCCTTGAATGGCAGTATAAATGTTGTTTGCTGATTTTTCTTTGATTTTATCCAAAGTCATTAATTGTTCTTCTGTTAAGAAATACAGATCCGCTACGTCTTTCACTAATCCTTTGTCATACATTTGTGCTAACACTCTTGGCCCCAAGCCATCAATGTTCATTGCATTTCGTGAGACAAAGTGATTCAGCCCTTCTTTAATTTGCGCAGGGCATTTTGGATTAATACAACGTAACGCCACTTCCTCATCTAAATGCACCAACTCACTATGACAAATTGGACAATGGGTCGGCATTTCATAAGGCTGACTATCGGCTGCACGTTTTTCAACTAGGACTTGCGCTACTTCTGGGATAATATCGCCGGCTTTGTAAATAATAACATGATCATTTAAACGGATATCTTTCATTTGAATAAAATCTGCATTATGCAAACTTGCCCGACTAACCGTGGTTCCCGCGACTCGTACAGGAGCCATGACTGCAGTAGGAGTGACCACCCCCGTGCGCCCAATTGTCCATTCAATATCTTCCACTACTGTTTCTGCTTCTTCTGGTGGAAATTTGTAGGCAATCGCCCAGCGAGGTGCTTTGACAGTGAAACCTAATTCATCTTGCAACGCAAATTCGTTCACTTTAATCACAATTCCATCGATTTCGTATGGCAAAGTGCTCCGCTTTTCATGGTATTCTTCAATGTAGGCCCAGACTTCATCAATTGACTGACATAATTGCCGTTCGGGATTGGTTCTAAAACCAATTGCAGAAAGCTCTTCTAATGCCTCAAACTGCGTCTTCGCTTTCATTGGCCCAAAGTCAGCAACTGTGTATAAAAACGTATTTAAGTTCCGTTTCGCCACAATTTTTGTATCTAATTGGCGCAAGCTTCCCGCCGCTGCATTCCGAGGATTGGCAAAAATATCTTGGCCATTTTCTTCACGTTCTTCATTCAATGCGACAAAGGATTGTTTAGGCATGTAGCACTCGCCACGAACTTCCACTGAAATGGGCTCCGTTAAACGCATTGGCACAGAGCGAACCGTTCGTAAGTTCTCTGTAATGTTTTCACCAACCGTTCCATCGCCTCGTGTTGCTCCGCGTACAAACACCCCGTTTTCATAACGTAATGAAATTGCTAACCCATCAATTTTTAACTCACAACAGTAAGCAACGGGTTTACCAATCGCCTTACGAACACGTTCATCAAAAGCAAAAATGTCTTCCTTGCTAAACCCATCATTTAAACTATACATTGGAATGTCATGCGGAGCTTTTTCAAAACCAGATAAAACTTTGCCACCTACACGTTGTGTCGGCGAATCTGGCGTGATTAAATCAGGAAACTCCGTTTCAATATCGACTAACTCTTTATACAAACGATCGTAAACATAATCTTCTACGGATGGTTGATCTTTGACATAATATTCATGGGAATATTGATTGAGTTGTTTTCTTAATTCTTGCGCACGAGTTGTCGCCGCCGTTAATGTTAATGGTTGTTGTTCCATCGTAGAACTCCTCCTCATAAGTGTAATGCTCTCATCGTCTTTTTAACACATTTACACTAAGATAGAAAATAAAAAGAATTTATCTAATGGTGATTTCTCATTAAATCGCTGACCTATTTTGCATGTTAAATTTTTTCAATTGGTGCAAATGCCGCTAACAACCGTTTTATGCCTTTTTCTGGGAAAGCAATGTCCAACTCTAAGTCTTTGGCCGAACCGCCTACACGAACGACTGTACCAACGCCCCATGCTTTATGCTGGACCTTATCACCTGCTTGCCAAGAAACTTTTTCGCCACCACTTGCCACTTTGTTGCTAACTGATTTTGTAGCTGGCTGTGTATAAGCTGGTTTACTTGCGCTGGGCTTAAATACTTTAGGATCAAAGGTGCGCGCTGGAGCTTTCTGTAAATTGGCCGCCGCCCCTTGTTTCATTAAACGCTCCGCCTCAATTTCTTCTAAAAAGCGACTTGGTCGATTATATTGCGTGCGACCATATAATGTTCTCGAATAAGCATTCGTTAAGAACAAGGCTTCTTCCGCTCGTGTGATACCAACATAAGCCAAGCGCCGTTCTTCTTCCAGTTCACTTTCTTCTAGCATGGCACGTGATAATGGGAAAACCCCTTCTTCTAAGCCCATTAAAAAGACCACTGGAAATTCCAGCCCTTTGGCCGCATGCAACGTCATTAAGGTTACTTGTGAAGAGCTCTCTTCTAAATTATCTAAATCAGAAACCAAGGCTAAATCTGTTAAGAAATCCGCCAATTTTGTTTCTTCGCCATTTGGATCGTCGTTGTTTTGCGCTTCAAAACGTTTATCAAATTCTTGTGTCACAGATAAAAATTCGTCCAAGTTTTCTAAGCGAGCTTGAGACTCTAAATTATTTTGCGCCATCAAAGCTTCCCGATAACCACTACGTTGTAAAGTTTCTTTCACCAATTCTGTAATCGTTAAATATGGAACTGTTTTCGTTAAGTCTTGAATCATCATGCCAAAATTGCCAAGCTCTTTACCCGCTTTTCCTGAAATATTTGCCAAATCAACATTTTGGGCAGCTTCCAGCAAAGCCCAACCATGCGTATCCGCAAATAGCCGTAATTTTTCAATTGAACTTTTACCGATTCCTCGTTTTGGTTCATTGACAATTCGTTCAAAACTAATCGAATCATCTGGATTGGCAATCAAACTTAAATAAGCCAAAATATCTTTAATTTCTTTACGGTCGTAGAATTTATGTCCGCCCACCATGGTATACGGAATATTAGATTTCAAGAGCATTTCTTCCACTACACGGGATTGGGCATTGGTCCGATATAATACCGCAAAATCACCATAAATTCGGTCATTTTCCCGCATTTCTTTTTGGATTTGGCTCACAATAAATTGTGTTTCATCCCGTTCTGTGTCCCCGCGATAATAGACAATTTTTTCACCGTCTATATTTTCTGTCCACAGTTCTTTCTCGCGGCGGTTACGGTTATTTTTGATGACATCATTCGCAGCCGCCAAAATGTTTTTGGTGGATCGATAATTTTGTTCTAGCAAAATTACACTGGCATCTGGATAATCTTTTTCAAAATCCAAGATATTTTGCATATCCGCCCCGCGCCAACCATAGATACTTTGGTCGGCATCACCTACGACACACAGATTTTTGAAACGTGCAGCCAATAAATTGACTAAGGTATATTGTGCATGATTGGTATCTTGGTATTCATCCACATGAATATAGTGAAATTTATTTTGGTAGAACGCCAACGTATCTGGTTGTTCATTGAATAAACGAATCGTATTCATAATCAAATCATCAAAATCCATACATTGGTTTTTGCGTAATTCTTTTTGATAGGCTTCATAGCATTTTGCGACAATTTCTTCATATAAGGAACCTTGCATTTCAGCAACTTTTTCAGGCGTTTGTAATTCATTTTTGGCATTGCTAATCGTACCTAAAATTGAGCGAGGATCATATTTTTTTGAATCAATATTTAAGTCGTTTAAGATGCGTTTCATTAATGTTTTTTGTTCCGATGGGTCAATAATTGTAAAATTACGGTTGTAACCAATCTGATCCACATCACGACGTAAAATTCTTACACACATGGAGTGAAAAGTGGAGACCCATACATCTTCGCCACCCGTTTCCAGTAATTTATTTACACGCTCTTTCATTTCTTTAGCAGCTTTATTGGTAAACGTAATCGCCAAAATATTCCATGGATTTACTTCTTTTTCCTCAATTAGATAGGCAATTCGGTGTGTTAAAACCCGCGTTTTTCCACTACCAGCACCAGCCATGACTAACAGTGGTCCTTCTGTATGCAAAACGGCTTCTTCTTGTCGAGGATTCATTCCCTGAACCAAGGCATGTTTTTGTGTCATATTAAACGTCCTCTCTCTTTTTTCAATCTTATACAGTATACCAAAAATCCCTTTGAAGTTCTTTAGAAAAGAACAAAAAATCTTTTTCTTTTTATATGAAATTTTCTTGTAAATCAAGTCAAACCGCAGTACATTAGTAAGTAGTGATGGAGGCTAAAAATGAAATGAATAATGATGTACATGAAATTAAACAATTAGATGGTACCCGAATCGGCTTTATCCTTAAAGGCATCGTCGTCGGAATTCTGGTCGGCTTTGTTGTCAGCTTATTTCGCTTAGGCATTGAAAAAATTGGTGAACAAGTCGTTCATCTGTATCAAACGTTTCACGAAAAACCCTTTTGGATGATTCCTTGGTTCTTATTTTCTCTCGTGCTTGCTTATTTATTAGGACGACTGATCAAAAGCGAACCAGCAATTAAAGGCAGTGGCATTCCCCAAGTGGAAGGTCAACTTCAAGGTCAATTAGAAATTCACTGGTTTCCAGTGCTTTGGAAAAAATTTATCGGTGGGATCTTAGCGATTAGTCCTGGGCTATTTTTGGGACGTGAAGGTCCTTCAATTCAACTAGGTGCAGTGGTTGGACAAGGCTATAGTCAATGGCGGCAAAGCACCAAGTCTGAAGAAAAAATTTTAATCAGTAGTGGTGCCAGTGCTGGTTTAGCCGCCGCTTTTAATGCACCAATCGCAGGACTTTTATTTGTTCTAGAAGAGGTTCACCATTCCTTTTCACCTTTAGTTTGGTTAACCTCTTTTTCTGCGGCCATTTCCGCTAACTTTGTTTCTTTGCATTTCTTCGGATTGCAGCCAGTTCTTTATATTGGTCCGGTTAAATCTTTGCCTTTAGAGTACTATTGGACATTAGTAATGCTGGGCGTTTTGCTAGGATTATTAGGTTGGATATATCAAAAAACATTGTTGTCCTTACCAAAAGTATATGGAAAAATCAAAGGCCTTTCTTCTAATTATTATGGTTTTGTTTCTTTTATTTTGATTTTACCGATTGGTTATTTCTTTCCACATTTACTTGGCGGTGGGAATCAAATTGTTTTAGCTTTAGGCAATCAACCGACTACGATTTGGGCTTTAGTCGGCTTACTGGTTTTACGTTTTGTTTTTTCAATGGTTTCTTACGGTTCGAATCTCCCTGGTGGTATTTTCTTGCCTATTCTAACTTTAGGTGCCATTATCGGAACATTGTATGGCAGTCTACTTGTCCAATACGTAGGGATGGATCCAATTTTTGTGAAAAACTTTTTAATTTTTGCCATGGCTGGTTATTTTACTGCGATTGGTAAAGCACCGTTAACAGCGATTATTTTAGTAACAGAAATGGTCGGCAATTTTTCTCATTTAATGTCTTTAGGAGTTGTCGCTTTAGTTAGTTATATTACCATCGATAGTCTTGGCGGCAAGCCAATTTATGAAAGCTTATTAGAACGTTTGGTTCCTTCTAAAGTAAGTAATATTCGTGGCCACAAAACGATTATTGAATTACCTATCACTGCAGAAAGTTCCTTAGATGATACGATGGTACGTGATTTTGTCTGGCCTAAACAAATGTTGCTCACTTCCATTCGCCGTGGCGAATCGGAAATTTTAACACATGGTGATACTGTTATGCATGTTGGCGATGTGCTCATTATTTTGACCGATGAAAAACTCGCTTACCAAGTCAAAAAAGAGATTTATCAAAAAACTTTACCGAATGATTTAGTGAATTAAAGAAAGCTGCTGAACCTGAGTTCAGCAGCTTTCTTTTTTTCTTATGACTGTTTTTTAATTTTTTTGAATGTTTTTGACCGTTTTAGATTGATTAGCGTTTTCATTTGTGCTATTATATCCATGAAATGAGGGATGAAAATGCTTACGGAAGAACGACATCAAAAAATTTTACAATTGTTAGATCAAAAATCAGTCGTCAAATCGCAAGAACTTGCTAGCTTGTTCAATGCTTCAGAATCCACAATCCGCCGCGATTTACAAGAATTAGAAGACGCCAATTTGTTAGAACGCATTCACGGCGGCGCTAAGCGTATTCTTAATTTAGGCTTTGAACAAAACATGACGGAAAAATCAATCAAAAACACGCACGAAAAGCAAAAGATTGCTTCTTTAGCCGCTAGTTGTGTACAAGATGGCGATATGATCTATTTAGATGCTGGTTCAACCACGTTAGAAATGATCCCTTTTTTAGTTGGGAAACAAATCCATGTAGTGACGAATTCCGTGCATCACGCTGCAAAACTTAGCGATATGGAAATTTCCACTATTATGCTTGGTGGTACTTTGAAGCTCTCCACTAAAGCAATCATTGGTGCCACTAGTATGGAACAGCTACAACATTTTCGTTTTAACAAAGCTTTTTTAGGAACTAACGGCGCACATTTAGAGTTTGGTTTAACGACGCCTGATCCCGAAGAAGCAGCGCTAAAAGCCTTGGCTATTCATCAAGCAGAAACAGCCTATGTTTTACTGGATCATACAAAATTTAATGAAGTAACGTTTACCAAAGTGGAAGAATTAGAGTCAGTTACTTTACTAACTGACTACTGCCCTGCTGAATCGCTTCAAGGATTCCAGCAAAAAACTATTTTAATGGAGGCAAACAAATGATTTACACAGTGACTTTAAACCCTTCTATCGACTTTATCGTTCATGTCGATCATCTACAAATTGGTGATTTAAATCGGATGACGAATGATTTTAAATTACCTGGCGGCAAAGGAATCAACGTTTCACGTATTTTAAAACGTATGGAGACAGAATCCACTGCCTTAGGTTTTTTAGGTGGTTTTACAGGCTCATTCATTGCCGATTGGTTGAAAAAAGAAGAAATCCAAACGAATTTCACTCCCGTGTCTGCTGATACACGAATCAACATTAAATTGAAATCAGATACTGAAACAGAAATTAACGGCTTAGGACCTGCTCTAACAAACGAAGAAATTCAAGAACTAAAACAAGCAGTTAGTCGTGTTCAGGCTGGTGATATTGTTGTTCTTTCAGGAAGTACACCTGCTTCTCTACGCAAAGGATTTTACGAAGAATTAATCCAAATTGTGAAGGAAAAAGGCGCAGAATTTGTTATTGATACGACAGGTGAAGATTTAATGAACGCTTTGTCACAAAAGCCTTTATTGGTCAAGCCAAATAATCATGAGTTGGCAGAATTATATCATACAACCTTTACAAGTGTTGAAGATATTTTACCTTATGGACATCGGTTACTAGAAGAAGGAGCGCAACACGTAGTTATCTCAATGGCTGGTGATGGTGCATTACTTTTCACAACAGAAGGTGTTTATCGTTCCAACGTTTTAGAACGTCCACTGAAAAATTCTGTCGGCGCTGGCGACTCAATGATTGCTGGTTTTATTGGCAACTTTTCAAAAACACAAGATCCTTTAGAGGCTTTCAAATGGGGTGTCGCTTGCGGTAGCGCGACCGCATTTTCTGATGATTTAGCCTCAGAAGATTTTATCCAAGAACTTATTCACGAAGTAACAATTGAAAAAATTTCAGAATAAATCCACTAAGGGAGGAAAATAGAGTGAACATTAATGATTTATTAATAAAAGATGTCATGATTATGGATTTACAAGCTACTGATAAAAAAGGCGCGATTGATGAAATGGTCCAAAAATTATACGATGGTGGCCGCATCTCTGACATTGACACTTACAAAGAAGGAATTTTAAAACGCGAATCACAAACATCGACTGGTTTAGGCGACGGCATCGCTATGCCTCACGCAAAAAACAGTGCCGTAAAAGAACCGACAGTTCTTTTCGCTAAAAGTAAAAAAGGTGTTGATTATGAAGCACTAGATGGACAACCTACTTATCTATTCTTCATGATTGCTGCTCCAGAAGGCGCCAATGATACACATCTCCAAGCGCTTGCGGCCCTTTCTCGATTACTTATTGATCCAGACTTTGTTGGCAAATTGAAAGAAGCGGAAACTCCAGAAGCAGTACAAGCTCTTTTCCAAGCAGCAGAAGATCAAAAAGAAGCGGAAGAAAAAGCAGAACAAGAACAAACAACGCCAGCACCAGAAAGCAATCGTAAATATATTATTGCTGTGACTGCTTGTCCTACAGGAATTGCTCATACTTACATGGCCGAAGATGCGCTGAAGAAAAAAGCAAAAGAAATGGGCGTAGACATTAAAGTAGAAACAAACGGTTCAGAAGGAATTAAAAATCGTTTAACTGCTGAAGATATTGCTCGTGCTGATGGCGTGATTGTCGCAGCCGATAAAAAAGTAGAAATGAATCGATTTGATGGTAAAAAATTAGTCAATCGTCCCGTCAGTGATGGAATTCGTAAAACCGAAGAACTAATTAACTTAGCCATTAGTGGTGAAGCTCCTACTTTCCATGGCAGTGACTCGGCTGCAAGCGACCAAGAGGATTCAGCGGAAGGTTCAATCGGTTCTCGTATCTATAAAGATTTAATGAATGGTGTTTCTCATATGTTACCTTTCGTTATTGGTGGCGGAATTGCCATTGCTCTTTCCTTTATGATTGATCAATTTATCGGGGTTCCTCAAGATCAATTAGCCAATTTAGGGAATTACAATGACGTAGCTAGCTGGTTTAACCAAATTGGTGGCGCAGCATTTGGCTTTATGTTACCTGTCTTAGCTGGTTTTATTGCTTCTAGTATTGGGGATCGTCCAGGCTTAGTTGCTGGTTTCGCGGCTGGTGCATTAGCAAATGCTGGCGGAGCTGGGTTCCTTGGGGCCCTAATCGGTGGTTTCTTAGCTGGTTATGTAGTGGTTCTTTTACGTAAAGTCTTCAAAGGCTTGCCAAAATCATTAGATGGAATTAAAACCATTTTATTCTATCCAGTTTTTGGTTTGATTATTACGGGCTTATTAATGTTAGTCATTAACATCCCGATGAAAGCAATTAATGATGCGTTAAATCATTTCCTACTTGGCTTAGATGGCACAAATGCTGCTTTACTTGGTGCCTTATTAGCTGGTATGATGGCCATCGACTTAGGTGGACCAGTTAACAAAGCAGCTTATGTTTTCGGTACAGCTACGCTAGCAAGTACTGTTGCAGAAGGTGGCAGCGTGGTCATGGCTTCTGTAATGGCTGGCGGAATGGTTCCTCCATTAGCAATTTTCGTAGCAACTCGTTTATTTAAAAATAAATTTACAAAAGATCAACAAGATGCCGGCTTAACCAATATTGTAATGGGACTTTCTTTTGTCACTGAAGGGGCAATTCCTTTTGCAGCAGCTGACCCATTACGTGTGATTCCAAGTTTCGTGGTAGGTTCTGCCTTTACTGGTGCGTTGGTTGGTGCGTTTGGTATCAAATTATTGGCACCACATGGAGGAATCTTCGTCGTCTTCCTATTAAGTAATCCATTACTATATCTATTGTTCATCTTAATTGGGGCGATTATTTCAGGAATTGTCTACGGACTTTTGAAAAAACCTGTCGAAGTACCTGCTTAAAAAAACAGCAAAAAAGCGATTCAACCATGGTTGAATCGCTTTTTTATTATTATTTTCTCTTTATCGCATAATTTTCTAAATACTCAGGATTTCCTTTGCTTCTGATATACGTGTACACGCCCATCACAAAGGCCCCAAGGGTATTGGTAAATAAATCCCCCATCGTATCCATTAAAGCAGCACGCCCAATAAATGGTTGGCCGTTGGACATATTATAGCGTTGTAAGTTCATGTTCCCTAATGAATCGCAGATAAATTCCCAGAATTCCCAGAAGACGCCACAAAGCCCTGCAAATGCAAACCCAAATAATAAAAATAACCACGGGGAAACATCGGCGTACTTCGTTTTCTTCAATAGGAAAGCAGCAATACCATAACCCACAGCAGTTAACAGCATCGGACTAACAAAGTGTAAAATTTTATCCCAGAACGAAATGATTGAAATCATATGCAACGAGGTTCCTAGGAATACTGAAATAAATAAGAAAAACCAGTAAAAATAAACGATAGTCGGTGGCATAATAATTTTTAAAAATTTATTGACAAGATCCGGTAAAAAGATTAGACCAATTCCAAGTAAACATTCGATAACAAACGTCACACCTTGTTTTGTTGAATACTTAGCCGTAAAAAATTCCCAGAGATTGTACGTCAAGCATAAGATGCCAAACACCACTAATCCATATTTAATTTTCGAATAATTTTTATCCATTTTGACACACCCTTTCAAAAGTTATTTTATATGAAAAAAACTGTAGATGAAAGACACCTTCCATCTACAGTTTTAGAAAACTCTATCGAATGAAGAGCTTATTAAAAATGTTTATTTTTCAACAGCTGTTTCAGTAATTGTTTCAACAGCACGTTTCATACGAATATCGTGTTCTAACATGTCGTTGTTTAATACTTTACGTACTTGCGCTTCAGGCATGTTGTATTGTTCTGCTAAATCTTTCACTTCAGCATCGATGTCTTCTTGTGTTACTTCGATGTTTTCAGCTTTGGCAACTGCTTCAATCACTAAGTTTGTTTTTGTGCGTGTTTCTGCTTCGCCTTCAAATTGTTTGTGTAAATCTTCTTCTGTAGAACCAGTTAATTGGTAGTACATTTCAGGAGAAATTCCTTGGCGTTGCATGTTGTTTAAGAATTCATCCATTGAACGGTGAACTTCGTCGTGAACCATTACGTGTGGTAATTCAACGATTTCAGCATTTTCAACAGCTAAACGAATTGCTTCTTCGTCTTTTGCTTCTTCAGCTGCTGCTTCTTTTGCTTCTGTCAATTCTTTACGGAATTTTTCTTTTAATTCGTCTAATGATTCTACTGAATCGTCAACGTCTTTTGCAAATTCATCATCCAATTCTGGTAATTCTTTTGCTTTTACTTCATGAACAGTTACTTTGAAAACTGCTTCTTTACCAGCTAAATCTTCTGCTTGGTAATCTTCAGGGAAAGTAACGTTTACTTCTACTTCTTCGCCAGCTTTTTTGCCAACTAATTGGTCTTCAAAGCCTGGAATAAATGAATTAGAACCTAATTCTAATGAGTAATTTTCGCCTTTGCCGCCTTCAAATGCTTCGTCGCCTAAGAAGCCTTCAAAGTCGATAACTACAGTGTCGCCATTTTCAGCAGCGGCATCTTCTTTGATTACTAATTCAGCTTGAGATTCTTGTTCGCGTTTCAAACGTGCTTCCACGTCTTCATCTGTTACTTCACGGTCTTGTTTAGACACTGTTAAGTTTTTGTATTCGCCTAATTTTACTTCAGGTTTTACAGTTACTTCAGCAGTGATAACCCAGTCTTCCCCTTTATTCATGCTTTCAACATCAATTTTTGGTTGTGCTACTGGTTCAATTCCTGCTTCTAAAACAGCCGCTTCATATGCTTCTGGTAAAACAGCGTTTAACGCATCTTCGTATAACGCTTCTTCTCCATACATACGGTTAAAAACAGTACGTGATACTTTTCCTTTACGGAAACCAGGTACGTTTAAGTTTTTTTTCACTTTATTGAACGCTTGCGTTAATCCTTTTTCGATTACTGCTTGTTCGATTGAAAAAGTTAATACACCATCATTAGTGCCTTTTTTTTCCCATTTCGCAGACATTTGTTTCCCTCCGAATAACATTTAATTTTATACATCAAACTTTATTTATGCATACCTTTAAATAGTACACTATCCCTAGGAAAATGTAAATATTTTAAGTGCTAAGAAGTGAAAGAAAGACTCGATTTTTAGCAAACTATCAGTTTTTTAATTTTTTCGGATTAAAAAAGCATAGAATTTCGAGAAATTTCCTTCTTAAAATCCTAAAAGATTGTGAACAAAATATCTTGTTCACCATCGGATGTAATCGCTTTACTTTATGAATGGCCCATTATAGAATGTATGTACTCAATATTTACGCATTATATATTTTCGTCATTATACATATAATATAAAAAAGGAGAGGATGGTTTTGAATAAGTTCGTCTGGGGAATCTTTTCTTGCATCATATCATGGCTTTTTTTATCGCTGACTCAACCTTTGATAGCTCATTCTGAAACACTGAACCCTACAACTCACGCCTCTACTTTTAGTGAAACATTTACCTCAGTTTCAACAGAACAACAAACAACTCAAGCAACCGATATCGTGGAACAAGAAACCGAGCAAACACACACTTCCTCTGAAAACGATGAACCTATGGCACCTACGCCAGCTAGTGTTTCTGTTGGTAATAGCACCTTAAAAAGTACCTTAAGCACGGGAACGTATAACCAAGATATTATCACACTTTCGTATGAATACAGTGTGACACTTATCGGCTTAGCAATTAATGATCGACCGATTATTGCTATTCAACTTCCTACAGAAATTTCAAGCCAGTTAGATAACGACACTCTAAAGCAACAAGATTTTCTGACTCTTTTAACAGGGACTGTCAGTTATCCAGGAACAGCCACTCAAGATATTCACAGTTCAACTAACGGCGTCAGTCTCTCTTATAGTAGCACTTATCATTCTGTTTATCTGACTTTTCCAAGTAGCACCTTGGTGTTACTTCCCGGAACCAAATGGTCTGCCGCCATTTCGTTTGATGTCGGCGCACTTTATAAACGAGGAATTTCAATCCCTCCTGCTCTTAACGGCAAAGACTATCCGATTCGAGGAACCTTTACAGATGTCGGCACTGGATTAGGTGCAATTAATATTATTATTGGAAACAATACAAAAACAGGCGTAATTAGCAAAGCTCAACTTAGTTTAGGTAATTATCCCGTTCCTCAAGTCACACCAGCCAAACTAACTCAACCAAATCATCTGGACACTACTGTAACAGGGACCATTCAACAAGTACAAGACCCAAACTATAACTACTCTGTTCAATTAACCTTGAACCGCCATGATGGCACCACTACCCCCATTGTGGTGAAAGGGATTTCTGTCGATGCAGCCGGAAATTTCTCGACATCGTTAGCTTCACCATTAGAATATGGCGACACGCTCTCTACAATTGTCTTTGCTCGTTCCAAAACGTCAACCGACTATATTCAAAGCAGCCCCTCAGCTGACCAAAGTGTCAATTGGTCAATCCAACCAGTCACAAACGTAGTCGCCAATGCCGGCTCAACTCAACTTTCAGGTAAAGCTTCTCAAGCATCTAACGGAACCTATCAAGTTAAAGTACAAATAAATGGTGGTTCTATTTACACAACGTCCTTAGATTCCAATGGCCATTTTCAATTTGCTAATTTACCCACTTTCCAAGGGGGAGAAACGGTCAGCTTGTGGGTCCAAGGTCTCAGCAATCGCACTGGCCTCCCTTTGTTAACCAGTTCTACTGTTTCTCAAACAGTTGCTTATCCTGTGCCTCAACTAACGGTCACGCAAATCATTGAGCGGAAAAATGTACAAGGGCTCTGGGAAGCTGCAAACTCTGTCGTAAGTGGGCAAATCATTCGTTTCACGTTAATCACACGTTTAACCAATCAACCAGCAACGTGGATGAATCAGCAATTACGAGCAACGGTGCCTAAAGGACTGGCTCAACTTTCAGCTGCTACATTAACAAAACAATCAGCAGCAGGTTTAAGTACGCCAATAGCTGGGCTTCAACTTTTAACTGATAGTTCCACTGGTTTGCCGTATTGGAGTTATCACAATTCGCTGCCAGCAGATAATTTTACGGAAGCCAATACACAATTCACCTTACAATATACAGCAACGGTTACAGAAGAATGGATAAACCAATTTCTTTTATTTTCTAGCACGGTTACTGGCGATGATGGTGGCGGAACGCCAATTACGCCAATCACTAAGGAACAGTCTTTACCTATCAAAAACGGTACCCTCCGTTTTGTGCAGATGCCAACTACAGTTTCCTTTAAAAATTTACCTTTTCCCAGCAAACGAACCATATACTCACCATCGACCATCAGCGCTCCTTTCCTCATTGCCGATGGTCGTGTTGCAAAAACACCATGGCATTTGTTGGTAAGAGAGAGTCAGCCCATGCATTCAACTTCTACAAATAAAACGATCCAGCAAGCTTTCATTTATCGAAAAAATGGCAGTGATTTTCCTCTCTCCTCTTTAGCAACCGAAGTTTATCAATACACCGCAACGGACGATAACAATGTAGAAATTCCTTGGAACCAACAAAATGGACTTTTTTTAAGCGTTGCTACTGACCTTAATTTAACGGTCAAAGAATCTTACACTGCCGAATTACAATGGATTCTTTCTGATACACCCCTCTAATTAGGATTTAGCTTTTTTAAAACGCGAATTGTAAAATTAAGTTAGAAAAATAAAAAGGCATTTATGGTACACTCAAA
>OBYG01000276.1_pt1 | contig 59384 bp, 87 predicted proteins | sample 1538201 | NCBI WGS metagenome assembly OBYG01 (sample SAMEA2580177, study PRJEB22360) | human gut metagenome | biome: human gut; feature: human-associated habitat; material: faeces | place: Denmark | collected 2008/2010 | reverse complement strand
TCAACATCACCAACAGGCATAGATTTTATGATATCTTCATAAGCTTTTTTTCTTGACTCTTCAAGCGTGGTCAATGATTTGCCAGCTATTTCAAAATAATCATTTGCAGTAGCCTCTTTTAATAATTCCAAATAACGTTCTACTTGGTAATTTATAGAATCCCAATATCCTTCTTGTCTACGTTGGTATTCGAGATTTCGAGCTTGCTCTTCAGCAGTGGAATCAAAAGCATTCATTACAGTACCCACTAGGGTAGTTATAATTCCTATAATTCCGCTAATACCTTTTACTGTGTCACCGGCGGACTTTTCACCGGTTTTGCCAAACGCTTCAAAAGCTGCGATTCCGTCATTTATAACATCTACTGCTTTTTGAATACCTTCACCTAATTCATCAGAAAAAGTATTTCCAAGAGAAGCCAAAGAAGAGCCTAATATCGAGATATTGTTTTTTATAGCTTCACTAGCCTTTTCCACATTACTCCATGAAGTAGAAGCTCCCTGTGTATCTCCTTTCTTTACTGCTTTACGATACTTCTCGTATTCTTCTTTTAATGTCTTAAATGGATTACGAGCTATAAGATTTTGCCGAGCATTGTTTATCGTATCCATCATGGCTTTCATATCCGAAGCTGAAAGGTTTGTGGCTTTAACAAGTTGCTCAGCATCAGATAATAGTTTTTCAAGTGTATCTGTAGGTAATGAATCAACATCTCCCATTAACATTTTCCAAATGCCGGAATCTTCGATTTCGCTTTTTGAGATAGAAGTAATTGCTTGCTTTTTTTGTTTATTCAGTTCTTTTAAAGCATTTGCATATTGTTCTTTTTCAGAATTATTTTGAGCCTTAGACATACCTTCTTTAAGCCTCTTCTCATCATTGAGAAATTGTTTTTCGATGGCTATACGTTGTGCGGTATAGTCTTGATATTTAGAAAGGACTTCTTTATAATATTTAGCTACATCGTTAGCCTGCCCTTTTAAGGTGTCTTGGTTGATTGAATCAAGTGCGGAAGTATCTACCGAAACACTGGTAGGATCAAACGTTTTCTTTTTATATCCTTTGGTCTTTTGGGCTTTGAGTTCCTCTTGCTCATCAAAGACTTTTTTCTGATACTCGATTTCCGTGCGTATATAGTCTTCTCTTTGGCGCTTTAAGTCTTGAATCTCCTTCTTATTGTCTAAGGCCCTTTGCGCCCGTATTTTGGCTTCTCCGTCTGCCATCGTATTAATACGAGCTTGGAAAGCCTGATTTTCCAAATCTTCTTCTTTACGTCTTCTCTCAATGGCTTGTTTATCCAGTAGATCATTTATTTTCTTTTGCTGGTCTATGATGGAGTTATAATTTTTATCTGGGTCTTCATACTTTCCGCCTAGCCCAGATACAGTTACTAACTTTTCAAGGGCGTTAGACGATTTTTGATAAGAATCTTGTAGATTTTCTTGTGCCTTTATTTCTCTATCAGTTTCCTTTATCTTATCCTTTATGCCTTCAATTTCTTTTGATAATCCAACATAACTTTCAGGTCTAGCCCTCATCTGTGAGAGTTGCTGAACCGATGCTTCCTTTGCAGCTAACTCCTGCTCTAGTCTCTGTTTTGTGATATAAGCTATGTTCTTGGAAACTCCAGCTTGAAATGATTTATACCAGTTCTTAGCTATCTGATCAGCTGCAGCTGTTGCTTTTGCATTAGCTACAATTTGGCTGGTTTGCTCTTTTATAGCTTTAGAAACCTCTCCATTTTTTATCTTTTCATCAGAAAGATTTTTTAAATGCTCAGGATAAGACTTCTTTAGTTCCTTCACTGCATTATTTCTTTCTTTTGTAGATTTAGTTACATCTGTTGCTATTTTATACAAGCTATTAAGCTTAGTAATCTCCTTTGAACTTTGTTCTATTCCTGCAGATGTTACATTATACAAATCTCGTTGGACTGTATATAAATTTTTGATAGCTTTTGCGGTTTTCCCTAAACTGCTAATCCAGCTTATAATCTCTTTCCCATACACAGAAAGCAGAGTTAATCCAACAACAAGAGCAGTCTGCCAGCTTATAAGAGACTTTGTTAATTGCTGCCAAACTGGAGCAACAGCCTTGACATCTTTATTTCCGGCAGCAATTTCAGCCTTAAATGCAGCATATTCTTTTCTTGCTTTAGCAATCTCATCTACAAGGATAGGAAGGTTGTTTGAAATTGCAAGGAAAAAAGTATTTGCACTAACAGCCAATGAAGGCAATTCACGAGCCACCTGTTGTACAGAGAAACTGAGCCCATTCCATGCACTGGCATAATTACCTACATTTCTTTGAAATCTACCAGAAGCTTGTTCAGCCGCACTCAATTCCTTCTGAACATTTGCAATTTGGGCCAACAACGCTTTGCCAGCATCACCGTTTCTTCGCGTTCTTCCGAGGTCATCATAATCCTTAGTCAAGAGGATTATTTGCTTTCTGAGAGCTGTTATACTGCCTTCTTCCGCCCTACTCTGAATTATCTGATCCTTCTGTGCCTTAATTGTCCTTCTGATAGATTCCTCCTCGACTAGCCTTTGTGCTGCCAGTTGCTGCACCTGTCTTAATATTCCAGTTCCGGAAGAACCTGTTTTTTCTGAATCAGAAAGGGAAACAAAGCTTTTCTTTAGCTGTTTTATTTGCTTGTCCGTTTCAATTACAGCTTCGGTATTGGCTACTATCCATTTGTTAGTATACTGCAATGCGGCTGTCTCTTTCTTTGCCTTTTTGACTGCATCATTGGAAGAATCAATGTCATGCTTCAGCTTTTGGATTTGAAGATATTTGTTTTCATACTCTTCTAATTTTTTGGTAGCTGCCTCTATCTCCTTCTCTAATTGCTTTATGGCCGCATCACTATTTGGTATCCCCGCAACAGCTTTTAGAGAATTCTTCAATTTATTTATTTCTTGACGCAGTTTTATAATGCCTTCGACATCAATATCTGCGGTAAATTTCATTCCTGCCATGTGACTTTTACATTTTCGTTTCCAAATGATTCCTTTAACTCTTTCTCTACGGTTAGGCTTGCCGAATCCAGAACGTCAAAGCCCTTGCTAGATACAAAGCTCGCATATTCCATTCCATCGGCGAACACAACACCGTTTTTGGGTAGTTTTCCATATATAAGCAAGTTCTCTGTCTTGCCTTTGGCCCCCGCATGTTCGCTATCTGCCGGAACATATAGATAAACAATATTCCCATCACGAACTACAGCAGCTCCCGGAGCATTACGAAGATTCCACGTATGGTTCTGATAAGTCTTCTTGCTACTCACATTTCTTTCTTTTTGAGTGTCAACTGCATTATGCGCCGCTTCCTTCATAAGCTCATTTGCATACTCATCCACCTCTTCAACAAACTCGTCCAGACCCGACAAATCAACCGTTACTTCCATTACTCATCGAATTTCATATTTTCACCAAAGAAATCCTTATCAGATACTTCCTTAAGTACCTCCCCATCGTATACAGCGTGCAACTTATCTTTTTGCATGATGATCAAATTGCGATATGGAATTTTACAAACGACTTCATCATACGACAAATGAAGGCTATCCATGAACGACGCAATTTGCCCCAACATACAATCATTGCCTATAACCTCTGTTTTGCTGTTAGATTTGCTACGTTCTTCGCTAAACCTAACAGCGTCATAAAATTTTCCACATCTATCAGAGAGTAAGCCGCTGTAAGACCGGATAACACTTCTTCTAAAGTCCCATGAGACAATTCTTCGGACAATGAATCACTTCCATCTATAAACCAAGAAAGTGCGCTAGAAGCGACAGAAATGTCCTTCAATGAAGATATAACACCCGCTATATCCTTGTTGTCATCAAGAACTGCGAGATAGGCCGAAGCGCCGGCTATTTTATGTATGGTAGGCGGATTTACGCGATACATTTTCCCATTTACAATGATTGGGATGAAATCCTTTCCTGTGATAGCTTCTGATATAAGTATGGCTGCTTTATTCATAATGATATTTATTAAAAAGGGGTGAGATACATAAATCCTCACCCCCTCACCACTTTATAATATAGATAATGTTTCTGCTGATCGCGAAGTATCTTCCTCTCCATTCCCCTCATAGTTAACAGCAGTTCCAGCGTTCACCCGCTTTGACTTAGTCGTAGAACTATTCAAATTGAGAGAAGCATCAGAAGACATAGATGCGACGTTCTCATCAGCTCATGCGGCATCTACTTTTTCCCCGTCGAACATATAGTCACTCTTCACGCCGGCGCTAGGATTTTCCATAGCAACAGCTGTTACTCCCAGACCAATATTCTTTTCCACAGCATTCCCTTTAGCAATGACCGCAGCATTGGTGAATACAATATAGTTTCCGGTCTTTGTCTGTCCGACAATGGCTTTGTTGACAATGCCCGGAGTATCAGAAGCGGCCCATCCTGCATCTGTATCAACTTTTTCTCCGCCTTGCAGATCTACCTTGTCATCAAAGGAGAAAACTCCCATAGTGAAAGCAATTGTTTTAGCCCCTTTTTGCGTCACATCACGATAATAAATGTCACCATTCAACTCGTTAATATAGTCGGTATAGGTAGGATCATCCTCCGTATACGACCAAGTATCTTGATGAGAGTTCTCAACTTCTGTAGCAGTACCAAACCAGGTTTTAAGGCTAGTTTTAGTTACAGCAGAAGTAATAACATCACCGTACCAAATCTTTTTAATTCCTATAAACGGTTTCATATCTTTTTAATTTACGTTTAATACTTCAAATAATAATTTTACATTCACATAGTAACAACATAACTCCTTATCTTCCTCTATCCCGATAGTCTCAGAAGAATACCGGTACCATGAACCGTCATATTGCCCTACAACTCCATCTTTGAACATCTCTTTAGCCTTTCTCTCCAATTCATTCAAACGAATCAAATTGGCCTTCCCCGATCTCGATAAAGGAACACAAAGATTAACTTCAACGTATCCTCTTTCCCAATAGGTATCGGGCTGTTGAGTCTTGGGATAAACTACAATCCTTTCAGCATTTACCTTACCTTCAGGTATATTACCTCTCTGGTATACTTCAGAAATTCCAAAAGACTTGCAATCCTTAAATATTATGTTCGCGATGTCTGTTGTTGCAATCATATCCAAATATCACATCTACCTTTAAACTCTTCCGAATAACACTCGGCATTTTTCTTCACTTCACCTTCTCCAACAGTATTATCGTCGGAATCCAAGCATCTTACACAGCTTCCTAGAGGAATCTTGTTTCCCTCGTAGACAACATGATAGTTATAAACCCAACGCTCACCGTTTACCGACACTTCCTTCTGCTGTGAATTGTCATGGCAGAAACAGTCAGCTACATCCTGCCAAGATTCTCCGCCTGTTCCTGAAACTAGCCGGCCATATTCGTCATTCTCTTCTGGAGTAATAACTTGCATTTGCAGTTTATGTGGAGTCTCTTCTAACATACTACCAAATATTAGATGCGTCTTTAATGATACTTATTCCGACCAAAGAAGCAGTCTCGTCATTGGGAATTATGCCATACAACCTGAACATATATTTTGCATAGTTCAGCAATGTATCAGCACCCCAGGACTTAGAAAAGCCATTTTCTGAGACAGAGGTAGGGTGGGCAAGTATCTTATCCATAAACTTGTCCACCGAACCGGATATCTTCACTTTTGTATTAATGTCCACATCGGAGCCCGGATCAAGCCCCAGCCCCAACGCGAACTTTTCTACTCCAGCATCTGATATATCACCAAGCGGAGAAAAACATTGCTTTATGTAGTCACCTGTTGTCACGATTCAACAGTCAATGAGTAGATACCGTTAATTTCAGTGATAACCGGCAATGACAATGACTGAGCCTTTGTAAACTCAACACCGTTCGAATTGTCAGTTTCTCCCTTACCCCATTGAGATACCCGGATTCTTCCGTAGTTTGAGTAAGTAACACCACGCTCTTGTCTCAATTCATTATCTGCATAAGCATTCTTGATAACTCCAAGTTTACCGGCAGGAATAAAGACGAGGTTTTTATCATTCCAAGGTTGATAATCCGTCAACTTACCATTATTTTGAATCCTGGTAATACGTCTGATAATTTCAAATTCCGGAAATCCATTTTGACGCATGAATTCATTTAATCCGCCAAGCAGCAGAGGAGTTCCCATCTTATCTGTACCGTAAATCACCTGCTTCATCTTCTTATTACGAAGAATGAAAGACAGTTTCTTTTGGGAGATTAGAATCTTGTCAAATGTAACCTTATCCTGAGCAGCGTCCAAAATCTCCTGCAAGTCTTCAAAACAGTCTACAGTGTTTTCATTTCCTTGCACCCAATCAACCGTAGTTTTAGCAATGTTTTCAGACGGCATCTTATAGTCAATAGCGCCTCTTACACCACCTTCAGGATTGTTGTTTGCATCAAAAGTGAACACTCCCTTGTTTGAAAGGGCACCCAAGAAGATAATATCCAGTTTGGACTGTACAGAATTTACCACCTTTGTAACATTGTTCCACATGAGATCGATTAGTTGCTGAGTCTTCTGCTCATCAGTCAGCATACGAGAATCTAGAACCTGAAGAACCTTGCGATAATCCTCAATAGGCATAGAATAACTCATTTGATGAGCAAGAACCTTCTCCTTCAACGTTTTAAAGCCCTCGGTTCCCATAATAGGCTCTTTACCTTTAGAGTCCAAGGTCGCAGCTGCAACGCTTAGGTTATACTGTCCGATTATTTCTTCGAAGTTCAAACCAACAGTAGGGGTGTCCCAATCCAAATATCGTTCATAGATATTCTGGTCAAACAAACGCTTTCTCAATTGAGAAGCGGTATCAATACGAATCTGTACCTGTTTGGTCAGTTCGCCAAAAATAGAGCTGTAAAATAATCCCGGCATAGCTTATTGTCTTACATATTTAATACTTGGATTATTCTTCATGCACCATCCGCCCAAAAGCCAATCTTCTGGCATCGGATAAGCTACTTCTTTCAGAATAATCACATCATAACCTGCAGAAACAGTCTGAAAATCCATATTGGTTTTATACTCCTTGTCTGTTTCTACCACCGCATTTGGCACATCTGTCCCAACGACAGCAATTGCATTAGCTGTAGCTCCTGTCAGTGCAGCAGCCAATGTCACAACATCATAATCAGCGTTCGATTTATCAATGTTATTAATTGTCTGCTCATTATCACCAATCTTCAGCTTATCTCCAATCTGTACCAAGCTTCCTTTTACGACTCTCGGAGCAGAAGTAGTTCCTCCAGACACGATCTTTACAGCTTTACATACTGTACACTCCATTTTTGCAAAATCCAACGCAATTGGAGTACCCTTTCTGATCAAAGTACCTTCAGGAAACGTCTGCGTGAGTTTGAAATCCCCAGGGAGAACTTTGCATTCACCTCTCCAAAACACGGGGAATCCACCTTTAATCTGTCCTTTTTCAAATTCAATAGCCATAGTATTTGTTTTTAATTAGCATCTGGCAATCCTTCCGCCCACTGTTTAGCCATTTCCTTGCCTTTTTCAGCTGGAGTGGATAAAGGGAATGCCGAATCTTTTGTTTCAAGCCCTGCGGTAACAATATTCTGTTTGATGCCTGAAAGATATGTAGTAATTGCCGTTTCGTCCATTTCGTCAGTAATAGCAAAGCCTTCTTTCATTCGCCATTCAGGAATACCCAGTTCTTTTGCTTTTGAAGAGATCAGACTGTTTCTTTCTGCACGTGACTTCTCAGCTTTAAAAGCATCATTCTCAGTTTTCAACGTGGAATAACGCTGCTCCTGTTCAGCCTTGTACTTTTTGAACCACTCCGGCTCCTCGTTTTCTGGTTGCTGTTTGTTCTGCTCGCCCCCACTAGCAGCCTCTTTCTCCTTTGCTTTATTGACCGCATCGGTTACCCGTTTGTCAATACCGCTCTGAAGAGAGGTTAGAAACGCTTTTTGCCCCTGTACAACAGTTGCTAAATTATCGTCAGTTACTAGACCAGATGCAGATAAAGCATCGGCCTGTCCCTGCAAAATTTCATCGCTTAACCCTAGATTTGAATAAGCTAGTTTTAAAGCCTGGAAAATTTTTTCTTTCATGATTAGTTCTTTTATGCAAATCTTTTTAAATCAGCATAAAAATACAATGCGGTGGGTCTATATGAAAATTATCAGATTGCGAATGAACCACAATTCGCCAATTGTGGTAAAATAGATAATAATCCTGCTAAAACAGAGGACAATTGGTGATAATGGTGGTGAGGAGTAAGAAATAGATTGGGGAATAAAGGAAAGGCAAAAAGAAAGGCGGATGTTAGTCCGCCTTTATAAATTCTAATAATGATTTGTACATTTGCCAAAAATCAATAGAATGTCCCACCTGAGATTGATACTAATAAATTGTAATTTTCTTCCATCTCTTTAATTTCTTTCTTCTTAGCATCCTTTTCTTCAGGCGTGAGTTTCTTTGTCAGAGATTCCAAAAGACCTTTTCTGAATCTTTTTGCATCTTCTCCTTTAATTGTAGGAGTATTTTGAATAGGGCGTGCCATAATTACAACATGGATTAGTTTATTATATATCTACTGTTTTATTATATTATTCCTTTATAAATTAAATTCATATCTATCCAAGAACATTTCTTTGATTCGATCTTTTTCTGTATTTACATCTCCACATATTTTATTTACCATTAGATAAGAACTGATTTCCTTAAATTCATAATGTTCAAATTTATCTCTAGTAAACAAAATATTGGATATTACTTTGTATATTCTGAATCTTTGGTTATCATATTTTCCCTCTCTTTTACGAGAATATATATCAATACTACTTGCTCCATTTATGGCAAACGAAGCATTAGGATGCTTTTTAAGAATTTCTGGAACCAAATAGGCACATGTTACAAATATTCTTAAAGAATTAGTATATCCATGAGCTTGAAGAATACGATTATACTTTTTATCCAACTTTCTGTCTCTTGCAGCATAAAATTTCAAAGCAAAAACAGAATCATGCGCTTCTACCCTTATGATATATTTTAAACGTTGATATTTATCTGTTCTATCTGTATAGAACTTATATATGTATGAAAAATCAAAAGCGTCACCATTAGAGGGAGACGCTTTTTGTATAAAATAGCATTTGTACGGAGATATATTATCAAGCATTATAAAATCACTCTTCTACTAATAGAGACAAAACAGCATGAGGTACTAACTACACTCCCTTCTCCGACAATAGTTCTCAAGGGAACCTCTTTTTCATTGTCTAATGGTCCCCAACCAAGTCTCTCGCCTTTAGTTTTTAATATGCGAGTTCCCTTTCTTTTCAGAGTCTTTTTACATACTCCTCTTTTAAGTTCACTTCCCATTAGTTTCTTGGTTTAATTTATGTTTTACGGATTACTTTCTATAGATTATATTTCAAATAACAAAAGAATATACAGGAATTCTTCTCTTCTCAAGTTCTTGTTTGGAAACGTCAGTCAATACAAACTTAATATTAGAATTGTTTTTTCTAACATCAGTAGAAGAGTCTTTTTTTAAAAAACTAGTCTTTTTCGATTTTAACTTTATATTTCCCATTTCAGATGAATTAAAATAAACTTTCTATGAGTACTACTTATAGTATCACTAACAGAATTAGTTATATCTTTGTTCGTAACACAACTTTGATACGCTATTTTGATGTTGCAAATATAAATAATACAAATCAAGATTGATTGATTGATTAGCAGATTAACTATTTATACTATCGGTTTTTAATAGTTTTTAATAGTTTTGGATAGTTTTGACTAGTCAGAAACAAAAAAAGCCCACCTTCCGGCGGGCGAAGACTGGTTAGGGAGGTGGACTACAAAACTGATTCCGAAAAGTCTAGATCGTAGCAGATCTTTCCGCTGTCGTTCCTTTTAAATACCCCGGTGCAGATTAGTTCGGGGAATCCTGGGCCTGATGTCCAAAAAGGGACGGACACTTCCTCACCTTCGATAAGTGATAAAGTTTCAGCTAGCTTATCAGCTTCTTCTTTGCATATATCTACTAGCTTTTCCATGCTGTCCGTGTTGCTACCGCAATGAACAGATAGTTCGGAGTATTGGTTTGATGTTTCCATGATTTATTTTTTGATGATTGTTTATTCCCATTACAGCATATTTATGCGGGACGCAACTCCACTGTTAGCCCCATAGCAGAGGCTATTTTATACAATGTAGCAACAGTAGGAACTGTTAGCCCACGTTCAACCCTTGAAATATAGCCTTTGTCAGCTCCAATACGCTTAGCAAGTTCTGACTGCGTAAGACGTGCATTTTTTCGGGCCTCAAGGAGTATTTGGGCGTTATATTCCTCCCATGCCTTTTCTCGATTTTTTTCACGCTCGGGAGTACCTTCTTTCCCAAGACCTTCGTCCAACCAAGCATCTACATCATAGATGTCTTTACTGATTTCTTTTAGTTCCATAATATTCCTCCTTTAATTTTAACGCCTTTTCTATTTCATTATTTGGTGTCTTTTGCGTCTTCTTCTTGAATGCATTAAAAAGAACCACAATAGTGTCACCGTCATATATGAAAAAAATACGGAATTCATTGTTTCCATAATTTACACGGAACTCATAAACTCCATCACGTATAAACTTTATAAAATGTCGTGGCATTTTATCTTCTACCTTAAACAAGTCTAATGCACGACGTATTTTATTTACTTCATCCTTGGATAACTTCTTAATGAAGTCGCTGAAATAGGTTTTATATGTGATTATCTTTCTCATGGAACAAAGATAAGAAAAGTTATACAATAATACAACTCTTATAGCTGGATATTTCAATGCAATATGAAAATTTAACTTTTGGAAAATAAAAAGCCCCGAACCTTAATTGGAACGGGGCTATGAGAATGTTATTTTTCTTTTTCCATATCAATATTATATATAACCGGATCGTATTTATTCATTTTCCCAGTTCCTAAATCAATTAGAAATCCCGGCCAAAAAAGAATATTCCATAAACTTTTAGCATTAAAATTAGATTCAATTACCAAAGGAGTATTAGCATACCCTTCTTTCTTAGCAATAACTGTTTTATCTGCCATTTTCTTTTTAACTTTTACAGTTACAGAATTTCCTTCTTTTATTTCCCCTAGTTTGACATTATTTGTACCATCATACAATTTAATACCGTTTTCTCCCGTGAAAGTAATGCCTTGATTAGACTTGGAGCAGATTGTCATACATGACGTAAATAGTACTGTACAACATAACAAAAACAAAATTTTCTTCATGATTGTGTGTATTTTAGTGTTTTACAATTATTTGGCAAATATATACTTAAAAAAGCAATATCAACAAATAAATATTACACAATTCTCTATTAAGGTCTATTTTTCTTTGGTTTGGGGTATTTTTCTAGTATCAAATAAAAACCCCGCCATTTAGCGAAGTAAATAACTATTTAAAGAAATCGTTAGCTTTGTCAAATGTATCAAACATGGTAAAGTCTATATATTCTTTAGAATTGCTAAACCTATTCTCGTATTCTAAGGACAGCTTTAGATAATCTTGATTATAAAATTTTATCTTATGTTGATCTTGGGCGTATTCATACGCTTCTTTGTATATTTTATACACATCTGAAATGAACTCCCTTTTTACCATTTCTTTTGCCTTCTCTTTATTCCCTATGGCAAATTCGATTTTCGCTGGAGATACCCCAGCTATTGACATAGGAAAAGATGATTTTATCTTCTTCACATCATTAGTCATTCCCCATAACTTGAAAAATAGAATAATTTGCAATACACCGAACACGATGATTACAATAGATACAAATAGTGCAATTCCTTCCATAACTTTGTGTGTTTTAGTTATACAATGCAACAAAATAACATACAAACACACAAAAAAGCAAATTTTACTCGATTAATTTAAACTTAGAACCGCATTTTGGGCAGATTATAGTGTTTTCTTCCTCTTTTTTACGTTCAAATAAGTCTGGTATCTCTACTTCTAATGCATCAGCTATTCTACTCAACACATCCAATGTCAAGTTTCGATTTAATGCCATAGATAATCCTGATTGAGACATATTCATTCTTTTAGCTACGTCTGCCATAGTCAATCCTTTTTCTTTTGCTATTTCTTTTACTCTTAACATAAACGTTATATTTAAATTTTGAGGCAAATATATATAATTTAATGTATATGTGGAAAGAAATACGATAAAATTCACATATACATGAAAAATAATCTTTCTTTTTCTTGCTTAATATTCACACATGTGTTATATTTGCATCGTGATTAATAACACATACGTGAAATAATAGAATTATATATATATGAAACGCTACAACTTATCAGAAATAATGCGCACCGCACATAGAACCTACAAGTATGTAGGTAAGAAGCAAGGTAAAACCTTCGGCGAGGTCCTAAAATCAACTTGGAGACTTGCCAAATTGGACGTAGCCAGACAGGAAGCGGACGCAAAACGCAAAGCTGAAGAGGAAAAGAGACTAGATTCTCTTAAAAACAGTAGGCCGGCAGAGGTGGTAAGGTATAACTTCTCAGGGGAGATATATAATCCTAGCAGCAGAGGTTACATGGGCGCACATTACGTAGGAGATTAACCATTAAAATATACGATTATGATAGAAATGACAATCATCGTTTTAAGCCTGTTTGCCGGATACAAGATGTTCGGTGACGATAACGACAGGTTTTTCATGTGCTAAGTAAGAGCGACACGATAGTATCAACACATTAAATAGAAACATTATGGAAACAAAAAGTTTGGAATTATGGTCTACCGATAAATTGGTAGAAGCGAAAAACGGTCAAGCCGTGACCTCTTCTTTGGTGGTCGCGGAGTACTTTAGGAAGGCGCACAAAGATGTACTGAAAGCGATTAGAGGTTTGGAATGTAGTGCTAATTTCACAGAGCGCAATTTTGCGCCCTGTGTGTATATCAACGAGTTATGCAATAATGTAAAAAAAGAACTCCCCATGTACTACATGACCCGTGACGGCTTCACCTTCCTCGCCATGGGCTTCACCGGAAAGGTAGCCGCCCAGTTCAAGGAAGCATACATCGCAGCCTTCAACGAAATGGAAGAAAAACTACGATCAGAGCGTTGCACCAAGTACGCAGAACGCATCGTAAGGAAGCAAGTCAAAGAGTTTAACCTGTCGCTACAGGAAAACTTAAAGAATGGCAGAAAAAAGCACGGAAGCACATACGGAGGTCTGATACCTTACGGGAAAGAAGAAGTGGTATATAATCCAAAAGAAGGCATGGAATCCAATTTAAAGCGGATATTCGGGCAAGTACGTGAAATGTGCAAAGACGGATTCTTGATGTCCGCACTCGCTGTCGAGACAAACAAGGTGCTACAAGAGTTTATAAATAAAGAGTAAGTCAGGGGATTTCGGTCCGACACTGAAGTTGACGCCAATCAGCGGGAAAGGGTAGCTTTAGGGCTACCCTTTTTTATGCCCTAACGTTAAATAATGTAGTAAATCACAATATTTCTCTCTTTTTATTTGGAGCATATCACATTAACTACTATCTTTGTAACATCAAAATAATAAACAAGGTATTAACAACTAAAAACATAAAGATCATGAAGACGTTTGAATTTAACAACGAGACAATTACTATCGAGAAAACAGGTTACGGACAGTATGTATTAAGCGGTTTGGGTACATCAGTGCATTGTACTGACTCTGAAATCTGGGATTGGTGTGATGACGATGAAAACGAAGAGAAACATTTGTCAGCTAAAGAATCTGCGTACAGACTGCTTGTAAATTCTTTGTAAAACAAAAAAAATAAACAACATGGAAAAAGTGAGTAAAAAAAGAGGAAAGATTATCACAGGCCGAGAAGAACTGCTTGTTTGTCAGCAATATAAGGATGGCTGGACACTTAGAAAGATAGCGACGTATGCTAACATCTCCCAGACAACCGTGATGGCGATCTTAAGGAGAAGGGAGATCCCTCTCCGGAACGGGAAACAGATCACCGAAGAGCAGGAAAAACAGGTGATAGACCTGTATCTGTCAGGAGGAAAGATCAAAGAGATAATGTCAAAAACCGGGGTAAAGTCAGAGCAGACGATTTACAGGATCATCAACAATGCTGGAATAGATAAGAGGAGGAGATAGCAACTCCTCTTATCTATGGCTTTTATCAAAAGGCCTTGCCGTAATCTTGCCGTTATTGCTTAATTACCCTTACCATAACCTTACCACTTTCAAGTGGGCTGTTTAGTAAAATATCAATACACAAATTCCTACCATGCCTCACTCTGTAAAATATTGCTACCCCACCCTTGCTTCGAGGCAGGATTGTCCTATTTTTCCTCTTATTTTTGTATAATCCCCGTGATTTTTCTGACTAAGTAGTCTCATTTTTGGTCTGTTTGTCTGATTTAGAAGATGTATTCCCATTTGACGAAGCCTGTTTTTCACTCTTTATAAGCTCTATCTCTTCCTGTGGAGCATCCGTCAAAGCAAGCATAGTAACAGCCAGATCAAGAGAGATAATTCCATCAGAATATAGCTTACCGATAGCTGCCCATTGCTTCTCCTTATCTTCATTGAATGGTTCTGCAAATTCGTGGGTAATCTTCAGCTTGGATAACTGGTTTCTCAGATGGATATGGGTAACATTCATCATAATAGCCAGGATAAGGTTCTTTTCCCGGTCTACAAGGATATCGTAAATCTCTTTTAGATTGTCCCTTTTAATGTATCCTAACGTCATAGCACGCTTTAAAGCCTCTCCGGATAGTGTTCCCATACCCTTCATATTTTCGAATGAGAAATCTGGGGTAAATGAATCGAAAAGAATAGAGTTATTCAGGTCTTCCTTTTCACTATCTTTCATTGAAGAGTATTCAGGAGGAGCTAGATAGTCAATAGCACTGTTCTTGTCTTGCATTTGGATTACTTCCCCAACCATGCTTGGATCTGATAAAGACTGGAGAACATCTGCCGTTGCTTTTACTTTCGGGTCTGCAAAATAATTATTAGTATCAGCGGCTTTGGAATCAATATGTTCCTCCCTGTCACATCTAGGCTGTGTCCCGTACCAAGCTTTATCCTGTTTATAGTAAATTACATTGATTTTACCAGATGGATTAACCAACGGCTCAACTTCCCACCCAATATTTGCTCTTTTGCATCGGAATATGTAGGATGGCGTTTCTATATCAAAATGCTCAACTGTTCTATTGCCCTCCTTCAAATTGTACCCATATCCAAATGCAATCATATTTTCGTATTGATCGAAAAGCGGACGGAGGGTATATCCCTTAGATTTGGATATGACCAAAACCTTTACTCCCGGCTTTCCGTTATCATTAAATATATGATATACTTTTGCACTTTCAGTTTCTGCGCCGGCCAGCCTTTTTGCTTGTCTCATTGTTGTGTGAAACCTAGTATTCTGAAGAAACTCGTTATATGCCTCAAACGCTTCATCTGTACCTTCCACATCGTTCTTCCATTTTATAGGATTACCCAACAAGAAGAATAACTCTACTTCATTGATATACCTTTGTCTTGTCCGAGGTAGCTTTTCTGTTCTATAAGGTTCTTTGCCTTTACGCGGCTTATCTGGGCGACTGTTGACCTTATGAAACTCCGGATTGTACTCGGCAATAGCCTCATTTACATCAATATCTCTATCTTGAAGCAGCGAGATAACCTGGCTTATATCCCTGTCTTGGATAAGCCTCATTAAATCCCGTTCAACTCCTAAAGAATTAAGCGTTTTGTTACGCAGTAAATTGAATATAGCCTCAATGTAATTCATATCTTTTATTTTAATATAGTCCTAAATCGTCTTTATTGTATTGTTTTGGTTTTAAGATTCTTCCTAATACTTCTCCCAATACCCAATATCTTGCAGCATCAAGTGCGTGATTATATTTATCAATTGGTTTATTTATATAATTACCATCCTTATCCTTATCCCATGTATATTTCCTTAACTCATATAAAAGATTATATGACCTTCTAGTTACTTTCAAGTTTAATTCTAACATTTTATCTATGCCTGCTAGAATTGAACTTTTAGAGTTTATATTTGACTTATCTACCGGATAAATAAGAATGCCTGAGTTTGATATTTCTTGTATTAATCTTGGGTCTGCACTTTCCGATATTACTTTTAGCCTAAATGGCTTAAGAGAATCCGAAATTTCCCCAGATAGCATCCGGGTCTTGTAAAACAATTCATCAAGATATAGGTCATTATCAATAAGCGCACATTCAATAGCCGCGGATGGGTCATTTGAATATCCAAAATCTAATCCAATGCCTCTCTTCTTAGCATAATCGGGTATAGAATCTACAATTTCGAATCGTTTAAAGATTGCACCTTCTGCAACATCAGACCATCTTCCAATAGCTACATGGGCATATTTTTCCAGTTCTTCCTCTTTCATACGTTTCATCTCTTGGATAAACTGAGGAGAAAGATTTTCTATGTTATCTAAATAAGTAGTATGAATATGAAGAACATTAGGATGAGTAGAAATCTGAACTTGTACACCGTCTATTTCTACCAATCGGTGCGTCTTTTCAATGTACTTCTTATAAATAAAGTGATTTGAATCGGTCGGATTCATAATAATAATTACTCTATTTTGAATTCCTTTTTGCCTTATTGAGAGAACTAATTTATCAAAGTCCTCTTCTGAATTCCATTCCTCTGCTTCGTCACACACAAAAGTAGTAAGCCCCTGTATGGATTTTAACTTTGCCGTTTGATTCCCTGAAGATGTTCTGATCCCCCTAAACATAATTACACTATCTGAAAAGGTATTGATAATATCTTTTTTAGTTATATCAAAGAAATCATTAGTTCCCTCTAAATCTATCTTTTCTTGAAATTCAGGAATGACCGATATATCTGCTGAAGTCATTGTGTATCGGCTGTACAGCATCTTATGTCCAGATTCGAATGAAAGCCTTTCTATAAACGTACCAACATTAAAACTTTTAGCACTTCCACGACCACCAGTTATGAGAGTTATTAATTTATCCGTGTTATTATACAACGGATTATAGACTTCTTGAGTTTTAATGTTAAACACTATCATTTCTTTTTTGATCTAGCTTTTATCCACTCTTGAACAGGGATACTCCCTTTTACATTCAATGTACTTTCTTGTTTTTCAGCAAGACCTAATTTGCGAGCTATTATATTAGCATTAAAGGCTCCTACAGTAGCTCCTTCCAGCTGCTGAGTTTCTATTACAGATTCTATACGTGCAATGACCGACAAAAAATCTTCATGATTAGCTTTCTTAAATTCCCTCCAAAAAGTTTCACTAGCATCACAATATAACATTAGACCACTAAGTGTATATGGCCGCTGTGTAGGCGATTCCTCCTTTTCCTTTGTTTTTCCTTTTGTCTTATTCTTAACAACTCTCCAAGGATTCTTATCGCACCACTCAAAATATTCACAAGCAGCCTCCCATAACAAATCAGGGGTGGCAAATAACATGTCACGCCCATGCTTGCTTCTTAACTTCCAAAATTGATTTCCTTTTGGTGCTGCCATCTCTATTTATTAAAAATTAAACCCTCATCTCTTAGATGAGATACAATTTCACTGTAAATATACTCTATATCCTTCCGAAACCCTTTATAATTATTGTAGAGAACGACCACAGTTTCAATATTGTGGGAAATAAATGTCTTATCACTGATATTTACCGATTCTGCAATCTTATCCCGAAGGCCCCTAGGCATCCTTCCTCCTGCTAGAACACTAGGAGCATACAGGAATAAAATTATGAATATGAACTTTTTTCTGTTATGAACACTGTCTTTGTATCCCGGGCAATCCCTGGAATCAAGAATGTCACAAAAACATTGGTATATGGAAGGAATATAATTCAAATCAGACATTATAGGGGTGGATAGTTCGTATTCTCTTTCTGACAATCTGGATTTTTGCTCTCTGATTGTTTTTAGCTCTGATATTTCTGAAAACATAGTACTATAGTTTAGAAATTAATAGTATATTTGTACTATTAATTGAGAAAAGAGGATCTATCTGGTGGTTCGGTGGTCCTCTTTTATTTTGCTTTTCTCGCCCACATATGAGCGTTGTACAGAGCATAGGTGTACATCTTAAGCTCCCTGCTGTTGCTTATATACTCTACCTTCATTGCAGCCTTCAAGCATTCCGCCAGAAGGTTATTGTCTATTTCTTGGTTCATGATCATTTTAAAGGATTAATTATCTGTTCTCTGTCTTCCATCTTTCTTTTAAGATAATCGTATTCCCGTTCAATACACTTGCTTATCTTTTCTACATCTTCGTAACGCTCAGCCTTTATAAGCTCTCTTTTGAGGCTTTCAAGCTGATTGATGTATACAATGTCGTTACGGTCCGTTACATGCTGAATATACATTTGTATATCGTTCAGCTTATTCTCCATGCGCCCATGCCATTTGCTTATCATGATTAAGATAAAGGCAACGGTTGTAGCATTAATAAAAAACAATGCTATTTTGATAATTAAGTCTAATACTTCACTTGTTAGCATGGCTATTCCTCCTTGATTAATTCAGGGTGATCAAAAACATCGCCCAACACTTCAATACTATCACATTTCAAATCAAAACGAGATAGAGGAATTGTAGGATAAGGGCACTCATTCAAAAAATCTTTCATGATATATCTCACTTTGCCCGGACGCAATCCAAAATAAGAATACCGATCCACATAAATAACTTCTCCCTTACAGATATAATACCGATCAGAGATAACAACACGATCGTTAACAGTTATACCTTCGCGTTTATAATTTATAGAAATGTAGTCATGTTCATAGACCTCCTTGCCATTCTTGTCATACAAGCCGGTGAACTGGCCTACGGTTTCAAGACAGACCTCATACATACCGATGCTTTTCCCTATTTCGATATCGTTTAAGGATGGAATGACGGCATATCTATCCCTTTCGATCTTAATGAGAGAGCCATACAGCCATTCTTCATCGTATATGCTTTTGCCTCTGAATTTTATTGTACGATCCATTTTGCTTCTCCGTTTTAAGTTCTTTCAATATTTTCTTCGCTATCTCATAATGATTCAATTGCCAACTAGTATAAACATCATCTGTGTGTTCATTGTAATGGTTGGCATATACGTATGCGTTCAAGTTTTCACGAAAAGAGTCTCCGTCTAAACCTGAATCATCACAATCATCGTACATATTCAATTTATGAGCTACCTCATTACATTCTTGATGTGTGACAAAGTCATCTATGGTTCCATCATAGACATTTGTCTGACGGACATATTTTTGCCCTATCGCTATCTTTTCACAACAAAACTCACACCTATGTTCTTTCTTGGCTGTTGGATAAGTTTCTCTTAGTATTGTTGGCATAGTTATTCTCCTTTCTTCACTAATTCCACTTCTGTCGGCTCGTCATCTTCCCAACTTACTTCGGGAAACAGGGCGGTATCAAGTTTAATCCAATCAAGCATAGTTTTGGCTGGTTGCCAATATCCACACTCATCAATCTTTACGGGTCGTGCATTGAAAAGGCACAAATCACCGTCTTTGTCTCTTGTTACATACATAACTTATCCTTTATAAGTTTAATTTACTTAATATCTACTCAATAATTTGTAAAACATTCGTTTCTTCTCGATGTATTTAAGTCCGTTTCTGCGAAGTCCCCTTTTAGTCTTGGACACAATCATTTGACAACCTCTAACGCCAACATATATGAAACCCGAATGATGACTTTTAGCTTCTTTAAAGGCCCACCAAATCGCTTCACGACAATATCTGTAACTATCATTTTGAACACCTTCATAGCCTTTTCGCATTATGAAATGTCCAATTTCGTTAGCTTCTTCTTCTGAATAGCAAATTGTAAATATATTATTCATCTAATTCTCCTTTCTTTAGTTCCTCACAATGTAACTTATAAGCATGGGCAAACATTTTCAAAGTAACAGGCTCAAAAGCAAAGTCTGCTTGCTTGCCTTCTACTACAACTGAAACACATAAATCTCCATCACAGAAATCAATATATGCTACAGCATCATTTATCCCCTTTATAGAAACAGTTTGTGACTGTATAGTATCATTCATTGTTAATCTCCTTTCTTTCTAATTCGTTACCATTTGTACATTAATTTTTTCTTCAAACTCCGCAATGATACAGTTTGCATCACCGCCATGTCCCCAATTCTCTAAAACGGAGGAAAGGATTTCAATTGCTTGTTCTTTCTCCCATTTTGCGCCAGCTTTAAATCCGGACTTATAAATAACTTGTCCAACTATATTATATCCTTCAGCTCCTTGTTTAGCGGCTTCTTCTAATGTCTGTTTCATATTAATTTTCATCTAATTTTATCAAATCCATTTTACTGACAGCCTTTAAGACTCTTAGAATGTCCTCCTGAAAGTCTATGACTTGTTGATTACGAACACTCTTCTTTAACTCTATTAGGGATAATTCCTGTATTCTTATCAAAGATGGAATGTCGTTAACCAACTCAAGTGTAATTTCTTTCTTCTTAGATTTTTTCATATTTCCTCCTTTCCTTTAAAGTGTTCGATTAGCTCTTCTACTGTAGCCTTGTGGTAATTACCGGAAATGATTGTTGCGTGCATCCAATTTATATCCCAAAAGAATACGCTACCCTTCGGTTCTGTAAAATAGTGATCGTTACCCACAATATCATCATAAGAAACGCTAAGCGGTGAATCTGCTACAAACCATTGTGAATCGTCAGTATCGTCTCTCAATGCAGCAATAGCTAGGAACAAAGACTCGTTGGTTCCGCAATCAAGAAAATGTCCATATAATTCCTGCGAATAGGAGCAAGAGAAAACGGCTTCTCTCCCATGATATACTTTAATGTTGTCTCCAATAGCATTTAATCTTTCATTAGAAAGAAGTGGTCTAATCCCTAAACGTTTCAAAGACTCTCTTAATCTTTCAGTGTTTTTTCTAATAAAACATGGTGTTGTAAATCCCATAGTTAATCCTCCTTTAATGCTACATCATATTCCCAAAAAGATAGTCTACCTTTTGCCGGGATAGGATTTTTAAATAGTACAGGATTAGCCAGCACCCAGTTATAAATAGGATTTTCATAATAGCCTTTACTATCATCGGATTTCTCTGCCCATTTAGAAGGATGATTGATAGAGCATCCAACTATTTCTACACTTCCAATGATAGCAGAATTGACAATGCCCTCTACACATATTATTTTTCGTTGAAACTCAACAGGCAGGCTATCCCATTGAGCTTTAGTAAATACACTATTAGGATTTCTCATTTCTACAGGTTTTCCACTCGCATGGATTAACACCCTATGCCCTATGTATTTCTCAGGACACGCCCAAGTACGATTTTCGATATCCTTGATACCATGAACTATCAAGGATGCCCACGGTTGTTTTATTGTTATTGCTTTCATTTCTCTATTGTTATTAGTTAATCCTTTCATATTTAAGCCCAAAACACCATCTTATCATTAGTCTTTGAAACCAATTTAATGGCTTGTAAACTGGGATAATAGATTGGGTCGACTTATGAACAAGTTTAGCTATCGCTTTGGGTTGTTCTATATATTCTATTTCGCTCATACTTATTCTTGTTATACGTTAAACTCTATTTTCTGTTGCAGTACTTCGTCTGCATAATATTGGTCAAAACCTTTATCGCTTATCCACCAATAAAAGCCAAACTCTGCATCGGTAAAGTTGTGGTTGACATATTCGGCATCAATCAACTTTTGTATGGTCTGAATCCATTTACGTTTCACATGGGGGAAGCGCTGATAATCTTTTAACTTCTGCTTATAGTTAGACATTGGGCAGAGAATACATCCGATGCGCTTATAGCCTTCATCATACAACGAGCAATGCTCTATGCTATTCCCATTCAAAAACTGCCATACGTCCCTATCAGTCCAGTGAATTATCGGAGAAACAAGTATCTTATCCTTTCCTCCCACGCAAGTAACCATCTTTTCTTTGTGTTCAGAGAATTGGTCGAAGTTGCCGCTAAATTTGTGACCGCTTATTTCAATCTCTTCACGCTTAGAGCGCCGGACGCTTTCTGCTTTTCTAATGCCAATCAAGGTAACCTTGCCAGCACCGGACATCTCTTTATATTCAGCGCAACACCAACGGATTGTTCTTGTAGGTAATAAGTGTTTTTTTAAAGCCATATCATAAATAGACATCTTTGGTTTAATCAATTCCACATCCGGGTAGTTCCGTTTTACAAAGCGGATAACTTCGGGTGGATCGATGCTCGTAAGGTTCATGTGAGCCTTAAATTTTACTCCTGCCATCTTCGCAAGGTGATAAAGGACTTGGCTATCCTTGCCACCGGAGAACGCTAAGTAAAAGCCATCCTCCGGGTCATAATCAAGTGCCATCTGTTCGCATTTACGAAGTAAGGCTATGGAATAATCTATCTTAGATTGCATCTTCATTTAATTCCTTTCTATTCTTATTAAGAGTTAGTAGATACTTTTGTGTGTTCTTCACTAAAAAAAAAGAGATGGGAGCATCAAACCAATATTTACTGAATACAGTGACTACAATTTTTCCTTCGTCATTTGTTCGGGCTTCTGATGTTAACACTCTGTCCCCACTTTTTAATATTATCCCAAATTCAGGATGGATAACATTCCTATTTGCTGTCCTATAAAACGTTTTCATTTAATTTTTTTCTGATTGTATTAGTTAATTAAAATGGTCTTGTATTCCAATAGTTACGCCAATGCCCGAAACAATCACATCGGTTTCCGTCATTTTCCTTACGAACAAAAGCTAGATTGTTTCTATCAATCAATGGCTTATTGTAAGGGTATTGTTTGACTCTGATTTTATAGGCTCGTAGAGCAAGCCTGCGGTTCTTTATTTTATTCATACCTTATCTTATTATACGTTATTCAAATTCATCAAGTTCGTAAGAATCCTCGACGATTTCTTCTACTTCTTCTAAAAAGTAAAGTTGTGTCTTGTTATTGAAACTGATGCGTAGCTGTTCTGCTAAATACAGATATCCGGCTCTCCATGCTTCTTCCGCTTCTTTTGAACCTTTATTCAATTTTGCAACCTTTTCCTTTGACAATGCAATGAATTTTTCTTGTGTCATACTTTAGTTCCTTTCTTAATTTTTGATAGTTATTCGATATCTCTAAGAGCAGCCATGCAATCATAATAAGCACTTGATTGAATGGCATCTATCACTTCATCAGGAATCTGTTCTACTCCTTCCAAATTACCTTCTACGCTTTTTGCACCTGTGAAAGTTCGTTCAAACTTCTCACTAAAAGTTTCACCGTTGATGCTTACAGTAGTTGTCCATCCTGTAGCGGTTATCTCAATTGTTATTTTGTTCATTTCTTTTCTGTATTGAATCATATCAACCGGAGTTGACCGTCTTTCTCCACCTGTTTATTAACTCGCGCTATTTCTTCATCTATGATTTTCTCCTGCTTCTTGCAGGCGGTCAGCGCCATAGATGTACGTTCTTTGAAATATCTCTTTTGCAGCTGCCGTAATTTGACCACCTCATCAAAAAAAGCTCTTGGTTTCATACACTGTCAGTCTTTATTCCTGTTGTTTTTTTCTTGAGCGCATCGCCCAGTTTCTCTTCAAATTCCGCAACGATACAGTCCGCATCACCGCCATGCATCCAGCCTTCCAGAACGGAGGAAAGAATCCCGACGGCTTTTGTCACCGTCCTGCTCTCCGCCATCCGGACTACCTTCAAGGCAACTGACTTCCCGACAACGGGAAGATCAGGATTGACCACAACAAAGCTCTGATCCTCTATCCAATCCTCCACATCCATGCTCTTCCGGTTCTCTGGCGACACTTCCGCACCTTCGGACAGTTTTGCTATAAGAGGACGAAACTTCCCTTTTCCCAACTTTACATCATAATAGGCCGCAGACACACGCGAATGGCACAGTCCGACAAAACTCCCTATTTCACGCTGAAGATAACCTTCCTTGCGGGCCATGTAACAGAACAACATCCTTGCGTCAGCCGCCTCCCGCATCCTGATGCGTGACTTGATCAGTTCCTTTGATACTCCTGTCACTTTAGCGACCTCTTCCAGGATAATATGCATGGGTTTCTTGTTTTCTTTTAAGTTCATAAGATTGTAGTTTAAATAGAAATTAAATTGTCTTTAAAAGCACCGGCTCCTGATGCGGTGCCGGTTGACTTTCCGTCTGAAATCTTGCGGATGGAAAGGCTTGTCACGTGTATGCCAGCCAAAACGTACCCGTTTACTCTCTTCATGTATGAAGGAATCTATCGCATACTCGATGTCCCGTATCTTAATCTGCAACAGATCATCTTCTATGTCAACCTTGCTCACCATCTCTTCCGGATCGTTATGGGAGTCCTGCCCACATATAATGAGCAGGACTACAACTACCTTTGAACTGTTCATTCTTTCTCTTTCTCGTCCGAAAATTCAGGCTTGGCATCTTTGTCGGCTGTATAAGGATATACGTCCATGATAGCTGTTTCCACTACCGAGGCTACCTGATAGTCTGCCATTGTGCCTTTCATGCCGGCGTCAAGGTTCTCCTTCGCCCGTCCCAGATCCGAAGCCTGTACCAGCATATAAGTACTCGTCTTTTTCTCTGCTCCACTCTTATCATCCAATGTGATGAAGCACAACTTGCATTTAAACCAGCGGTCATCGCATTCGGCGTCGCTGGGGAAAATTTCGCTGTAGTTGGCACGCTTGATGTCCGATACTGTAAACTCTCCGGAGATAAAGGGAGTCATCTCCTCGATTATCCTTGCTTCCGCCTCCGTGAAACTGAGGGCATCTACCAGATAAGGTTCTGTTACTTTTTTCTGCATTCCGTTTTCAACGACTTTCTCGTAACGGATTTTACATTCAAACCACGTGTGCATTCCCATAATTATTTATCTTTTTTTAGGTTCGTCAATATATTTATCCGCAAAACGGTCAAGCACCTTGAGACACTTGTCCGGAAGCTGCTTTGCCGTATCATTGTTCCTGATATAGTCAATCGTGCCGCCAACACTATAGATATAAAGCAGCTGTTTGGTCGTCGGAATAAAGATATTCGCCATCGCCGCTATTACACCACAGACAACAATGCGTTTCAACCATTTGAAGAATGTGTGTGCGTTATCCTCATCCTCGATTACATCACCTTCCGATACCAACAAAACAATCAGCATGATAACGGCAATTATCAAAGCTACGATCCATACGACTGTCAATACAGTGGACAGGTTACCAATTACGGTCATCCAATAAATTTCATTCATAATGTAAAAATTTAAATTATTAATACTTGAGGTTGTTCTTTCTCTTCTCAGGCTCTTCATATTTCCAGCCGTTGAGCCGATAGCATTCTTTGCGCGCTTCTTCACTGGTGGGGAATTCAGCCACCTTGTCTGCCGTGCAGATATCCCCTATCTCCTCCCAATGATAAACTACCCACCGGCTACCGATGGGAGCATATGAGTATTTAGGACGACTGATCCTCTTTCTTGGGTTCCACATAGAATGTTTCATCTTGTACTACGACCATACCACATTTAGCCAATTTTTCTGCTACCTCTTCCTTGTCGTCGTCACCGCAGCGATCTATCAGCAGCTTGATGAAGGCAAGGAGACAGTCTGAGTCGTTTCCGAAGTTCTCCTGAGTAGAAAGCTAAGTCTTGTCTACATCTTGCTTCAGCCAGCGTATAGCGGCTATCGCCGTGTTGAAATTGTGCTTGGCATCGTGACGCAGATCATAACCCTGCTTTTTCATTTCACTTCTCATGTCAAGGAGAAGAGTTTCTACGACATCTGTCAACACATACGTCAGGTTGAGAGTCGTATTAAGATTTGTTGTTCCTATTAGCATAATTTATGTGTTTATTAAAAAACATACATCTTCACCTTCGGGATGATCCTTTCAGTTCAATGACGTTAAAAAGCCGGATCATCTTCTTCATTACTCATATTGTAACTTAAAACAGGCACACTATCCAATTCATAAAAGCATGTAGTACAAGCATTAAAACCGCAAATGAATTTAAGTAATCCTATATTACGCCCTTTAGCTATGTCTATCATTGCAGTGCCTCTTGTATCTACATTAGAAAAATCTCCCGGATATGATTTACCTTTCACTTCCGGACGATAAACTAACATAACTACATCTGCTGCTTCTGCTATCTGTCCACTATCCCGCAACCTTGCAAGAGATGGAACCGGATTCATGTTATCCCGATTCAATTGAGATAAAGCAATAATCCAAATATCAAGCTCTTTAGCAAGATTCTTCAGTCTCCGTGCCACATCTCCCATCTGCTGCTCTTTGTTAGCTCCCTTCATGTTTACATTGAGAATCTGCAAATAATCAACAATAGCACCATCTATTCCGAATTTTAACTTCATATACCGAATAGACGAAAGGATTGTATCTATGTTGGAAGTACTACGATCATCGAAATATATACCCTTACCAGATACTTTGCCAATTCCCTTGTCTACAGATTGCAATTGTGACTCGGACAATCGGGAATACATAATCTCATTCGCAGGAACTCCACTTTCCATTGAAAGAATACGAGCCGTTATTTGCTCTTTCTTCATCTCCATCGAATACATGGCTATCTTAGTGCCTAAACATGCAGCATTCCGCATTATAGACACCGCTAGCGAAGTCTTTCCTTGTGATGTCTCTCCAGCAATGATAATCAAGTCTGATTTTTGCAATCCTCCCGACTTATTATCTATTTTCTCAAATCCGGTAGGAGTGCCAGTTAACGGCTTACTTCCAGATAAATTCTCATTTATCATGTGATATACATTTTCAAGACCTTCATTGATCATAGATATTACACTACTACTTGATTTAAACAACGATGATAGTTGGTCTGATACAGTATTGGTCACATCCAATATGTCTTCAGATTCTGTATATGAGTTTGATACAAGATATTGTCCAATTTCATAAAACTTTCGCCTGATAGCAAGATCATGAAGTCTTGCAGCATATTGCCCTAAATCAAATGTCATATTAGATGCTAAGGTCATAAATGCAACTAATTCAAACTCTACACCATTAGCAACAAGTTTATTCTTAACCGTAATCATATCTGGTCTGTCGCCAGTAGATGCTACTTGAATAATAGCCTTGTATATGTCTTGATGAAATGAATTATAAAAGCACTCATTACTTAGTAATTCTCTAACTTCCTCCAATGCGTCTCTTCTTGATATTATTGTACCAAGAACTAGCTTCTCGGCATCTTCATCACGTAATTGTATGTTAACTTCCATATTCTTTCTTTGCCCACTTTAGAAATGTTAGATATACACTGGTATACTTTTTAGGAGCATCCTTGTAATTATCCATACTTTGAAGTATATCTACTATCTGATCATATGAATACTTCTTTTTTAATTTGAGAAATTCCTCTTCGGTTATTTGTCTTTGAAGTTTAAGAACATTAGGTGTATGTTCTTTGAGCCATTCATTGAATCGTTCATAATCGGATTTAGGAAAACTTTCTTTCTTATCTACGTTAGTAGATTCTTTATTATCATTATCATTATCATTATCATTATCATTTATAGTTACGTTTGTTACCTTTTGATAGCACTTGTTATCTTTGTTATCACTTGTTACGTTTGTTACCTTTTGATAGCGATTAGCCATGCCTTTTTTCCCAGCTTCGCTTCTTTTTGCAACAATATCATCGTATCTATCATTGTTGTAGTCTATTTGTTTCTTTATAAAAGAAAATGCCATTTTAGCCAACGGTTTCAGCTCCGATAGTGTCCCCGATGCAACATACTCTATAATTGCATCGTACACTTCAAGTCTGACCTCCGGTGGATAATCCATCAACACTTCCTGCCATTCTATATTAAAAACAAAAGATTTCCTTTTTATTTCTTGTCCCATTCTCGTTCTGATTTATGTAACTCAACATGGCAACTCTCACATAAGGTAGTTCCATTATCAATATCAAACCTCAAATCAGGATATAATGCAAATGATTAATATGATGTGCATTCAATTGTCCACCATGCTTCCCACAATTCTGACAAATGAATTTATCTCTATTAAAAACATCATTACGCCATTTTTTCATTTCTGAAGAATTTCTAATAATGTTGTTTTCATCAGAATTTACTCCCTTAAATCCGCCAGGTTTTCCTTGTTGGTCTATATAATGTTTTACCATCAACATAATAGATTTGGCAACCGGCTTTAGATTTTCAGTTTCCTTACCATATAGGCTATACTCCATTATAGCCGTGTAAATCTCACCCTGAATATCTCTCGGCAAATCTTTGATTGCCTCGTAAAAACTTCTGTAGAAAATAAAACTATCTCTCATGCTGCCTTTCCTCCCTTTTTGATATGTAATTTTATTAGGTAGTAAAGGTTAATTTCTCCACTTCTGGGGCATTTCGGAATGTGCTCTATCTCCTTAATTACTTCTTTAATTGATTTCATATTGTCATGATTAAATGTTAGACAATAGCGATATAGGCGGAAGTCTCTCATTCCGCCATTTAGTTAGAATTTAAATATTCGACAACAAGAACTTTAGACAATCCTTGTGCGGATCATCCGAATGATGACTAAAATGGTAATCCTGGAATTGCCGAAATAATCCTTGCGAAAGGATGAAGGCATAAGCTTCATTCTTGCAATTCTTTTCGATTAAGAAATTTTCATAAGATACAGTTTTCGCACTGCTGGGCGCAGATGTAATAAGGTTACTATTATTCACCTTAACTCTGACTTCGTTGGTTCTTGGCATTGAACGAAATTTGAGTTATTAAAAACAAGAAAGGCTATCGCCTCCCGTTCCGCCAAGAACCGACACTGTTAGAGATAACGAGCATCCAATGGGATTTGATAGCCTTATATTTTTGCAATATTACGCTTACAAACGAACATAAAAATATGCACGTTAATCTCTTTCATAAGTCTTGTTCTTGGCGTGAACACCGCAAAGATACACTCAAATTTCAAAATACCAAATGAAAATCTTATTTTTTTAATCCAAAGTCCTAATCGTTATCTCCACACGTGGATTTTCCTTGTCTACAAACTTGCGTGCATGAATAAGACAACAATTATTGTCGTTCTTAATGCATTTGATTCGCTGAAGCACATCTAATTGTAGCTTTAATACATTATCAAGGTCGCTCCGTTTACTTGGGTAGTACACATCAATATAGAACTCAAATGGCTCGTTGATATTCAAATCCCTCAACTTTCCTGCCTGCCAAATAAAGGATTCCTCATACTTTTTCAAGGAATGAGTTTTGGCTAGGCATCCGTGCCCGTTGATTGATACTATCTTATAGCAATTAGCCTTAGAAGGAGCGTTCCCTTTGATTATTGTCTTATATTCCATACTATCGTCTGGCATTCTTGTTTGGTGATTGTTATTTTCATGTGGAGACGGGGCGATTCGAACACCCAATCAAGGACTAAATCCTTTTGCGCTACTTCCAAGGTTAATTACTCCTTATATCTCACGTACCGTACTTTCTAACATGTGCACCTCTCGAAAGTCAAAAGCACTCCACTGCGCATCTCCATGTTCGCCCGCCAATCTTCACAGACAAGCAGGCTGGGGTAAAAAGGTTAACAAAGCTATCTCAATAGCTCACTCTTGCGGATTATAGCCCTACCAGTGACGATAGTACTCTCCGTATTGTGAGATAATGTACTTTGCTTAATTCCTATCTGATCCTCGGACAAATGGCGAAATATACCCGTTACCGAACTGAAATAATAGTTCCGCTTCTCGAAGATCAGGTAGATATGGATTACTTTAGTTCTACGCATTTCGCATAACTTTTATTTCAAAACTTCCAAATAACAGTTATTTGGAATAGCACTTCCTAATATCCCGTTTTATTTAATCTCATAGCCTCCTTCTCGTAGCTCAACAAAGTGCGTAAGGCATCTAATTGATGTGTGCAAGCGGCATTAAGCCGGTCAAGCCGATCAACTAAATATGCTTCGTCTTCTGCTATGCTGTCAAGCAATGCATTTTGCACCTTAGCTGATAAGCATTGCTCTTTTGCTATTGAGATGATAGTATTACTAATCTCTGTAGATTTCTTCTTTCGAAGCAGCTTCTTTGCATCCGCAAGCATTTCACCGGATCGGTTCAGATACACCATTATGACTGATATTCTTTCTTGAATCTCTATCGGATTATTCGAACAGGTAATGTTCAGATAATCGTTTATTTCGCTAATTTCTTTATCCATAAGCTACGCTATCATTTTTTTAATCATTTCATTAGCCATCAGAATTCGCTTCTCTATGAGCTTGAAATTCATATAATCCGGAAAGATTCTCACGATGTGAATAGGGATGCTTTGGAAGGGACAATAAACCACAAAGTCGCACCATTCAGCTCCGGTCACCATCATGTGAGACTGGCACTGGTAGAAATATTCAGGTTTAGCAAGAAGTAGTCCGACATTGTCTTTCACTTCTTCTTTATATTTCATGAAAGTGTTTTGGCTGGGGCATTTGATCTCCAACGTTCCTTTCTCTCCGTCATCGCTACAACAAAAACCATCAGGGGAAGAACCAAAGAAAGGAATATTAGGATGAATGCAGAAGCCAGTTTCAATCATATTATTACCTTTCATTCTGTTATACAATTTACGAGCGGCAGCTTCTTGTGTATTCCCCCATTCGATGGCCTTTGATGAAACTCCGACCTGAAATAGGTATTTTTCAAACAGATTATCATCATTGACAAAATATGGATTCATGCTTCTTTCAGCTGCCATCTGATAGATATAAGATTTTGCGGTATCTCCGAAAAGTTCCTCTTTCTTTCTTCCAGATTTCATCAAATCACCGACACGTGATCCAGTAACATGGCCTAATCGTTTGCGATACCATTCTAAAGAATGTTGAGCTTCCATTATGGTGGTACTTTAAATTATTCTTTTTTAGTTTCCTCTACTCCGGCTGCTTTTGCCGCAATATCGGCTATCTTATTATTTATGACTTCTTTGCTCTCACGTATTGGCTTCATTAATTCATCTACTGTAGTATCTCCGTCTTTTAATGCCTGGATCGTTCCCATTAGCATAGATATTTCATCGGCGCCGATTTGGTTTACTGTTTGCTTCCCGCACATCTTTACAACTTCTTCCTCAGTTATACCATAGCTATTTTTGAAATTGTTAATAATTCCTGTCCTTACTTTCAAAAGTTTATCTGAGTCAGACAAATCACCTGTTATAAATCTTTGTGCTGCGTAGTATACTCTGTCTGTTATAGCTTTAGGAATAACAGCAAATACGGCATTACGATAAGCGATTGAGTTTGCAGCGTTACCTGTAACTGTAATCATGTCTTCAGAAAATCGCTGTCCATTTTTACCGATGATACTACGTCTAACCTCAAAAGCAGAAGCGACATTCGTTTCCAAATCCCAGCATGTCCCACGGCTGATAACTTGCTTGTCTGTTATTTGCACAACTTTCGCTTCTGTACGCATATTACCCCAATTAGAGACTATTATTTTAGCCAAATGAACAGATGGGCCGGTAATAGGTTTACCGCCACGAGGAAGGGCATAATTGCATGATTGAGCTGTTTCTTGATTCATAGTAGCCATTACAACCGAGTTGTCTATACTACGTCTTATATCTCGTGGATAACGTTTAGCTGTTGCTACTTGTGAATCTACGTTAGCTCTTTCTACGGCATCAACTTGTACAATTTGTGCATTTTGCGCTTCAACGGGAAGCACTTCATAATTTTCCAAATTCATATCATATATCATTTAAAGTGGTTAATCAAAAATCCCCAGACAGCAAAGCCATACGGGGATAATTCAAAACTTAAATAGCGGACTGGATACCGCACGGAGTCCTTCCTCCGGGATTATAGTTAAACAATAGATTATCTATCAAAGAGTTCTAATGCTTTTTTAGCGTCTGTAATTATTTTACGCCCATTCTGCTTTATAGCCTTATTTATCTTTCCACTGCGCTTAATACGATAAGCTTCCGTATAAGAGCAATGGAACAATTCAGCTATGCCTTTTATCCCATATACATATTCTTTTGATTCCGGAGGATTATTTACAGGGATAGCGTTTTGAAGCAATGCCCTTAATTCCCCAACTGTCAAATCTATCAAGCGAGTATCATTTGATATTCTTTCTGATCCAATCATAATTCCTCCTATTATTTTTTATAATAAACAACAATCATATCTCTTAGCCCTAGATCGGAAGACCATTTCGACCCTTGCTATACTTCGCGTACTTCTTAATCTTATCCTTTCACAATGCGAATCAAGGATTAAAACAAACAATAAACAGCACGTTACTACCGTTCTAACTATCGGAGAAAAATCAAAGGTAAATTCAATTCCCGATAATCGTTCATAAAACTTACGGCATAATTCACGTCCGTTTTTTACATTTAGCTTCTTAAAAGCTTCCTGTAATTGGTTATTGATCGTACTAACTGCCTTATATTTTAATGATGCTATTTCCTTTTTCTCCAATCCAGATATATACATCTGGGCTGTCAGCTCGCATTCTTGTGTCAGTTCTGTTAATACTCTTTTCATGATTGTGTGTTTTCTAAAGTTACTTTAACCGGATAACTGAGGTATATCCTGTATATTCAGTTTTTGAGACTCTAAACATTAAGTCTATCTTAGCTTTTAGCTTATTAGTCAAGCGTGCCTCACGATTTCTTCTAGCAGCTTCAGACTTAATACCAATGTGACGTGATTCATCGTAGGGAATATTATAGATATCTCCTACTTTCATAGCATCAAACACTTTAGTTGTTTGATAGCTTTCATCAATAACGATTTCTTTTACCATAAAATATTCATTTATAAATTGAGTGGACAGTGCTGGAGTCGAACCAGCCTCACGGATTATTGATGCACTTCACCGTAGTTTCAGCCACGAGACATAACTGCCCGTTTGCCTGTATCACTTTAGATACAGGGCTTTACATTGAAATACAACAGATATCAATATTCTCACGAACGACGATATCTCCTTAAAGTATATTTTTATTATTTTCATTTTTCCATTTAAAAAGGGATGCACTATCTTCACAGACAATACACCCCGAACACACAAACACAAAATAAAAACACGACAAAACAAAAAGTTTTAAGTAGCTAATTACTCTTCTCTCTCTAGTCTCTTTTTGTTTTTACTTGACACAATGCAAATGCGACAAAAGAAAGCCAAAAAACAACATTAAATTCATTTGCGAACAATATCGTCATGGCAAGAGATATTATCCAAATAATAAATAATGGTATACGTTTCATATTATATATGTATTAGTTAGTGCCCGCACCTTGATCCGATCAAGACTCACGCAAACAGTGCAACTGTTCGTGCGGGCTATATATTAACTTACTCACGTTGCTTCCTTCCGCTCATATCATCGCTGGTTGGCTATTACGCTATACTTCGCATCGGCTATACTGCTTATCTGCGCAGCTTATTTTTCCGTTTGAGGAGATTCCCCCGGTGTGTAGCTGAACACAAGGACATTTTTGAGCGTTTCCCTTCGCGTCCCGAATTAGGTTCATCGGTTTACCGTTGTGCTCTGAAAGCGTTTCGCTCGCTTCTTTCGTAGATCTAACCTAACAGAGCTTCATAATCTTTTATTATTCGAAAGAGATTATTGATAATTTCTTCTTTCGTTTCTTTACTTCCAGCCAGCATCTGAACTGTATATTCATCTCGTTCTTTCAGATCTTTTGTGTATTTCTGAAGGAAAGACAAATTTTTGCTTATCTCATCCCTACTCATAATTATCTCCAAGAACTATCATAGTTTACATATTTATCGGCGAAGAACGCTTTCAGCACATTTCCCTGTTTTGGTTCAATCGTTCTCGGATTCAATGATGCTACATATTCATCCATTTTGATGCGAGCGTCCACCCAAGAAGTACGCAAGGCAGATTTCAGAGAATAACCATATTGGCGTACATACAACCAAGCTCTCTGCATGATGGCTTTCATGTTATACTTACCATTTCTTACAAGTTCATAATCTCTAGTTTTCATAACTTTCTTACTTTTAATGCATTTATACTATTGCGAATCTCTGCCAAGTTGCGTATCTTTGTAGCGGTTCGATGATGCAAATATACTGATTTATTTTCAGCATACAAAGGTTATGCTGATTTTATTTCAGTATTAAATATTATTTAACTATTAGAGTGGTTTATACCTTATTATAATATGAAGAAAGAAAGTAAAGATAGAAATTGGATAGCGTGGATAGCACTTGGCTTGAGTGTTATTGCGATAATAGTAAGTGTTATTGCAATATGTATTGCATGCCCTCATGTGCCTGAATTGGGATTTGATTATCAAGGAATAATAGTGGGTATATTAGCATTATTAGTAACTATGCTAATTGGTTGGAATATCTTCTCTATTATTGATATAAGAAAAATAAGAGATGAATTATTGACTACAAAGGTTAGCTCTGTATTCAATGCCGAAAAGAATAATGCAATAACATGCCATGCTGTATCTGATTATTATTATCATGTGCTATTAAAATCAGACCCTTTAGGTATCGAATATCAATTTCTTTATTACAGAATAAGTGAATTATTTCATGTGTCAAATATAGGAGACACAGAAACTTGTAATATAATAGTCAAGGTTTTATTGGAAATGATTAAATCGCCCGAAGATATACATATCCTGCAAAGTTGTAAGAATAGGCTTATAGGATTATTGTCAATGGTTAATGAAAAAGAGAAAATAATAAAGTACAATGAATTAATGTCTGTTATTGCAAGACTAGGTACTAAGCCACGTGACAATAAACAGCCTTAAAATAAGTATCTGCATATTCATCTGCGCTTCGTTCAGAGAGAGGTACCATAGCAATAAAAGTTAAAGCGACCAGCTCCAAAGTTGCGGTTGGAAGGGTCTAATAAAACAAAGTACCGCAATACATAGTTGTTTGAAAATAAAAATATCCGCAATAGGTTGCAGCTACTACGGATACCATATATTAAACCTCTTATGAGGAAAGTTTAATCACTTTGTCTCTGTAACATCTGCAACTTGTTACGACACAAAGATACAGAAATATATTCAGTATGACAACAAAAGATAGATTAATAACATTTCTTGCATATATAAATATAAGTCAAGGAAGATTCGAAAAGGGAGTTGGTTTATCGACTGGCTTTGTTAACAATGTAGGAGATAGCATAAGAAAATCTTCTCTTGATAAAATCTCGTCTGTATATCCAGAGTTAAATACAGCATGGCTACTCACGGGTGTTGGCAATATGATAAATGAAAATAAAAATAACGTAGGAAGAGATAACTATGGTGTCCAAGGAGGTGGCTCTCAAAACATTTCAGGCAACATGGTTAACGTAACTATGCCCGAATCCGGGACCCAAAAAATTATTAAGCCTACCGGAGAGGTTGAAATACAGCGACTAGACCCAAGCGACAAATCAAACTCGGGTGAGCTCGATAGGCTACAACAGCGTATTCAGGATCTGGAAAGAATTATATCTGAAAAAGACGCTACGATAAAGTCTAAGGATGATTTAATATGTGTGTTGAAAGAAATGCTCAATAGGCAGTAAGTGTTAGGTTAAGGTTATGTTTTATTCGTAAAATTATATAACAGGTAAAATACGAAAAAGTTTAATAAAAACATCATATAAAGCAAGAATTTATAAGACAAAAGTCATTATAAACAACAATTAGATATATTAATCAACAAAAATACGATGTATTAAAAGTAAAACTAATCAATGGCATTTATAGAAAAGCTATGAATATTAAAAGAAACTGTATATTTCTACTCGATAAAGAGAAAGACAAAACTGATGCAAAGCTTCGCTACCGAATAAAATGGGGAGATAACACCGTCGCGTTTAATGTGGGATACCGGGTGGACATAGACAAGTGGAGCCCAGACAGTCAACGCTGCAAGAATAATACAACACACGGCACAAAAAAGGTTCATTCTTCCATTATAAATAAAGCTATTCAAAATTATGAGGATATATGCGACAACATATTCTTTCTATTTGAACAAAAAGGATTATCCCCTACTCAAAATGAATTCAAAGACGAGTTTAATCAAAGATTAGGGAAAAAAGTAAGGGCACAACGGACACTCTTTGAATATCACACTGAATTTATGATAGAACAAGGGAAAGAGAGTCAATGGGAAGAAGCAACATATAAAGAACATAGAACTATACAAAGAAGACTTAAGGACTTTGCGCCTAGCCTCGAATTTGAGGATCTTACCAAACAAGGACTTTCAAAGTTTGTAGATTATATGCATACAGTGCCAATTAGCTCCAAGAAGAAAGGGCTTAAAAATTCAAGTATAAGAAAAAACTTAGATAATCTAAAATGGTTCCTTCGCTGGGCCACACAGAAAGGATACAATAAAGAACTTGCCTTTACTACATTTCAGCCTAAATTAAAAGAGGTTCGAAATACTGTCGTATATTTGACATGGGAGGAATTGATGCTAATATACAACTTTAAAACACCCTCTTCATGTTCCCATTTAGAAAAAGTAAAAGACGTATTTTGTTTTTGTTGCTTTACATCATTGAGATATTCTGACGTTGCTAATTTAAAAAGGAGTAATGTATATGAAGATCATATATTAGTAACAACTATTAAAACTTACGACACATTAAGGATAGAACTGAACAAATATTCAAAAGCAATTCTTGAAAAATACAAGGATGAAGTTTACGATAACAATCTCGCTCTTCCTGTCATATCTAATCAAAAGATGAACGATGCTCTTAAAGAACTTGGGGAGATGTGCGGGATAGATGCTCCAGTTTCTATCACCTACTACAAGGGAAGCGAAAGAATAGATGAAGTATATAAAAAATATGAATTACTCACTACCCACTGCGGAAGAAGAACTTTCATAAGCAATGCGATAATGTTAGGTATCCCTCCTGAAGTAGTTATGAAATGGACTGGGCACGAAGATTACAGAACAATGAAGCCATATATAGCAATAGCAGATAAAGAGAAGAAAAATGCAATGGATTTATTTAATAAGAAATAGTCCCTAATTAAAAAATCGGGGACTAAAACAGGGACTATTTATGACTATATTAGAATAGAATAGACTATAACAAAACATTATAAGAGTAGCTAATATAATATGTGGATACGATAGAATATGTGAGAATATTTCTCAGAATTCTCGTACCCACTACTCAATTTTAGTTAGCCTCTTACATCGAAGTAAGAGGCTTTTTTATTGTGTTCATATCTCAAAAAATGGAATATAACGTAGAAGAATTGAAAAAGGTATTGATTGAGCAATGTAAAGAAGAAGGTATATATTACGCATTGATAGCAATCGACAAACAGACGAAAGAGATCGTTCTGCCCCAAAGCCTTGATAATGCTTTAAGTAATCCGGATTACTGCGTTTTCAAATGCAAGAAAGCAGAGGATGGATATGAAGTAGAAGAGGTAAAATAAGCGTAATTTAAAAAAGAAAGTGATGCTTATTAGTGTAGTATTAGGACATTATAAAATTTAATAATTATTTGAACATTCAAAGTTTTTTCTGTAAAAGAATGTTATATCCAGTCAAAACTGCCATCTTTCACGTAGAAACCTGTCTATAATTGAAGAAACGCCTATCTAGTTACAGTTCTTCACTCTGCTCATACAGTTCGAAGTAAGATTCCTTATCAATCCGCAGTTTGACCCTGTTTTCCCGCTTCTGACCGGCTAAATTGATAAATAAATTGAAGTATAACTGACTAAAAGAGAGGTCGGAACGATCATAAACGATATCAAAAGTACAGGTTCTGCGGAAGGAGTCGAAAGTTCCCAGTTTCATCCCTCCCTTGCACATAAAGACTTCAGGAAAGCTTGTCGGAGGATAAGGCTGGAACAGGCTAGCCAGTTGGGCATATACATAATCTATCATCCATTCATCACCGGATACAGTCAGTTCTCCTTTCAGACGAAGTTTGATTGCATATTTAGCGGTAATATCCTGCGAAGTGTATATAGGAACCTGGCTTTCCGCAGGGTAATTGCCATCCTTATATCCAAGGCTCATGGTCAGTTTTGATTTACCAGCTCCGTTAAAACTGGCAACATTCTGATCCTTCTGTTGGTTTTTCAGATCAATCATAAACGTCAGTTTACCCAAAGTCGGGTCATTCGGGTATTGAGCTATCGTATCCAATACATAATCTTCTTCATTATAGCTTCGCACCACCAAGACATCCCCCTCTCCGACTTCCAGTGCCGGACCTCCTCTTTCAATATCCACATCGCCTACGGGGTAATATATAGCATCATTATCTCTGACACAACCTGACATACAAAGCAGTAGAACTGCCAATCCTATTATCTTATTCATCATCATACACATCCTTATTTTGGAGACAAAGATACATCTTTTTTGAATCAACCCGATTTATATCAACCGTTTTTAGTACTTTTGCACATAACAAGACTATTAATGACATGGATACACTACTAAGAGAAACAGTAAATGCCGTCGTAAATTCCCGCTTCCCTGAGATGAGTATAGAGGGACGCCGGCAGATAGAAAGCATCCTGATACGTGAAGAATTTCCCAAAGGAGTGATTGCACTCAATGAAGGAGAAGTAGCCCATGAATTAGTTTTTGTCGGGAAAGGGATGCTCCGGCAATATTACTATAAAAACGGGAAAGATGTCACCGAACACTTTTCATACGAGGGATGTATCGTGATGTGTATCGAAAGCTTACTAAAACAGGTTCCTACACGGTTGATTATAGAGACGCTGGAACCTGCTATCATTTACCTGTGTCCTTATGACAAGATGCTGCAGTTGGCAAAACAAAACTGGGAAATCAACATGTTCTACCGGAAAATACTGGAATATTCCCTGATTGTATCGCAAACCAAGGCTGACTCCTGGCGTTTCGAATCCGCCCGCGAACGTTATAACCTGTTGCTCGAGACCCATCCGGAAATCATCAAGCGGGCTCCCCTGGCAGATATCGCTTCCTACTTGCTGATGACACCGGAAACATTGAGCCGCGTACGCTCAGGTGTCCTGTAGAATGCCGGTCCCAGCGATGAAAATCTCCCGTTATCGCTGCCGTAGTCATTCACCATTTCTCAGCTATCTGCTTTTCCGGTATTCTTTGGGAGACATGCCGGTGTAATGCTTGAAGTACTTACCGAAGAATGACTGGTTGGCAAAGTTTAGCCGGTCAGCTATCTCTTGTATGTTCATGCTCGAAGAATTCAGGAGTGCCTTTGCTTCCAGAATCACTAATTCATCAATCCACTCCCCTACTGTCTTTCCGCTGATTTCCTTCACAACACCGGACAGATGTTTCGGTGTCAGGCATAATTGATCGGCATAAAACTTCACGCTACGCTCCGACTGATAAGACTGAATCAAAGATTCATAGAAGCGTTCAAATATGTATTCCTTACGGCTTTTACTTTTGACAACAGCAGAAGAATCCGGTGCATAACTGTTGAATATGTTGCAAAGTTCAAAGAAGAACCCCTGCATCAATCCCATTACTACCTCCCTGCGATACATATCTTCCTTATTCCTCAATCTCTTCCTGATGAAAGCATGATACTCTTTAATCATTTCCTGTTCGTGCAGGTTGAGATCAAAGCAAGGATAATCTTTCAGAAAGAAAAAGAATGAGAGCACATTTCCGACTTTGGGCAATGATTCCAGCAGATTCTTTGATACAGCAAAGAAAATCCCCCTAAAGTTAGCACTAAACTGACGATGCTCGATGATCTGGTTGGGCAACGCAATAACCATTCTTCCCGGAATCAGCTCAAACTCACGCAAACTGATATTGAAACGGGTGGAGCCTTCCAGACAAAGTCCGATGCTTACCACTTCCAGTTTGCTGGGACCATTATAAAGGGAAGTAACGCTTTCCGTATCGAAAAGCGCTATATCATTATCGACAACATCAATACTATTAGGATCTATATACTTAGAATGAACTACCGAAGAAATACCTATCTTAGGAACACCTTGAATATCCATACTTTCTCTTTTTATTTGCGACAAAGATACCAGTAATAATCAGACATGCAACCTAAGGTCAGATATTATCAGTCAAATAGAACATTTTTCCCTACTTATTGACTATCTCCGAACAAAAACTCATAATCGCGTTTGGCAGCCGGAACAGTCCACTTCTCCGGAATGAATTTCCACTGATTCAGCGCCTTCGGGTCCATCGCACCTTTCTTTTCTATATAATTCATCAGATAAAAACGAAGGTCCTTATCCGTAGAGAAGATAATACGTTCTTTCAGTTTCTCCTGTGGAATACCTGCACCTCTAGTCAGTAATTCACCGCCGCCATTGCCCCGATAAGAGTTCAAAGCCACTTTATAAATCTTATCCATAAGGAAAGGGCTGCCGTCCGCCATGCTGATAATGGTTATCTTCTCTCCTTGCGGCTTGGAGACGTCCACAGTATAGATAATACCCGATGCCGAATCAAAATTGAAACTGAAATTCTGGAAAGAAGCTCTGTCTTCCGCACCTTCGCGGCGTTTCTCTTTGAACCAAAGCAAATGATCGTCCGGAGACTTCATCCGGTTGGTCCACATGAAATAAGACATTTCCAGATAATCCTTGATTTCTTTCCCGGATAAGGTCATCATATACAGCATATTCTCATACTTATACAGATTGAACATATCGCTGACATACACATCCCCTTTATTAATCTTCGCATCGAATGAAAGCGGTGCAGCAAAAGAAATCTCCGCACCAGTGATATCAAGCTGCAAGGTATGAATCAGGTCGATAAAAGCAGACGGCCCGAAGAAAGACGGACGGGTCGAGATGCTCTCGGTGAATGTACCGATCTTTTTAGAAACAAAGTTGCGGACAGTGTCGTATTGGGGAGCAAAATGCTTCATAAAATCCTCACTGATTCCGTAATCTTTTGTCGCGGACAATACTCCCCGGATATCTTTGCTGCGCACCTTTCCGTCTTTCAACTTTAAGGTTACATCGATATTGGACAAAACGATTCCGTTACTTGCCGGATCGATAACCAGTACTGAATCTCCTGCCACATTCATTACCTTCTTACATTCACGTGCATGATCGTGCCCCATCAGTACAATGTCAAAACCGGGAACATTCTTTGCAACGTTCAGAGAAGCGTTTTCATTGTACTTACCGGACATTTTGAAAGCTTCCTGCCCCGCATGAAACAAACCAATCATCAAGTCCGGATTCTCTTTTTCACGGATGATCTTCATCCATTTGCGTGCTGTCTCTTCCATATCGTCAAAGCGCAGCCCCTTCCACAGATTCTCCGAGAGCCATGCAGGGATAGCAGGAGTGATCATTCCCAAAATGACGATTTTCACTCCGTCACGCTCCATCACCTTATAAGGAGGGAGATGAGGTTCTCCGGTCGATGTATCGATGATGTTAGCTCCTAACACCGGAAAGTCACAGGTATTTATCCAGCGGTCGAATACGGCACGCCCGGTTTCCACGTCATGATTTCCCATATTTCCGGCATCATACTTCATATAGTTCATCATTTCCGCGCAGAGATGAGGAGAAACCGTATCTATATAATTATAGTAATAGGCGGTAGGTTGCCCTTGCAGTATATCGCCGTTGTCGAGCAAGATAAGATTTTCCTTATACTGTTCGCGCTCTTTCTGCACAAAAGCATATATTCGCGCCAGACTGCCCTGCCAATCCTTACGGGTAATAAAATTATAAGGATAATAATTACCATGTACATCACTTGTCTGTACAATTTTCAGCTTCACAATTTTCTCCTGTGCCGCAACAGAGAGCACGAGGCAAAGAAGCCATACGTAGATACATGCAAATCGTTTCATTCTTTTTCTATTTTAAGCGGATGTGAGAACATGAACCGTGCTCCTCCCGTATATTCGGAGTCGATCCATATATCACCTTTCCATTTGTGGACAATCAATTTACAGATAGACAATCCCAGACCTGTTCCCTGGGCATATTCGTTCAGTTTCTCGAAACGTTCGAATACCAGTTTCTGTTTCTCCTTCGGGATGCCACACCCCGTATCCGTCACCGAAAACACGGCCATACCTGTCGCCTTATTCACCGAGAATTCCAGTGTGATCTTTCCTTTTTTGGTGAACTTATCCGCATTAGACATCAGGTTGATAATCACCTGCTGCATACGCTGTATATCCGTCACCATATCGAATGACTCGTAATCGCTGGCAAACAGAAACTGATTGCCGGACTGCCGCGAAACACTGACCGATGCTACCACCTGCCTGCATACCTGCACCACATCACACTCTTCCCAAGTCAAAGTCACCCTATTCGCCTCCAGACGTGAGAGGTCCAGAATATCATTGATCAGGCGAAGCAACAAATCCGAGTTCGTCTTGATGATCTGATAATAGGTCTGTTGCTCCTCCTCCGTGCTGCCGCCTACAGCGAGCACATCCGAGAAACCCACAATCGAGTTTAAAGGAGTACGTATCTCATGACTCATATTAGCGAGGAAAGCACTTTTGAGACGGTTCGATTCTTCCGCCCTGTCTTTTGCCACCCGCAGGTCTTTTTCGGATTTCAGCAGTTCATCCCTCAGACGCTTGGTACGGAAATAATAGAAGAGCGAGATACACAGGCCCAGCACCAGAATGACGAATAGCGCACATGCTGACCAAATCTGATAAGTATATTGCTGATAAAATGAAACCGACTGATTGATAATCTGCACATCAAAAGGAAGAACCTGCGGATTCAAGTTCCACTCCTTCACTTTCCGGCTGTCGAGTACGGCTTTGCAGCCGATAACGGAAAGATGTTGCCGGTCATCCTCCGGATATTGATCTATCTGCAGAGACGACAATGCCATGTCTTTTCCCAGTTTCCTGTAGTCGGGCAACACTCCGCCAATGGCCCAGTATCCCAGACTCACAGAGGACGGAGTAAAAGCGGGAATGGTCGGAGTAGCCTCCATCATGGCATAAGTCGCATTCCGCATGAAATAACCCTCGTTCATGTCTACCCGCCAAGTACCTACCATAATCACCGTATTCTCCGGCAAATGGCGCAACTCTTCTACAATCGTATAAATTGTATGCCGACGGCCATCCATCAAGATCAGGTCAAGTTCGGGAAACTTCTTCATTTCCTTCCGCACCAGTGCCTGCATCGTGACACCACCGTAAGTATTGTCCGAAATAAAGGCGATATGTTCCGTATTCGGATAAAACGCCTTGATCATACGGACATTATCTTCTATATTATATTGGTTGATAAATCCCGACTTCAATTCCGGTATATCCATTTGATCGGCAAACAGATCGACCGATTCCGGCATCCATGTGTCCAGTCCGGCAACCGTATCCTTAGGCAGTATGACGATGTTGCTACTGGCAAGGCTACACATCACCGGTACCTTCACCTGTATGGAATCCCGTTGAGACAGATACGCTGCCCAGGCTTCCTGTCCCAGCAGAATGATTTGTGCCGGATGCTTTTCTCCCTGGTATTTAGAAAGAATCTGCGTCATCATGCCGCTCCAGAGCGGGGCTTCGGAGAAACTTTTGCAGTTCATGTTTTCAATGACAATATCACGTTTTCCTCCCAGTTTACTATATTCTTCCATGTAGTCGGAAATCGTTACTGAAGTTTGATGCGCAGCGGGATTATAAGAACAGATAATTAAGATCGGCTTTTTATCATTAGAGACAGCAAATAACTCTGTGGCCTGAAAAAGCCATAGCAAACAGATAAACAGGTATCCTATATATCTCATCATACTTGTAAGTTTTGAAGTGTTACTATCTCATTTTAGGCTGCAAATATACTAAAACTTGTCGGCTATAACAGATTTATGTGTATTTTTGTCGCTCATTCATTCGCAAAAAAATTGTATATGGAACTATTTCACCAAATGATTTCCGGATTACTGGGAATACCGGAAAGACAAATCAGCAGTACTCTCCATTTATTGGGGGAAGGTGCTACCATCCCTTTCATCAGCCGTTACCGTAAAGAAGCCACAGGCGGACTGGACGAAGTACAGATAGAGAACATCAAGGAGCAACATGACAAGTTGTGCGACATAGCCAAACGGAAGGAAACGATTCTTAGTACCATCAACGAACAAGGCAAACTCACTCCCGAACTCGAAAAGCGTATCAACGACACCTGGAATCCTACGGAGCTGGAGGACATCTACCTGCCCTACAAGCCCAAACGGAAGACCCGTGCCGAAGCAGCCCGACAGAAAGGGCTGGAACCGCTTGCCATGATCCTGATGCTGCAAAGAGAGAACAATCTCAGCGCCAAAGCCTCCGCCTTCGTCAAAGGTGAAGTTAAGGACACAGAAGATGCACTGAAAGGCGCCCGTGACATCATCGCTGAGCAAGTGAATGAGGACGAACGCGCCCGTAATGCCATACGTAACCAATTCGCCCGTCAGGCAACGATCACTGCCAAAGTAGTGAAAGGCAAGGAAGAAGAAGCTGCCAAATACCGTGATTATTTCGATTTCTCCGAATCACTGAAACGCTGCACCTCCCATCGTCTCCTCGCCATTCGCCGCGCAGAATCCGAAGGATTGCTGAAAGTATCCATCAGTCCGGATGACGAAGCCTGTCTGGAACGCCTCGACCGCCAGTTCGTACACGGCAACAATGAATGCAGCCGTCAGGTAAGCGAAGCCACTGCCGATGCCTACAAGCGTCTGCTCAAACCTTCCATTGAAACAGAGTTTGCTGCACAGTCCAAAGAAAAGGCTGATGACGAAGCTATCCGCGTGTTTACGGAGAATCTCCGCCAATTGCTCCTCTCTCCTCCGCTCGGACAGAAACGGGTACTCGCTATCGATCCCGGCTTCCGCACAGGCTGTAAAGTAGTCTGTCTGGATGCGCAGGGCAATTTGTTGCACAATGAAAACATCTATCCCCACCCTCCGGTCAATAAAACCGGCGAAGCGGCTTCCAAGCTCCGCAAAATGATAGAAGCCTATGAGATTGAAGCCATCTCTATCGGCAACGGAACAGCCAGCCGCGAGACGGAAGACTTCATCAATCACCAGACTTTCGACCGGCAAATTCCGGTCTTCGTGGTCAGCGAACAGGGAGCTTCCATTTATTCAGCATCCAAGATCGCCCGTGATGAATTTCCCGATTATGACGTAACGGTGCGTGGAGCAGTCTCTATCGGTCGCCGGCTGATGGACCCGTTGGCAGAACTGGTAAAGATCGACCCTAAATCCATCGGCGTCGGACAATACCAGCATGACGTAGACCAGACGAAATTGAAAAAAGCCCTCGACCAGACTGTAGAAAACTGTGTGAATCTGGTAGGTGTGAATCTGAATACCGCAAGCAGCCATCTGCTGACATACATTTCCGGACTGGGTCCGCAGCTGGCGCAAAATATTGTCAACTACCGCGCCGAGAACGGAGCTTTCAATTCGCGTAAGGAATTGATGAAAGTCCCCCGCATGGGTGCCAAAGCCTTCGAACAGTGTGCCGGATTCCTCCGTATCCCCGGAGCAAAGAATCCGCTGGACAACACAGCAGTGCATCCGGAAAGCTACCACATCGTAGAGCAAATGTCGAAAGACCTGAAATGTACCGTCAACGAACTGATTGCGAATAAGGAACTACGCCAGAAAATCAAGATATCGGACTATATCACGCCGACTGTGGGCCTGCCGACTTTACAGGACATCATGCAGGAGCTCGACAAACCGGGACGCGACCCGCGTAAAGCGATCAAGGTATTTGAATTCGACAAGAACGTGCGCACCATCGCAGACTTGCGCGAAGGCATGATCCTGCCGGGTATCGTAGGCAACATTACGAATTTCGGAGCTTTCGTCGATATAGGTATCAAGGAAAACGGACTTGTACATCTTTCCCAGTTAGCCGAGCGATATATATCCGATCCTACAGAAATCGTATCCATCCACCAGCATGTCATGGTCAGAGTGATGAACGTAGATACCGACCGGAAGCGGATTCAGCTTAGCATGATCGGGGTACAGCAAGACTGATTGCCTCCCGCTTTTCGCCCCACCACACAATTAAAATCGTAAAGATTATCATAAGTACTGTACAAATGAGCGAGCCTTCAAAACCAAAGGCTCCGCCATTCAGTACGTTTTCTTCGGGCAGATGCAGCGTCAACAGCGATGTTCCCAGATCGTTTCCACTTACTTGATATCCCAATATCGGGCCTTGAATCCAGTTCCAAAAAAGATGGAGGGAAATGGGGAAACAAAGATTCCGTGTATATAAATAGGAAGCACCGATCAACATACCTGCAATCACCAGGTTCAGCATCGGCAGAAAAGCCACATTCGGGTTGAAGATATGCAGCAATGCAAACAGCAGTGCAGAAACGAAAAGAGCCAGGAATTTATTCATCCGGGTATGCAGCAGACGCCCGAGTATGTAGCCGCGCATCATGATCTCTTCAGTCAAGGCCACCAGCAGGCAGAACACAAAAGTGCCGAGCAGATTTAAAGGATCGAACTGAAAGCCTGTTACTTCTACTTCACCTATAGCCAGCGAAAGCCCGAAGCCGATCAGGTAGAGCAACATCGCCACCAGCAGTCCATACCACAGTCCCCGGACATGCCCTTTCAGTGTCAGCCCCAAGTCAGAAAAGGGGCGGCGTTCAAAATAAAGCAGAATCACAGCCGGAGTCAACACAGACAGCAGCATATTGGCTTCCGTCACAGTGTACACCAACAATCCGGGGTGTCGCGCCTCATCGCCAAGAATCAGAGACAATAATCCGAATCCTATTGTACCATACAGTCCCATACATACGAAAAGCCCCAGTGCAAACAACAGGATACACGCCCATACGGGAAGTCTTTTCGGTTCTTTCTTTTCTCTGATTTCTTCTGTCTCCATTTTTACTTTTTGTTAATCACGCTACAAAATTAGATATAAAACATAAAAAAACATCGTGTCTTACCTATTTTTCCTATATTTGTCAGAACAAATCTGCATAATTATGAAAATAAGACAACTACTGATAAGTTTTTTATTGGTTGCCAGTACTTTGGGAGCAACCGCACAAGTAAGCAAAACGTATTATGTCAGCAAGCCCGGCACATTGATCTCGATGATGACCGAAGAGGAAGCCAACAGCATCACCCACCTTACACTGACAGGAAAACTGAATGCGGAAGACTTCAGACATCTCCGCGATGAATTTCCCAGCCTGAAGGTGCTCGATATTTCCAATGCCGAAATCAAGATGTACAGCGGCAAGGCCGGAACGTATCCTAACGGAAAGTTCTACATCTATATGGCCAATTTTGTCCCCGCCTACGCCTTCTCGAATGTGGTAAACGGAATGACCAAAGGTAAGCAGACACTGGAAAAAGTGATTCTTTCCGAAAAGATAAAGAATATCGAAGATGCCGCCTTCAAAGGATGTGACAACCTGAAAATCTGTCAGATACGCAAGAAGACAGCTCCTAACCTGTTGCCGGAAGCTCTGGCCGACAGTGTGACGGCTATTTTCGTTCCATTGGGCAGCAGCGACGCCTACCGTTTTAAAAACAGATGGGAGAACTTTGCATTTATCGAAGGCGAACCGCTGGAAGCCACGATCCAAGTGGGTGCTATGGGCAAGCTGGAAGATGAGATTATGAAAGCCGGACTGCAACCCAGAGATATTAACTTCCTGACTATTGAAGGAAAACTGGATAATGCCGATTTCAAACTGCTTCGCGACTATATGCCGAACCTTGTGTCTCTCGACATTTCAAAGACCAATGCCACCTCTATCCCCGACTTTACTTTCTCTCAGAAGAAGTATCTCCTGAAGATCAAGCTGCCACATAACCTCAAGACCATCGGCCAACGGGTATTCAGCAACTGCGGACGACTTGCCGGAACACTTGAACTACCTGCCAGTGTGACGGCTATCGAGTTCGGAGCGTTCATGGGATGCGATAATCTGCGCTATGTGCTCGCTACAGGTGATAAGATTACAACGCTAGGCGATGAACTCTTCGGAAACGGGGTGCCAAGTAAGTTGATTTATAAGAAATAAAAATGAATTGAAATAGAATATGCCCTAAGATAAAATAACTATCATGGGTTAATTATCTTAGGGCATAATAAAGATTTCAGCATCAGATGGAGCTATTCATCCTGTTTTATTGATATCGGAGGATAAATATAATACTCTTCTTCTGAATCACTAACAATAATTTCAAAAGGATCTTTCTTTTTTATCTGAATAGTATCACGAGGATAGGTAATCTGATTGATCATTGATTTATCTTCAAATTTATCAAGCCTTCGTTGATAATCTGCCGGTATCGGAACATATAAAAACTGACAATCCTTTAAGTAATTATAAAGCTCTTTGCCTCGATCTTTCCCTACATAATTCCACCGATTAAAAAACGGTCTAAAAACAGGATGAGTTTCTAAATCATGAAAGCTCTCTATAGATCCCCAAATAACTTCATTATCATATAATGTATTGGCACCTAAACCTGACATTTTCGTATATAATGAAATAGTATCCGCACCATTTATCATTAAAAAACGACCAATTTCTCCATACTCTGAATTATTCCAATCCGGATGATAATAGAGATGACTATTAGAACCGAACATGAGAGCTTTATCGGTGTGATTATACACGATAAATTCAAAATTAATAATTTCTGGAAGAGTGTCTCCCTTTATCAATCCTTGAGGACTAGGTTGATACTCACTCTCCCATACACTTACTAACTCCAAGTCAATCGATATCTCATTTTCTTGGGCATATACATTTGTTAGTAACAATAGAATAACACATGTAAAACCGATTACTCTTTTAATGATTACGATTGATGTAATATTCATATTCTCTCCGTCTGATTTCATCTTGTTGGTCTTTAGGTAATTTTTTGAAGGTTGGATGATTCAATTGAGCATTATAGCATTTCCAGTGGGTACTTGTTTTTACTCCAGTTCATTATTCTATGCTCATAGTACTCATGAACACCTAAATATTACTCTTGATTAATAATAACACTCCCCAAATATATTAAAGAAATATTTTCATAATCACCAAAAGAGTAAAATAGAACACCCATCCAAAGAATATCCATTTACAGAGTTCTTTACCACGTATTTGATAGTCGAATAATATAAGCACTAATCCTATGATGAAAAACAACGGAAAGGGAAAAATAAATGCCATCACTTTCACCCATGTTGACAAAGGAAGATGCTGTTTTTCCACTTTCTTTTCTATTTCTACCTTAATAAGTTTTTCTACTTCTTCTGTAAAGTCCTGATACATAGATGGAGAAATTTCCCGTCTTTCCAATTCTTCTTCTGCGGCAATCACAGCATCAGCTTGATAATCCGCACGTTCTACAGTTATAATTCGCATTAATTCCACATCATCTTTCTCGGACATTATGGCAAAGTACTTATTTGTTTCTATATTTTTCATATATTATTATCAATGAATTACTATTAAAATCATACTAACTCCGATATGATTCACGAATTAGATTCCCGTTCATATCGAAGTTAGAGAAAAAGAGAACCTAATTGCCCCTACATTCACCTAAGAATATGGGCCCCAAAAAGAAGATTACAAAAATTATTCCCACATTCCTTTTTGCAGAATCATCTATTTTCGCAATCTCTTTTAGAAGATTGGTTTTACCCCCTTTTATCAGCCAACCAATTAGTACTACCAGCCACATAATCAGAGTACCAAGATAATCAATACCTCTCATCGTTTTTTCTCTTTTTATTAATATACAAAAAGCCATCTATACCATCATTCATCTTTTTAAACGCATTGGGATTACGATTTATTTCATCAAACCTTCTCATCTCCATATCATAAACAGAATGCTTAATCTTTGTAGGAATGTGAGGATTGGCATATTTAAATTTTAGCCATGAAACCGGCTGTAATTGTTTCAATAAACGGGAAGCAGGAAAACTCTGAGTAGCTACATTAATAAATCCATTTGCTCTCTCATCAGGAGTTGCATATGTTCCCGCCCATGACTTACCCGTCAACCACACTTTCGGAGAATTCATTAAAGAATAAACTGACGATGCCGCATACTTAGCAGCTCCATCAATCAATCCTGTAGGAGGTTCATTAAGAGTAAGTTCTAAGTTACTTATTAAACTTGATACAGAACCTACATTGTCATACTTTCCTGTGATCTGCCATTGCCAGAACTCCGATTCAGAGAGATTTACTTTCTGATCTCCGTAATCAATATACTCTTTTCGTCCGATAAAGGTATTGTGAAACCAATTATTATGAGTCGTTTCTTTATAAGTTCTATCTGGATTATAAATAACTTTCATTTGTCCATCCGGATCAATCCAATTAATCGAATTATTTCCACAATATCCATATGGACTCTCCCAATAATACTTCTCCGCCATCGGGTCAACCACATGCCATCTTCCCAAAGCCGGATCGTACATCCTTGCTCCATAATCATACCTGTTCAAGCCATTATTCATATCCAACTCCTTATTATTATATTTATAAGGTTGTTTATCTCCGTGAGTACTCTCTGTAAACGACATGCCGAAAGGATAATAATGATTTGTTTGAGTTACTGTCCCGTCCGATTTAGCCACCACACGATTATTACCCAAATGGTCCTGCAAATAGAAATAGTAAATGCCATTTTCAATGTAGCCACCATCCACCAATATACGTTTTAAAGAACCATTTTCGTAAATCATGTTACCTATATAATCGGTACGATTCTCGGCAGAAGATTTATGAATGACGGATAACTTCTTTCCATCGGCAGAATAAACATACTCATGAGTAGATTTGTTTGTGTCATTGAAAGTAATCCGTCTTGGCAAATTTAATAAATTATATTGAATATCAGCTATACCTTTATTTAAATCTTTAATCAGATTACCATTTTCATCATAAAAGTATTCCACATCCTGCTTCGCACCATTCCTAAAATCCATAGATGATACCGAAAGATTTGAATCTGATGCAGTATCCTCAACCTTTATTAGCTGATTACCACGGTAATTTAGAGTCAAATTATCAATTATTCCATAGGTAGTATTCTGATTTCCGGAACGCATCAGAGAGACTATATTCCCCTGCTTATCATAGTTATAAGAAGTGTTAAAGTTATGATTGCGAATATTATTTTCAAGATAGTCCGCATAGAGCAACCGAGAAAGATTATCATAAGAAAAATCATAACCACGCTTTTTATCGCCATTTACACTCCAGTCCATACCGGAGATATTACCGTTGTAATAACGGGTATTGGTTGGGTTGGAACGGGTGTCATTATAATATAATGTCTCACAGAACAGAGGACTACTGATTGATTCAGTCCACGAACGGAGATTATAAGCATAATTCGTATGCAAATTAGATTGCCCATTCCGCCTGTTATGTTTCAGGCGCCCCAGTTCATCGTATTCATTATTGACAAGAGTCATTACCGGTCCATTATTTAAGCAGTGAGTGGTGGTTTGCAACCGGTCCGCATAATCATAGCTATATGAGTAAACTTCGCTTTGGGTCGCTTTGCCTGCAGCAGAATGGATATGCTTATGCTTTGTAGGCTGGCCAATAAAATTATAAGCAATATAATCTTTTTCAACTCCACCGTTCAAACGGTTATTCGATTTACGTTGTATCACTCTGTCGTGATCATCATAATACATCACAGTATAAAGATAGGACTGCCCTTTTTCATCAAGACAGGCTATCATATTACCTGTAAGCATATCCCGGGAACTTGCCGAATGACGTTTGCCAAAACCTTCCGACTCTGCATTGACATCATAACAAACACCGGCATCTGTAGAAACCGGAAATCCGTTTCTGCCCAAGAAAGAGTAATCATCATAATACTTGACTGAAAGTAAGCTGGAAGAAGTCAAAGTGATGCCCGACAAGCTATAACCTTTATACGATCCACTGCCACCGGCAGAAGAAGAACCGGAATACCAAGAGGCACCGACAACCGAAGAAAGTAACGGATCGGCAAAAGGATTCAACGCATTCCTGCAAATCCCCGAAAAACATTCACGTCCGAACATATCCGGAATGCTGAACGACCATTCACCACGACTATGCTGCTTACCGTCCTGAGAAAAAATCAACCGCTTTCCCTTATCATAGATATAAAAAGACCAGCTACAACCCGGAAGTTTCTTGGCTATCTGGAGTTTACGACTATTGTACTTGTATAAAAAGGCATATTGCAGAAGCGTCGCATCCGTATTACTCATCCAACTTGTGGAACTGCCACTTCCAAACATGGAAGAAGCTGCCGGAGGAAGTACAGCCACCCGATTGCCGAAATCGTCATATATATAGTAGGTATCATATAGTTCCTTATTTCTTCCGGTCTGTATGATCTGACGGGTTAAGACAAGCTGATTCAGTTTGTCTTTAAATTCGAAAGACGGATTACCATCTTCATCTTCCACACGGGTGACATAAAGTTGCCCTGTCGCATAGTTACCAATGCGACTGATTCGCATGACAGTATCACTTACGTTCGTTGCAGTGAAATGGATACAGTTCAATGTATCCGTACCTGTCATATTGGTCAGATAGGTATTTTTCACACTATGATGATTATCCTGCCAGCCTTGTCCGGGACCGTATTGTTCGAGAATACGATTCAGCGGAGAAGCTTCATATACCGGACGGGAGTAAGGAACGTTATCACCATACGTAGCTATCACTTTACTTTTTACCACATCAGGAAGAATGAACTTTCCTCCATTATCTTGAAATGCAGTGGGCAACCATTGCTTGGAACTTCGTCCCTGGGCATCATATTCCTGATAGGCTACTATATCATTCTTGCTCTGGGAGTATTTCAAGACAGATTGTTCCAAACGTCCCAAACCATCGTAATAGTCTGTCTTATTCTGCCATCTAATACCTGTTTCCTGCGTATAGGTACGTGTAGCAACATAATTCTTATCACGGGAACGTACATTATCAAAGTGCTCATATCCCTGAACCCGGAGAGCTATCTCACCATTATTCTTACTGCCTTCCGCTACAATATAATATGTACCTGCAGATAAGTTTGAAACATAAAGATTTTTATCATTATTTGTATCCAAAGTCCCTTTAAGAAAATCAGCCTCATTTAGCAAATAAACATTTACACCTCCTTCAACAGTAGAAGAAGGAACTGAAACAAGAATATCCATAGGAGAGTTAATTTTCAAACGGTAATACACATCTGATGTAGTATTTCCATGATAGAAATCAGTAAAAAATTCCGTATTGAATGTATCCTGAAAATCTAATGGTAATATCACAGAGTCTATATCAATCGGTTTTTCTTTTTTATCTCCTTTCAGGATGTCTGTACTACCTGATATATTTAGCTGTATATTTCTTTTCGCTTTAATAAACGAACGTATCACATAATCTCCTGCATCAAGCATTGCTTTTTTTATCAATTGACTCCCATCGCTTGTTGCCAGTATTGCACCCGATTTTTCCATTATTTCTATTGAATGGAAAGACTCAACCGTTTGTTCCGGAGAGAGATTAATTTCCATTGGATAGTTCAACCTTACAGAAAAGAACAATTCCTGCGAATCGTCAAAATCAAACAAACCAGAGAAATGATAGTTAAAATCATCCGAGAAGTCCCCTATTTCCATCGGTGCTTCCATAGAAGTTCCCAAAGGATTAATATAGATATTACTAGTAATTTCTCCATTATAATCATTCCCAAATGTTGATGCTCCTTCACACTGAAAGATATAATAACCAGGCTGCAGTATTTGTACAAAAAGTGATCCAATCACTCCATGACCAATATTCTCTTCCAAATGAAGATTCAGGTAAGGTAGTAATTTTATTTTCTCCTCCATCTTTTCTACATAATTACCCGATGTAACAGGGTCTCCCACATCAACAAGATTATCCATAGGTTCACTTAATGGGAAATACAGCAAATGAGCTTCAACATCCTCTAAGCTCGATCCATTGAAATGGGAAACAATGAGGGTTGGGCGATATATAGAAAAAGAGAAATAAATATCATTATTCTCATTCCCATAATTGTTTGTCCCATTTCTGGTATCATAAGTCTCGCGAACAATCACTGGTTCAAGAATCTCTCCCAAATCAGTCCATAGATCACTTTTACGTAATTCACTGATAGAATTACCCGGTTGAGCGTTACTATCAATGGATAGCAATGTCATTATAAACATACAATATAAAAAATTCTTCATATCTGATTGTTTTTAATAAAGAGAATTAATAAGCAAAAGGATAACCACCTATAACGTATGTATCTTCATGACCGGTATAATACTCAATGTTATAGTTGATATCGAAAGCATAAGGAGTGGATTTTATAGAAGGCTCCTCATATGCCCAATGATCATCTTGAGGTGCAACCCGAGTATCTCTATAGAATCTTCTGGGTACGTAAACCTTAATAGGCTCATAGTCTTTGAGTACATCTCCCGTATCAGCGATTTTGCGGCTGGGTGGTATTTCGTAATAATCGGTAACGATGCTTCCCTGAACTCCCCAATCAAACGTCAGATAATAATCCTGTTCCATGGGATTATAAACAGACACGATTATATTCGAATTACATTCTGCATGCTCATTGGCATATTGCTGACCATTATTCCGCAAATCGATATAGGCTTTCTGATTAGCGTCTTCCTGTGATAAAGTTGAACTATATTTCTTTGCAGGCACTACATAATCGATAGATTCCCCCATTTCTCCTAAAGATGCGTCACAAGTATTCCGGGTAAAAGTTTCTCTGATTTGCTCATTATAATAAGTCAATTCAGGTTCTACGGATTGATTCTGATAAAAATAATCATATTCCTTAACTACATTCATATCGTTATCCATCACAGATACCAGCCTGCTAAAGTCATCATATCTATAAGACTCCGTTACTCCCCTTTCATTAGTCGCACTCCTCAATCCTATGAGAGGATAATAGCCATATGTAGTTATCGAAGCATCCTTAGGATATACACGTACATCGTCTATAGGGTATACTCCTTCATTTATTGAATCCCGACCATTGACAAAATCATGCTTCATATACTCCCACTTCCCATTCTTAAAGACCTGATAATCTATTACATATTTCCTTTCCGGATTCGTCACTAAAGACACCGTATAAGGACCGATACAACTATTATTACTATGATATCCGAAAGAAGCAGGACGTAAATGAGTGGTTTCAAAGTTCTCATAGAATACATCATCTGTACCACTTGTCTCGGGAGCAATACTTTTTCTTGTCCAATAAGAGAAATGAATATCTCCGTCATATACATTTGCTGACGATTCCTTACACGCATCAGTACTAAGAATACTAAATGTATGATAACCGGCAGAGACATAGAATGTTGCACTGTACGTATAGGCATTTTGATAGTCAGTCCAAGGCTTGCCCATGTTATCAGAGCTTCTCATCTGAACCAGATTGAAAGCCTTATTGTCAAGATGTCCTGATACATACCAGTTAAATCCTAACGCTCCGGCAAGGACTATTTCAACATCACCCGCTTTTGATGTATAAAAGTTATACGATTTCACATTAGCCGACAATGAACTGTATTTCAGGTTTACGTACTTAGTCGTTCTCTCATCCCTATATTGAGGAACGGACTTGAAAGTATTTCGGGCATTTACCACTTTAGCCACAGGATACAAGCCTTTATATCCCCATATATAAGCCGTCTTGACACCAGCCTTATCTGCTATATTGGCCGGATTACCGTATGAATCATAATCAAGATATTCCATCTCGAGCGCACATCGATTGTCCATAGAATATTGAGCCGAGTTCAGCAGTTTGAAAGAGGAGTAGTCGCTTAACGGCACATCATTTTCCAACTTATACTGTTTATCCTGAACGGCAAACTGATCAGACAGCTTATATGTCATCACTTCGGCAGAAGTAACTTTTCCATTCCGCTTAACAACAGTTTCTACAGGATAAGACAACAATCCTTGTGCTCTCATAGTATCATAGACTTTCAATGGAGAGCCGGAGGAAATGGAACCGGAAGTTACACTATCATATTCTTCCATCAAGTCGGAAATATATTTAGTTCTCGCTTCCAACATACTGTTATCATTCGGATTATTAATATACTTTCTCGTACATGTCAGCAAACGATACTTATTGTACTCATATTCTTCCGTCTCATGTATAGAATCATGATCTGTATAAAGAAATCTTTCTACGATGTTTACATTTCCTTTATCATAATTAAAAGTGAGATTTTCCTGATTGGGTAATATTATTTTCTTGATATGCCAAGTGGATGCTGTAGCTAGTAAACTGGAGTGAAAACTATCCCAAATCATACTATGACTCCCTATCTGATCACCATATACACTATAGTGACTATCATAATCAGGATCTTTAGAATACGCACAAGACAGGTCAATACTATTAATATCTCCACCAAAGATATAGGTAAGTCCTTCCGAATCAACGATTGTTATTTCTGTAATCAACACAGGTCTGGATTCGATATACAACTTGGGATGATATGTTTTGTTTAGATGAGCATTAGTCCATTCCGTTTCTGCAAGTAACACATCAGGTATTTTCCCAACTTTCACATCCTTTACCTTAAAGTACGAACTATTTTGCGATGAGATTCTTGTTTGTATTTCTCCTTCCTTATCTTTATACATAAAGAAGGAAGCATTTATTTTTCCTATATTTATTATAAATTCATCCAAGTCGGGCTCATGAAGATAATCTTCATTATAAATGAAAGGATTATAATATTTATTTAAATTAGATTCCTGATCCCAGTTCGTATTAGCAGTTCTGTCCATATACTCATTAAATGTATAGACTTCATCAATCATCCCATTAGCAACTCTGTATATTTGTCCACCGGTAATGGACCAACCTAAGCCTACATTACCAACAGGAAGATCAACTTTGTTGCCTTCCGAATTATATAGCAATTGTATATCGTAAGAATAATTTTTCAGTGCTATGGAATACAGAGGGATAGCAATATTTGCTCTTCCGGAATGCAAGTCAACCGGCAGTGACTGTACTCGTAGCAATGAACCAACTCCCGGACTCGGAGTATCATATTTTAGCATTGACTGCGAAAATATAGGCTGAAAGAGGAAAGTAAAAAGAAACATGAATAAATATCGTATCTTTCGTTCTGTTGGTCCCGATGTATATGTTAACACAGTACAATACTGATTCAAATTATGATATTTAAAACTATTTTTCATATGCTGTTTTTATATTAATTGCAATAAGCTTATTTTTAAATAAAAATCACAGGTTATACAAAATGCTATCGCTTCGTTCTATTATGAATAAAACTAGCCTCCTGTTTTGTACACCTGTGATTTACGAACTTACAGATTCATCGCATTACCGCCCAGCGCTCCCAGCACTGCCGAAGCCACCGCGATGACTACTTTCAAAATGGTATCCCAGAGGGATCTTTTGACTGCCATAACTTTACACACCTCCTTTCCGACTCTTTACATGATTGATTACTAGGCAATCATCACTAAATGATTGATTACTCCTGAAAACTTTCCTCCTTTACCTCAAAGCACGGACATGCCTTGATCCACTCCTCCGGCTCAATCTCTCCATTCACGTTGCGGTCCGGTGACAGGTCACGATGGCCGCACACCCGGCAACCGGGGAATTTCACTTGCAACTGATGCACCAGCAGCCGGAGTGCTGCCCGTTGCTCCGGCGTCCGGGTGTCCGCCGGGCGTCCCCGGCAGTCCAGACCGCCTTCGTAGCAAATTCCGATACTCTCCGCATTAAATCCACGTGCGTGCGCACCGATCCGCTCGACAGGACGGGTAAGAAGCGTTGTACCGTCCCTGCGGATATAGTAGTGATAACCGGTACCGTTGAATCCACGCCGACGGTGCATCGTGTCCAGATCAAAAGCTGTCAGTTCCTTGTCTTCACGGGTGGCGGAACAGTGAATCACGATCAGACTGATCTTTCTCATACCTGTTGTACGGTTCATGATCGGTTGCTTCTAGACAGTCGGGTCCGGAGCTTCCTCGTCACCGCCGTCGCCTCCGCTCCCACCGCCCGGGTTAGGATCGGGAACCTCACTTCCGCCTTCACCACCATTCAGCGCCTTCAGTTGCTGTTCCAAGTCTACAAAATCCAGACGGTCTTCCGCACGGGTAGCGGCAAGATTGGGACGTACACTGGCGGATGCCCGGAAATTGATACGGACCCAGTGGATGTTCTCCGGCAGACAAGCCTTCTTGGTATCAGTCCCCACCGTAGTGGCGGACAGGCTGAATACTCCAAAATTCTCAATGTTCACGGCATGGCCGTTGTACAACTCACTGCGCATCACCTCCACGAAGTTTGTTAGTACACTCTTGATATCGCCCAGCGTGAGCGAACTCTTCTCCTTCATCTGTTTGGCAATGGTATCCAGAGTGGCGGGCTTTCCCCACGTGATCAGCTGCGGATAGAATTTGCCCGTACCTTCTTTGTCGAAAGGAGACTTACGTAAAATCTTTTTAAATGTCACAGACATAATTTTCTTCTTCTTTTTTTAATGAATGAATTTCCAGTTATTTTCTCTCTGTTGCCCGGGTGAAGGTAGCGGTGACGTCTTCCGGCTTCTCCTCTCAGGAACACGACAAAGATAGGGAATAGCCCCTCTACGGGGTTACATACAAGTGCGTAGCGACACGTAGCGATGTGCAGCGGCACGTACTTTGACACACTGACTCTCACTGTTCTTTACTGACAGGCAACGGTATCTTTTTCTTTCCCGTTCAAAGTGATTATTCCGCTCATCCGCTTTGTTTTGTCAGAATAAATACATACCTTTACAGTATAATAATCAGGCGAACAGCCGATATAAAGAACACCGATTATGGAAACTACACAAGAAGAATTTCAAGTCCGGGTCTACCTGAAAACGGAACTGGCACAACTGTATGCACCCCATCTGAATCCCGAAGCCGCATTGAGGAAGATGCGAAAATGGATCCACCGGAACCCCGAGCTCTACCACGAACTGTATGCCGGCACGGAAGGAAAGAATGAACTGGCATACAGCAAAAGGCAGGTGGCTGTTTTAGTGAGGTACCTGGATACTCCATAAGCACCTCTTCCTCCCCATGCGGAGATTTACACATTACTATATACGCGCAGGCGCGAAAGAGTATTTTATTTTTATAGAAAAAAAGCGTGTAACGGAGGGGTAGGACTTACCCCTCCG
>OBYG01000250.1_pt1 | contig 64363 bp, 50 predicted proteins | sample 1538201 | NCBI WGS metagenome assembly OBYG01 (sample SAMEA2580177, study PRJEB22360) | human gut metagenome | biome: human gut; feature: human-associated habitat; material: faeces | place: Denmark | collected 2008/2010 | reverse complement strand
GTAAACGGTAGAATACGAGTACCTTTTTATTCACTTCAAGTTATGCCATAATCATACTCAACAAAATAACATAGTCAAAAAAGTTTAGTACTTAACTTTTTTAACTGACTATGATTCAGAGGAGGAATCTTATGGCTACGCAAACCAGCCTTGTAGCTCAGCAGGTGAGGATCAGACAATGGGCAGAACAGATCCGGAATTGTCAGAACCGTCCCAAAGGGATGGATGTTGAAACCTGGTGTACCCAAAATAATCTTACAAAAGCCAACTATTATTACCGTCTCCGGCGTGTCAGGCAGATATGCCTGGATCAGATGCAGGACACAGAAACCACTGCTTTTGTGGAACTGCCCGCACCTGCACCAGATCCAAAGAAAACAGATACTCCAAAAGAATCCGGTACATGCATTTCGGCAGGAACTCTGCCAATGATCCGTATTAAAAATACCAGGGGACTGTCAGCTGAGATATTTTCCGGTACTTCACCGGAAATGCTCTGCCATCTCATAAAGGCTTTTACCCATGCTGAATGATGCAGATGCTTCCGGATTTAAAAAGGTGTATCTGGCGATGGGATTTACGGATCTCCGTCGTGGGATCGATGGACTGGCAACAATCGTACACTTTCAGTTTAAGCTTGATCCTTACGACAAAAATACACTGTTTCTTTTCTGTGGAAGAAGATGTGACCGGATCAAAGCACTGCTCTGGGAAGGCGATGGTTTTCTCCTTATGTACAAGAGACTCGATAATGGTGCATTCCGGTGGCCCCGTTCGGCAGATGAGGCAATGGCGATCACAGACGACCAGTACCGTATGCTGATGCAGGGACTGGAGATCGTTGCACGCCATCCGATCTCTGAGCTGAAAGAGAAACCCCGCATTATGTAGCCTGTGCAAAATGCCGAAAATAAAAAAGTACCAAAACTGTAAAAATGATGTGTATCAACCGGATGAAAAAGGTTATCCACAAACAGTCTTTTCTCATTCCATTTGTTATCGTGTGAATAGAAAAACTGTTGTGGATAATACATCTGAAAAACTGTAAAACAACGGCTTTCCAGATGTGTTATCCACCGTCATTATGACGAAAGCCCATATCTGAAGGATTGGCGGAAATACAAAAATTCTGTTATAATCGGAATCAGTATAAAGACAGGAGTTCCGGTTATGACGATCAAGTACACAAAAGAACAACTGAATAAGTTTGATAAGGATCTGCTGATAGAGCTTTTTCTTGGGATGCAGGGACAGATGGAAGAATTGTCCAGGCAAACGCAGGCCTTAAATGACAGGATGCAGCTGATGATGGAACAGATGGTCCTTTTCCAGAAGAACCGTTTTGGCAGGTCCAGCGAAAAAATGGCGGATTCTGAACAGATACGTTTCATGGAAGTAGACGGGACTATCGTATTCTTTAATGAAGCAGAGGCAGTCTGCGACCTGGATGCACCGGAACCTGATGACCTGGAATTGAAAGCACCCAAAAAGAAAAAACAGCCAGAGAAAAAAGCGGCTGACATAGCAGGGCTGACAGTAAAACGTATTGATCACTATCTGAAAGAGGAAGAACTGACGGCTGAGTTTGGTGAAAACGGATGGAAACAGCTTCCGGATGCCATTTCCCGATGTTATCAGTTCATTCCGGCCAGTGTCGTGATAGAGGAACATCATATCGGCGTTTATTCCAGTAAACTGGATGAACACATGATAAAGGCACCCCATCCCAGAAATCTGCTTCATGGAAGCCTTGTATCCCCGTCCCTTGCTGCGGCAGTCATAAATGGTAAGTATGTAAATGCGGTACCTCTCTACCGTCTTGAAAAAGAATTCGAAAGGTACGGGCTTGCCATTACCAGACAGAACATGGCGAACTGGATGATCCGTCTTGGGGAAGAATATCTGGGAACCATGTATGATTATCTGCATAAACTTCTGTATGATTATCATGTGATACAGGCAGATGAGACTCCTGTACTTGTAAATAAGGACGGGCGTCCTGCCGGCAGCCAGAGTTACATGTGGGTGTACCGGTCCGGCTTTATGTACCGGGATCGTCAGATCATCCTTTATGAATACCAGAAAACGCGTAATGCATCCCATCCCCGGGAATTCCTGAGGGATTACACCGGGATCTGTGTTACGGATGGGTACCAGGTATATCATACATTGGAAAAGGAGCGTGAAAATCTGAAGATTGCAGGCTGCTGGGTTCACTGCAGGCGCAGGTTTAACGATGCACTGGAAGTGATACCAAAAGCACACCGAAAGGAATCAATCCTGCATCTGATCATGAAACAGATACAGGCCATTTACCGGGAAGAGGGAAAACTGTCTGATTTTTCTACGGAAGACAGGCTTATGCAGCGTCAGCTTGTGGTAAAACCACTGGTGGATGCTTTCTTTGCGTACCTGAAACAGAATGAACCTAAAATTCCAAAGAACGGTAAAATACGGGAAGCATTTACATATGCACTGAACCAGGAAAGCTACCTGAAAGTCTTTCTGGAAGATGGGGATGTTCCAATAGACAACAATGCCAGCGAACGTGCGATCCGTGGATTCTGTATAGGGAAGAAAAACTGGGAGATGATCGATACGGTCAATGGAGCCAATAGTTCAGCGATCATCTACAGTATCGCAGAAACTGCAAAGGCGAATAACCTGAAACCTTTCGATTATTTCGAATATCTGCTTACGGAGATTCCCAAACATGTAGATGACAAAAACACAGATTTTCTTGCAGAACTTCTGCCATGGTCAGATATGTTGCCCGAAAACATTAGAAAGCCGCAAAAAGCCAGCGGAAAATAAACAGACCGCAAAAGCGGTCTGCTATTTGTCAAGGTACTCGTATTCTACCGTTTACTTTAATTCGACGACTTGCTCTAGCTTGAAATAACCTTCATAATTATAGCTAGGAAATGCAAGCATTTTACTCTCTAATCACTGCTGGAAATGCGAGCGTTTCACTTCACCTCTTATGAAGTAAACGGTAGAATACGAGTACCTTTTTATTCACTTCAAGTTATGCCATAATCATACTCAACAAAATAACATAGTCAAAAAAGTTTAGTACTTAACTTTTTTAACTGACTATGATTCAGAGGAGGAATCTTATGGCTACGCAAACCAGCCTTGTAGCTCAGCAGGTGAGGATCAGACAATGGGCAGAACAGATCCGGAATTGTCAGAACCGTCCCAAAGGGATGGATGTTGAAACCTGGTGTACCCAAAATAATCTTACAAAAGCCAACTATTATTACCGTCTCCGGCGTGTCAGGCAGATATGCCTGGATCAGATGCAGGACACAGAAACCACTGCTTTTGTGGAACTGCCCGCACCTGCACCAGATCCAAAGAAAACAGATACTCCAAAAGAATCCGGTACATGCATTTCGGCAGGAACTCTGCCAATGATCCGTATTAAAAATACCAGGGGACTGTCAGCTGAGATATTTTCCGGTACTTCACCGGAAATGCTCTGCCATCTCATAAAGGCTTTTACCCATGCTGAATGATGCAGATGCTTCCGGATTTAAAAAGGTGTATCTGGCGATGGGATTTACGGATCTCCGTCGTGGGATCGATGGACTGGCAACAATCGTACACTTTCAGTTTAAGCTTGATCCTTACGACAAAAATACACTGTTTCTTTTCTGTGGAAGAAGATGTGACCGGATCAAAGCACTGCTCTGGGAAGGCGATGGTTTTCTCCTTATGTACAAGAGACTCGATAATGGTGCATTCCGGTGGCCCCGTTCGGCAGATGAGGCAATGGCGATCACAGACGACCAGTACCGTATGCTGATGCAGGGACTGGAGATCGTTGCACGCCATCCGATCTCTGAGCTGAAAGAGAAACCCCGCATTATGTAGCCTGTGCAAAATGCCGAAAATAAAAAAGTACCAAAACTGTAAAAATGATGTGTATCAACCGGATGAAAAAGGTTATCCACAAACAGTCTTTTCTCATTCCATTTGTTATCGTGTGAATAGAAAAACTGTTGTGGATAATACATCTGAAAAACTGTAAAACAACGGCTTTCCAGATGTGTTATCCACCGTCATTATGACGAAAGCCCATATCTGAAGGATTGGCGGAAATACAAAAATTCTGTTATAATCGGAATCAGTATAAAGACAGGAGTTCCGGTTATGACGATCAAGTACACAAAAGAACAACTGAATAAGTTTGATAAGGATCTGCTGATAGAGCTTTTTCTTGGGATGCAGGGACAGATGGAAGAATTGTCCAGGCAAACGCAGGCCTTAAATGACAGGATGCAGCTGATGATGGAACAGATGGTCCTTTTCCAGAAGAACCGTTTTGGCAGGTCCAGCGAAAAAATGGCGGATTCTGAACAGATACGTTTCATGGAAGTAGACGGGACTATCGTATTCTTTAATGAAGCAGAGGCAGTCTGCGACCTGGATGCACCGGAACCTGATGACCTGGAATTGAAAGCACCCAAAAAGAAAAAACAGCCAGAGAAAAAAGCGGCTGACATAGCAGGGCTGACAGTAAAACGTATTGATCACTATCTGAAAGAGGAAGAACTGACGGCTGAGTTTGGTGAAAACGGATGGAAACAGCTTCCGGATGCCATTTCCCGATGTTATCAGTTCATTCCGGCCAGTGTCGTGATAGAGGAACATCATATCGGCGTTTATTCCAGTAAACTGGATGAACACATGATAAAGGCACCCCATCCCAGAAATCTGCTTCATGGAAGCCTTGTATCCCCGTCCCTTGCTGCGGCAGTCATAAATGGTAAGTATGTAAATGCGGTACCTCTCTACCGTCTTGAAAAAGAATTCGAAAGGTACGGGCTTGCCATTACCAGACAGAACATGGCGAACTGGATGATCCGTCTTGGGGAAGAATATCTGGGAACCATGTATGATTATCTGCATAAACTTCTGTATGATTATCATGTGATACAGGCAGATGAGACTCCTGTACTTGTAAATAAGGACGGGCGTCCTGCCGGCAGCCAGAGTTACATGTGGGTGTACCGGTCCGGCTTTATGTACCGGGATCGTCAGATCATCCTTTATGAATACCAGAAAACGCGTAATGCATCCCATCCCCGGGAATTCCTGAGGGATTACACCGGGATCTGTGTTACGGATGGGTACCAGGTATATCATACATTGGAAAAGGAGCGTGAAAATCTGAAGATTGCAGGCTGCTGGGTTCACTGCAGGCGCAGGTTTAACGATGCACTGGAAGTGATACCAAAAGCACACCGAAAGGAATCAATCCTGCATCTGATCATGAAACAGATACAGGCCATTTACCGGGAAGAGGGAAAACTGTCTGATTTTTCTACGGAAGACAGGCTTATGCAGCGTCAGCTTGTGGTAAAACCACTGGTGGATGCTTTCTTTGCGTACCTGAAACAGAATGAACCTAAAATTCCAAAGAACGGTAAAATACGGGAAGCATTTACATATGCACTGAACCAGGAAAGCTACCTGAAAGTCTTTCTGGAAGATGGGGATGTTCCAATAGACAACAATGCCAGCGAACGTGCGATCCGTGGATTCTGTATAGGGAAGAAAAACTGGGAGATGATCGATACGGTCAATGGAGCCAATAGTTCAGCGATCATCTACAGTATCGCAGAAACTGCAAAGGCGAATAACCTGAAACCTTTCGATTATTTCGAATATCTGCTTACGGAGATTCCCAAACATGTAGATGACAAAAACACAGATTTTCTTGCAGAACTTCTGCCATGGTCAGATATGTTGCCCGAAAACATTAGAAAGCCGCAAAAAGCCAGCGGAAAATAAACAGACCGCAAAAGCGGTCTGCTATTTGTCAAGGTACTCGTATTCTACCGTTTACTGCTGTTCCGGACTGTGATCCGGAACAATGTCAATGGGAACCACGTCCTGTTTCGGGCGTGGAACCTCAAGATGACCATAATTCGCCGCTGGGATCTGATCCGCTGCTGTTTTCCGACAACGGCTGACCCAGTTGTAAAAGGTGCTTACTGCAATGTCGTTTTCACGACACCAGTCAGCATCTGTCATGCCGCTCTGACGGCATTCATTGATAAGTCTGATCTGTTCCACCATCGGAACGCGAGTCTTGCGAGTACCTGCCATAACCTATCCTCCATAATTGTAGTGAAATAATCTAAGTATCTATCAGCTGCAATTATAGGGGAAATCTAAGGATTTGAAAATCCGCAGGAATACTTGGCGCTTACTCAAATTTTACTAAGAAAATAAAAATAAGGGATTGCAAGTCCATCAAATCTGTGGTAAAGTAAAGAAAAATGAAATAGACAGAGTTCTATTTTTTTTGATATGAAGTTCATGAAAATAGAAAAGGGAAAGTATATGAACACTCAAAAACAAGATATTCTGAACAATCTAATGAAAGAACCATTCATCAATCAGCGCATCCTCGCCGCGCAGACCGGCCATTCGCTTGGTATCGTTAATCGTTCTGTCAAAGAGCTGATTTCGGAAGGATACCTGGATGAAGAGATCCGCCCAACGGAAAAAGCGCTGAATGAAGCAAAAGAAAAAGCGCCGAAAAACGCGATCATCCTTGCCGCCGGATTTGGTATGCGGATGGTTCCGATTAATACAGAGACACCGAAAGGACTTCTGGAAATCAAAGGAGAGCGGCTGATTGAGTGCACAATCCGTCAGCTTCATGAAGTCGGCATTACAGAGATTTACGTCGTTGTCGGATTTATGAAAGAGCAGTATGAATATCTGATCGATGAATACGGCGTAGACCTGATCGTTGCTCCGGATTATGCGTCGAAAAACAATCTGCATTCCCTGAAAACGGCGGCAGATCATTTATCAAACAGCTATATCATTCCCTGTGATATCTGGTGTGAAAAGAATCCATACAGCAGAAATGAATTATACTCCTGGTACATGGTCAGTGATCTGGTGGATGATGACAGTACCGTTCGTGTAAACCGGAAGCAGGAGCTGGTTGTACAGAAAGAGCAGGCTGGCGGAAACGCCATGATTGGTATCTGTTATCTATTGGAAGCGGAAGCAGCGATCGTGCGGGAGCGTCTGGAAGAACTGGGAAGAGATTCCCGATACGACGGAGCGTTCTGGGAGGAAACCTTATACCGGAAAGACAGAATGATTGTGACCGCCCGTGTTGTACATGCAGCAGATGCCGTAGAAATTAATACTTATGAGCAGCTGCGTGAGATTGACAGCGATTCCAGCCAGCTGCAGACGGATGCCATTCAGGTGATCTGTGAAGCACTTGGAGCACAGCAGGACGAAGTAACAAATATTACAGTTCTGAAAAAGGGAATGACAAATCGATCCTTTTTATTCTCCTGCAAAGATAAAAAATACATTATGCGTATCCCGGGAGAGGGAACAGATCAGCTGATCAACCGCCGCCAGGAAGCAGCCGTCTATCAGACGATCGCCGGACGGAAGATCTGCGATGAGATTGCCTATATTAATCCGGAGAACGGCTATAAAATCACAGAATATCTCGACGGTGCGAGGGTCTGCGATGCAGAAAAGGAAGAAGATCTTCAGAAATGCATGAAGAAACTGCGGGAGTTTCACGGGCAGAAATTAAGAGTAGACCATTCCTTCGACCTGTTCGGACAGATGGAATACTATGAAAGCCTCTGGGAAGGAACTCCGTCAGCATATAAAGATTACGAAAAGACGAAAGCGCATGTGCTTCAGTTAAAGGATTACATCGAAGCAAATGCCGGAGAGTGGGTGCTCACTCACATTGATGCCGTGTCGGACAATTTTCTGTTTGTGGAAGAAAACGGAAAAGAGGAGATCCGCCTGATCGACTGGGAATACGCCGGAATGCAGGATCCGCATGTGGATATCGCAATGTTCTGTATCTATTCTCTCTACAAAAAAGAGCAGGTGGATCATCTGATTGATCTTTATTTTGAAGGAAACTGTGACGACAGAACACGCATAAAAATCTACTGCTACATCGCGGTCTGCGGTCTGCTCTGGAGCAACTGGTGCGAGTACAAACGGAATTTAGGCGTAGAATTCGGAGAGTATTCTCTGCGGCAGTACCGTTACGCAAAAGATTATTACAAAATTGTCCAGCAGGAACTAGGAGAGGAAGAAAAAGAAACATGTACAAAGTAGAGCGTGCCATTATTATGGCAGCAGGTCTGGGAAACCGGATGAAGCCGGTGACATTAAAAACGCCGAAGCCGCTGGTCCGGGTAAACGGTGTGCGGATGATTGATACCGTCATCGACGGGCTGCACAAAAACGGAATTACAGAGATTTACGTGGTAGTCGGTTACCTCAAAGAACAGTTCCAGACACTGGAAGAGGAGTACCCGGGTCTGAAGCTGATCGACAATCCGTGGTACGATACCTGCAACAACATCGCATCGCTGTATGTGGCGCGGGAACATCTGGAAAATGCGATTATTCTTGACGGTGACCAGATCATCTATCATCCGGAAATTCTGGCCCCGGAGTTTGAGCGATCCGGTTACAACAGCGTGTGGACCGATGATGAGACCGACGAGTGGCTGCAGACCGTGGAAAACGGCATTGTGACAGGCTGCAGCAGAACCGGCGGAAAGGGCGGATGGCAGCTATACAGCATTTCCCGATGGACAGCAGAAGATGGAAAGCGGCTGAAAGGCCATCTGGAGCAGGAGTTTGAAGTAAAGAAAAACCGTCAGATTTACTGGGACGATGTGGCAATGTTCTGTTACCCGAAAGAGTATCAGCTTGGCATCCGGCCAATGAAGGCAGAGGATATCATAGAAGTAGACAATTTCAGCGAGCTTGTTGCACTCGATGCATCGTATGCGGATTACGCAGAAAGGGAAGAAAATGAACAGTAAAAACCAACAGAAGAAAAAAGAAATCGACTGGATGATCACGCTGGTACCTCTGGCGCTGATCGTTGCTCTATGTATCGTATTTTTCTTTGCACCGGAGCAGTCGAATCAGGTACTTGGCCAGATTCGATTTCTGTTTGGAGACACCTTTGGAACATATTACCTGGTCATCGGACTTGGCATTTTCTTTCTGTCTCTGTTTCTGGCAGGCTCCAAATACGGAAATATTGTGCTTGGAAAGCCGGATGAGAAGCCAAAATATTCCTTTTTTGCATGGGGATGCATGATGTTTACCTGCGGTCTGGCAGCGGATATTCTGTTTTATTCGTTCTCCGAGTGGATTTTGTACGCAACAGATCCTCACATCGCAGAACTTGGCAGCATTCAGGACTGGGCAGGCGTATTTCCACTGTTTCACTGGAGCTTTATCCCGTGGGGATTCTATCTGGTACTGGCCGTTGCGTTTGGCTTTATGCTTCATGTAAGAAAACGAAACCGTCAGAAATACAGCGAGGCGTGCCGTCCGATTCTGGGAAAACAGACAGATGGAATTGGCGGCCGTCTGATTGACCTTCTGGCTGTCTTTGCACTGCTGGCCGGAACTGCTACCACTTTTAGTGTGGCAACTCCTCTGATGGCGGAAATCATCGGCGAGCTGTTCCATATGGAAGTCAGCAGAACTGTGATTAATATTATCATTCTTCTGATCACCTGCTGTGTTTATACCTATTCTCTTCTGCATGGATTCAAAGGAATCAGCATTCTGGCCAAGGTGTGCATTTATCTGTTTTTCGGACTCCTTGCCTTCGTCCTGCTGTTTGGGGGAGAGACGCGGTATATTATTGAAACTGGATTTTCTTCTCTTGGAAAAATGATTCAGAACTTTATCAGCTTATCAACGTATACGGACCCGATGCGTACGACAAACTTCCCACAGAACTGGACCATTTATTACTGGGCATACTGGATGGTATGGTGTGTGGCAGCACCGTTCTTCATTGGCAGCATTTCCCGCGGAAGAACCGTGCGCCAGACAATTCTCGGCGGATACGGTTTTGGTGTGGGTTCCACGCTTGTCAGCTTTATTATTCTTGGAAATTATTCGATGGGAAAGCAGATTTCAGGTGCAATTGATTTCATTTCGCAGTATAATGAAAATGGGGATTTATATCATCTGATTGTGTCGATGATCAAAACCATGCCGTGTGCACCGCTGATTATGGTTGTTGTATTAGTTACGATGGTTGCATTTTATGCGACATCGTTCGACTCGATCGCATTGACGGCATCGTGCTACAGCTACCGGAAACTGGAAGACGGCGAAGAGCCGGCAAAAGGAATTCAGCTGATGTGGTGTATCCTGCTGATCCTGCTTCCGATTGCACTTCTTTTTGCAGAGAGTTCCATGAACAGTCTGCAGTCTGTCAGTATCGTAGCGGCATTTCCGATCGGCATTGTGATCGTGATGATTGCGGTCAGCTTCTTAAAAGATGCAAAACTGTATTTAGAAGAATTGCAGGGAGGAAAAGCGCATGGAGAGGAGAAAAAAGAGAATCGTTAAACTGACAGCATTTTTGTTTCTGCTTGCGGCATCCATTTTTGTGATGCCGCAAAAGGCGTTTGCGGACGAAAATGAGGATGTTACATTGCCGACGGGCGATATTAAACCCATGGAACCACAGCAGGATGAGTCCGGGATTGATACATACGGGGCCGATGAAGGCGATGAGTTCAGCGGAACGGAGTATGAATTGTATACGGTTCTGGAGAATCGTGTGAAAGAAGCGATGCTGGCTGGAAATGAATGGGTATCCATTAAAGATTTAAAAATAAGAAGGGATACCTATGACTTAAGCTTTTATTATGGCTATTCGCCGTATTTTCCGAGTGATACGTATAATAGAATCATTGCCTGGTATGGTGATGCATACTATACAGGTTTGAGAATTACCAATACATTCGGAACACCGGAAGAAACCAAACAGATTTTTAATGCAGTGGATGAGAAACTGGCATCCATCTATAAACTGATGAACAATTCCATGACAGATGAGTAGAAGGCGTTTGTAATTCACGATTATCTGGTATTGCATGCAGAGTATGATCTGAATTATAAGAATTATACCAGTTATGGTGTGCTGATGGACGGAAGAGGTGTGTGTCAGTCGTATGCATTGGCCTATATGTATATTCTGAATCATTTGGGAATCGAAACACATAAAGCAGTGAGAATCCCCCATGGTTGAATGGAAGCGTTCAACCATGGGGGATTTTAATGGATGTTCCTCTTGCAGTCCCCCCCATTTTGTGTTACCATAAAACACGCAAATAACCAACAGCAAGGAGTTCTATTTTACATGAACATTACTTCAAAATACCGTTCTCTCTCCGTCCAGGCGAAGGCGGCGCTTTGGTTTACGATCTGCAGTTTCTTACAGAAGGGCATTTCGTTCATCACAGTTCCGATTTTCACGCGTCTGATGAGCACCGAGGAGTACGGAACCTATACGGTTTATCTGTCCTGGCTGCAGATTTTGACGATTATGACATCGCTGTATTTATTTAATGGTGTTTATGACAATGCGATGGCAAAGTACGAGAAGCAGCGGGATGAATATACATCTGCAATGCAGGGACTGACGCTTGTGATTACGGGTGCGGTTTTTGCATTGTATTGTTTTACATCGGGTTTCTGGGAGAAGATTTTAAATCTGCCGAAATCCATGATTTTGCTGATGTTTTTGGAAGCGCTGCTGAGTCCGGCGCTTTCTTACTGGTCGGGGCGGCAGCGGTTTGAGTATCGGTACCGGATTCTGGTCTGTGTGACGATTCTGCAGGCGCTGATGAACCCGATTGCGAGCTTGGTGCTGATCCGCATGAATGGCGGTACGGCCATGATGAGGATCCTGGGTATCGTCGGAGTGCAGATCTGTATCTGCGTGCCGATTATTGTGTTCCAGTTCTGCAAAGGAAAAGAGTTCTTTTCGAAGGAATACTGGGGCTACGCACTGCGGATCGGAATTCCGATTGTGCCGCATTATCTGTCCGGTATTATCCTGAATCAGGGCGACCGCATCATGATCGACAAGATGGTCGGAAAGACGGAGGTTGCGCTGTACGGGCTGGCGTACAGCATTGGTATGCTGGTGCAGCTTTTCATCAGTGGTATGAACAGTGCATTGACACCGTGGATGTACAGCAAGATCAAAAAGGGCGACATCCGTTCAATGCGGAAGGTGCTGCAGCTTCTTAGTGTTGTAGTGGTCGGTATAGCCGTGGCGCTGATGCTGATCAGCCCGGAGCTGGTGCTGATTTTCGGATCACCGAAGTACCGCGAGGCGGTGTACGTCATTCCGCCGGTGGCAGCGAGTGTGTTCTTTATCTTCATTTATAATATTCTCTCGATGCCGCAGTTTTATTATGAAAAAACACAGTTTCTGATGGCTGCATCCATGGCGGCGGCTGGAGCGAATGTGGTGCTGAACTTTATTTTTATCCGCCTGTTCGGTTACATCGCGGCCGGTTACACGACGCTGGCATGCTATATGCTGTATTCGGTCGGCCATTATATTGTGAGCAAACGGATTCTGGTGAACGAAGGAATCCAGGAAAATCTGATGAGTCCAGGATTTCTTGTGGCGTGCTCCGTTTTTCTGATTGGAGCAAGCATCATCTGCAATCTTATTTTCCCGTACAGAATCCTGCGTTACGCGATTCTGCTCGCAAGTGCAGGGCTGGTCTTCTGGAAGAAAGAACTTCTGCAGAAGACGATGGCGGATATTCGGAAAAAATAAAAAAGTGGGGGAGGATTTGAAACGAATGTTCAGAGACTCCCCGTTTTTGCGCGTTTTTTCTTGACAGTCACAGAAAAAACGATACAATGAAAGAATGAAGAAAAGTAAGGCATTTTAAATTAGAAAAGGAAAAATTACATGAGTACCAGTATTTCAATAAAAGAACTAAAAGAGCTCGATCCGTCAAGCTATCAGATCGTCGATATCCGCGATGCGGTAGAGATCTCCCACGGCGCGATTCCGGGAGCGCTTGTGATGAAGACAGAAGAAATCGAGACAAGTGATGCGATTGACCGGAGCAAAAAGACGATTATCTGCTGCAGCCGCGGCCGGTTCAGTGTCGCAGCGGCGGAAGAATTACAGGAAAAGGGCTGGGACGCTGTGAGCCTGGAGGGCGGTTACATCGCCTGGCTGATGGATGTGATGAGCGCGCCGGAGGAGCAGGACAAGGCGGCAGACGTGGAGAAGAGTCTCCGCAAAAAATTCAAAAAGTCGATCTGGTCCAAATTTACGAAAGCGATCAACACATACGAGCTGGTAAAACCGGGCGATAAAATTGCTGTCTGTATTTCCGGCGGAAAAGATTCGATGTTGATGGCGAAATGCTTTCAGGAGTTAAAGCTTCACAATAAATTTGATTTCGAAGTAAAATTCGTTGTCATGGACCCGGGATACAGCCCGGAGAACCGCAAGGTGATCGAGGATAACGCAAAGAGCCTCCATATTCCGATCACGATTTTCGAGACCGATATTTTCGATTCGGTTTACCATGTCGAAAATTCGCCGTGTTACCTCTGCGCGAGAATGCGCCGCGGCCATCTGTATCATTTTGCACAGCAGCTCGGCTGCAACAAGATTGCACTCGGCCATCATTACGATGATGTCATCGAGACGATCCTCATGGGAATGCTCTACGGTGCGCAGGTGCAGACGATGATGCCGAAGCTTCACAGCATCCACTTCGAGGGCATGGAGCTGATCCGCCCGCTGTATCTGGTGCGCGAGGATGATATCAAGGCGTGGAGAGATTATAACGGTCTGCATTTCATCCAGTGTGCCTGCAAGTTTACCGATACCTGCACGACCTGCAATAACGAGGAGAATCGTTCGAAACGCGTGGAGATCAAGGAACTGATCAAAAACCTGAAAAAGGTGAATCCGTTCGTGGAGAGCAATATTTTCCGCAGTGTCGAAAATGTCAACATTGACACCGTGGTCGGCTACAAGCAGCACGGCATCCGCCACAATTTCCTGGAAGGATACGACGACAATCCGGGGTATGTGCCGGAGGCAGAAAAAGCGGCGGCGGAGACGGAATAAAAAGAAGGAACTCTATGCACAGAAAAATAGAAGAAACGCCGGAGCGGGAGAAAATGCTGATCCGGCTGAAAGAGCTCCGTCTGGAACGCGGTTACTCGATGACGCAGGCGGCGCGGAAGATTTTCAGTCACCCGGACACCTACAACCGGTATGAAAAAGGCATTCGTGAGATTCCGCTGGATTCGCTGATGCTGCTGGCGAAGACGTATGACTGCAGTCTCGACTATCTGGCAGGTGTTTCAGACCGGCCGAGAAAATATGGAAGGTGATGCAGATGGCAATTCCTCTTTATCTGACGACGATTGAACAGGATATTTTTGATACATTCCGGTATCTGCCGCATGCCGTTGCAGTCGGTGTCGGCTTTGTGACGGTTGCAGCAGCGTGGAAAAACCAGCAGATGATAAAGAAACAAAAACGGCTGGAGCATGCGCATGCGGTTCCTGGCACCCAGCTTCTGCTGTGGTTTCTGGTAGCAGTCTATTTTGCGATGATGCTTTCTATTACGCTGTTTTCCAGAGAACCGGGTTCGAGAACGGGCGTGGATGTGAAGCTGTTTGAAACCTGGGGAAACCAGCGGCTGCCGGACCGGTATTTTGTGGAAAATATTCTGCTGTTTCTCCCGTTCGGCGTATTGCTGCCGGCGGCGGTTCCGTCTCTTCGGAAAGGATGGTGCTGCGTCTATGCGGCGTTTTCCACAAGCATGATGCTGGAAACAGTGCAGCTCTTAACAGAGCGCGGCTACTGCCAGTTAGATGATGTTGTGACGAATACGCTTGGAGCAGCCATCGGGTATCTGGTGTTTGCACTGGTGCGGAAATGTTGGAGAGGGAAGATAGAAGAATAGAAGGAAAACAAGAAGGCTCTGCCCAAATGGACAGAGCTTTTTTCTTCCCTGTTTTTATAGCAAGACCCGAAAATAATGCAAAAAATTCAGCACCGCAGAGCGTGAATTACTGCGTCACAGATTTTCGTCGTACCCCGGTACGCCTTCAAATCTGTTCCTTGCAATTCGCGCTCTGCAGCACTGCCTTTTTTGCATTATTTTCGGGTCTTGCTATAGATGGAAGTGCAGGAGAGTTAATCCACCCGTTCGTTCCCCCAGAAAAACAATGCCACGGTTCCCGGCCCTGTGTGGCTGCCGATGGTGGTTCCGATGTTGTTGATCTCGACTTTTCCGTTCAGATTGGGAAAGCGTTCCTCGATAAGATCCGCAACGGCCCGCGCATCGTCGTAGCAGGCGGACTGGGAAATGTAGCATTTGCCGGAGTAGGAGAGGCCGCCCTCGGCGTTTTCTTCCATCTGGTCGACGATTTTTTTGATGACTTTTTTCTTCGTACGGATTTTAAACCGCGGAATCAGACGGCCTTCGTTGTCCATGTTGAGCAGCGGGCAGATGCCGAGGAGTCCGCCGATTGCGCCGGAGGCTTTGGAGATGCGGCCGCCGCGCACGTAGAAGGTGAGGTCCGTGGAGAAGAACCAGTGATGGACTTTGAGGCGGTTTTTCATCGCGAAATCGTAAACCTCTTCCAGCGGTTTTCCTTCATCGCGCAGGTCGGCAAGGCGGTCCATCAGAAGACCGTAGCCGGAGGAAGCGCCGAGGGAATCCACGATGAGGATTTTCCGTTCCGGGTAGCGCTCTTCAAGGTCGGCTTTGGCGATCATCGCGGAATTCAGTACACCGGAAATGCCGGAGGAGAGGCAGACGTGGAGAATGTCTTTGCCGTCCTGCAGGAATGTTTCAAAATAGGCTTCAAATTCATCGGCATTCACCTGGGATGTTTTCGTGGAAGCGCCGGCGGCCATGGCGGCATAGAACTGATCGAACGGCATGGATTTGCCGAGATCATCCGCGTACTCGGTGTCATTTAATTTGTAATGGAAACAGATGTATGAGATTTCCCGTTTGGAGAAATGTTCTTCGGTAAGGTCTGCCGTAGAGCAGCAGCTGATGACATAGGAACTCATAAAATAATCCCTCCTCGTAAAAATGAAAGTAAGAACTCTGGTTTCTGTGCTTATTGTAGCATCCCGAATGGGAAAAGGCAACTGCGGAACGTGATTATATCCGTAATGAAAGGGGCGGTGAAATGGTGTCAAGCCTTGTATTTGCGGTGCGGCCTGTGGTAGAATAGAACTATGAGAATACGAAAATACGAAGGACTAATTGTTAAGTAACTAAAAACATAGAAATATGTATATAAATGTAAATAAGAGTGGACATATGAAATCTCTTATCTATAGCTTAACAATAGGTCTCAAGCCTAAGTGACTGCTACTGTCGAAAGACATGTTGCAGATAGGAACTATGTTAAGTAGTAAGGTAAAGACACACCTTTAGATGTAATCTTCAGTCTGAAGCTCTGTGAGTACAAACCAGGAAACAATGCTAATGTCCTGCATTGATAACAGGGAAACACATATCCTCTACTTGACTTTGGCACGAAGAGCAATTCTCCGAAAGGAAGGTGTCAGAAATGACAAGTTATTCTTTTGTATTAGATGCTAATGGGAAACAATTAGCACCGACAAAAGAACCAAAAGCATGGTTTCTTATCCGTAAGAAACGAGCAGCATTGGTCAGCAAATATCCAATGGTAATACAATTGAAGAAAAAAATTCAAGAAAATGAAATCTGTAAAGATGAGATTCGTTGTGGAATAGATGATGGCGGACTTCATGTAGGGATTGCTCTGGTTCAGAAATGTAAAAGTAAAAATAAAGTTGTTTTCAAAGGAACCATTGAGCAACGCAATGATGTAAAACATCTTATGGAAGTTAGGCGAAACTATAGACGTTACCATCGTTATCACAAAAGATATCGGCAGGCGAGATTCGACAATCGTAAATCTTCTAAAAGAAAAGGACGAATTGCTCCAAGTATTTTACAGAAACGGCAAGCTACCATAAGAGTTATTAATCGGCTTAATAAATGGATAAATATAACAAATTATTGGCTGGAAGATGTTTCTATTGATATCCGGGTATTAACAGATGGGTATAAGTCTTATAGCTGGCAATATCAAAAATCCAACAGACTGGACGAAAATATCCGTAAAGCAACGATTCTAAGAGATGGCGGTAAGTGTATGGAATGCGGAAAATCTAATTGTAGATTAGAGGTTCACCATATTAAGCCAAGAAGACGAAATGGTTCTAATACGTTAGACAATCTGATTACATTATGTGAAAGCTGCCATCAGAAAACCGAAGGCCAGGAAGAATTATATATGGATCGATATTTTTCCCTGTTAAAATCGTCTGACAATAAAAACCTGAATTATGCACAACATGTAATGATTGGTAAGATGTGGCTTAGAAAACAATTGTCAGGTTTGGGAGTATTATATCTGACGAGTGGTGGGGATACAGCCAACAAACGCATTGACTGGAATATTGAGAAATCACACACTAATGATGCTGTCTGCATTACGGACTTGCAGCCTGATACCTGTGATATAAAAGAATGGGCAATAAAACCTATGCGCAGACAAAGCAAAGCTAAAACCGACCATGTTTTAGGAATTCATCATAGGGATTTGGTTGAATATACATTCAAAAATGGTGAAACTCACAGAGGATATGTAACAGCACTATACCCGGACCAAAAAGCGATTAATTTTCAAAGCCAAACAAAACATTGTAAAAAAGTTAATGCGAGAAAGTGCAAATTACTATGGAACTATTCAAAAATCTATTGGTTTGAGAATGCGAGCTAAACACATTTGTCTATGATTAGATGTAATTAACTATATTATTTTAAGGAGGTTTTTGCATATGCAGAATTATTCAGGAGAAGAAGGGCTGCAGTATCATCTGCAGATCCGAAAAGGCGATGTGGGACGGTATGTGATTCTGCCGGGAGATCCCAAACGGTGTAAAAAAATTGCAGCTTACTTTGAGAACCCGGTGCTCGTCGCAGACAGCCGGGAATTTGTGACTTATACGGGTACTTTGGACGGTGTAAAGGTTTCCGTTACATCTACCGGCATCGGCGGTCCGTCGGCTTCCATCGCGATGGAAGAGCTGATCCAGTGCGGCGCCGATACGTTTATCCGCGTCGGAACATGCGGCGGTATGGCACTCGATGTAGAGGGCGGCGATATCGTGGTGGCAACGGGAGCGATCCGTGCGGAGGGAACGTCAAAGGAATACGCACCGATCGAGTTCCCGGCAGTCGCAGACCTTACCGTGACGAATGCGCTGGTGCAGGCGGCAAAGAATCTTGGGAAAAAATGGCATGCGGGCGTGGTACAGTGCAAGGATTCCTTCTACGGCCAGCACGACCCGGAGCAGATGCCGGTCGGCGATGAGCTGCTGAAAAAATGGGATGCATGGATGAAGCTTGGATGCAAAGCGTCAGAGATGGAATCGGCGGCACTCTTTATCGTGGCAAGTGCCCGCGGCGTCCGTGCCGGATCGGATTTTCTTGTGATGGGAAATCAGGAGAGAGTGAAACGCGGCATGGAGAACCACATTACGCACGATACGGAAGGTGCGATCCAGGTAGCGATTGAGGCGCTGCGGATTCTGATCCGGGAAGACCAGAAATAAGAAAGAAAAAATAGGGGGATACTGGAAAGGAGATGCTGGATATGAAACAGGAAATCAGTACAGAAATAAAACAGGAGCTGGTAAAACAGGCTCTGGCAGCGCGGAAATTTGCGTATGTGCCGTATTCGAAATTCCGCGTAGGCGCGGCGGTTCTGGCAAAGAATGGAGCGATTTATACCGGTTGCAACATTGAAAATGCGGCGTATACACCGACAAGCTGCGCGGAGCGCACCGCGGTCTTCAAAGCCGTATCCGAGGGCATAACGGAATTTGACGCGATCGCCGTCTGCGGCGGCCCTGGAGAGGCAGAGCCGGAGGATTTCTGCACACCGTGCGGTGTCTGCCGCCAGGTCCTGCGGGAATTCGTTGATCCGAACGAATTTCTCGTCCTTCTCTGCAAGGGCGACGGTTCCTGGAAAGAAATGACACTCGAGGAGCTGCTGCCGATGGGATTCGGAAAAGAAAATTTATAAACAGAAGCCGGAAAAGAAAAAATCCAGGGCAGGTACGGAAAGTACCGTATGCCCTGGATTTTTTATGTCCAAGATATAAAAATTATTTACTGAAATTTCGGCTCACAGGTCAGATCGCATCCCAGACGCTGGAACATTTTGCGGTCCACATCTGAGAGCATAACGCTGGAGTGCACCTGGCAGCCCTTTAACTGCGGCAGGCAGGAGAGTGCTTTCTGTGCATCCTCGCTCTGTGCAGCAGTAGCAGACAGCGCAATCAGAACCTCGTCGGTATGAAGACGCGGGTTCTTGCTTCCGAGGTACTTGGTTTTCAGGGTCTGGATCGGAGCGATGGATTCCGGTGAGAGAACATGTACGTCATGGTCGATGCCGGAGAGTTCTTTTAACGCATTCAGTAGAAGCGCTGCACTCGATCCAAGCAGATCGCCGGTCTTTCCGGTGATGACGCGTCCGTCCGGCAGTTCCATGGCAGCAGCCGGTGCGCCGGTCGCCTCGGCACGGACGAGAGCCGGGGAAACGGTGGTGCGGTCTGCGGCAACGATGTTTTCCTGTTTCATCAGAAGCTCGATCTTGTAAGCCTCGGTCTCGGAACGGGAACCGTCTGCGATGCCGTCGACAGCGGTGTAGTAGCGGCGGATGATCTCCTGACGGGAAGCCTCGCGGCATGCCTCATCATCAATGATACAGTTTCCGGCCATGTTGACACCCATGTCAGTCGGGGATTTGTACGGGCTCTCGCCGAAGATCTGCTGGAAGATCGCGCGCAGAACCGGGAAAATCTCGACATCACGGTTGTAGTTGACGGTTGTCACGCCGTATGCCTCGAGGTGGAACGGGTCGATCATGTTGACATCGTTCAGATCGGCGGTAGCAGCCTCGTAAGCCAGGTTGACCGGGTGCTTCAGCGGCAGATTCCAGATCGGGAAGGTCTCATATTTTGCATAGCCGGCGTTTACACCGCGTTTGTGCTCATGGTAAAGCTGGGAAAGGCAGGTTGCCATCTTTCCGCTTCCCGGTCCCGGTGCGGTAACGACAACGAGCGGGCGGGTTGTCTCGATGTACTCGTTCTTTCCGTATCCCTCATCGCTCACGATCAGCGGCACATTATGCGGGTAGCCCGGAATCGTGTAGTGAATGTAAACCGGGATGCCGAGCTTCTGCAGTCTCTTCTTGAACGCGTCTGCGCTGTGCTGGCCGGAGTACTGGGTGATGACAACGCTTCCGACATAGAGGCCGCGTCCGCGGAACTCGTCGATCAGACGGAGCACGTCGCTGTCATAGGTGATGCCGAGGTCACCGCGGATTTTGTTTTTCTCAATATCGGATGCGGAAATTGCCATAACAATCTCGGCCTGATCGGAGAGCTGCATCAGCATGCGTAGTTTTGCGTCAGGTGCAAAGCCCGGAAGAACGCGGGATGCGTGGAAATCGTCGAACAGCTTTCCGCCGAATTCCAGATACAGCTTGTTGTCGAACTGGTTGATGCGGTCGCGGATGTGCTCGGACTGCATTTTCAGGTATTTCTCATTGTCAAATCCAATTTTCATGATATTTTTCTCCCTTTTTTCCATGGTATTTGTTTGAAAGAAACGGATCATTCTTGCCCCATTGGGTTCTGAAGAGTTACAAACAACTGATTTTATTTTACTATAGAGAAAAGTCACGTGCAAGAAAAAAATGCGGCAGGAATAGAAGCGATTCAGAAAAAGCACTCCTTCACGCAAGCATGATTCGCGATTTTTCCGGAATTTCGCATGGATCTGAATCGTTACAAAAAAAATCTCCCCAAAAGGAGAGAGGCCGGGACTTGGTTGGAGCCCCGGCGGTATGAAAAAGAAATCTATCTATTAGAAAGGTTGGCGTTGGAGACGTGCTTCCAGAAATGCTTTGCCGTCTCCGGTTTATTTATAGAGAAACAATGGAGGTTGTTTTTTACTTCCTTTGTTGTTGATAAGATTAGTATACGGGAAAATTGTGACCAGAATGTGTACACGGGATAAAGCTTTTCTGAAGAGAACATGAAAACAAAAGGAAGAAAATCTGACGGAATTGTAAAGAAGTAGTCAAAAAGGATTCATGCACCGTGGAAAAGGCGCATAAAATGCAGGAGAAGAAAAAGAGCGTTTCCGGCAGGAAAACCGATAAGACCGGAAAACCGGCTATCTGGCAGCCGCGGGGAAGAGGTTTCCATGGCGGAAATGAAAAGGAAGAGAAAATTTGCAGAGCGTGATTCTGGATATGGTCAACCGTTTTGGATATCTTGGTATTCTAATCCTGATTGCCGTGGAAAATGTATTTCCGCCGATTCCCTCCGAGGTGATTCTGACTTTCGGCGGTTTTCTGACAACGTGTACCCGGCTGCACCCGGCTGGGGTTGTGCTGGCATCTACGGCGTGCTCACTGCTGGGCGCGCTGGTGCTGTACGGAGCCGGAACCCTCGTCAGCCCGGAAGGGCTTGCCGAGCTGCTCGAGAGCCGACCGATGAAGCTTCTGGGGTTTCGTGCAGAGGATGCCTGGAAGACCATTGCCTGGTTTCAGAAAAAAGGGCAGCGGGCTGTGCTGCTCGGCCGATGTATTCCGATCATCCGAAGTCTCATCTCGGTTCCGGCCGGCATGGCAGGGATGAAGATGCCGGGATTTCTTCTATATACCATAGTCGGGAGTACGGTCTGGAATCTTCTTCTGGTTGGCATCGGCGCAGCGGTCGGCGCTGCATGGGAGCAGGCAGCGGAATATGTGAAGCTATATGCGGATGTGGTTTTCTTTGTTTTAATAGTGGGAACCGTATGCTTTCCGGCATTCCATTTATATAGGAAGAAACACCGTCAAAAATAATAGGATGCATGAAATCATGCATGATATGCAAAAAATATGCTTGCAATTTAGCAATAAGTGTGCTAAGATTCATCTCAACAAATAAAAGGGAGTAGCGAAACGCCACGGGATCTGAAATAAAAACATCCCGTGCGGGTTTGAAACCGTCAGCCGATGTTGAGAAACATCCGTATCAAATGAGAACGCAAGACTTTTATTGTGGCAGATGTCATGATAGGAGTCTTTTTTTTATTTACAGGAGACTTCGTTGAATTTTCCTGTAAATGAGAAAAGCCCTCCGGGCAGGATTCTTTCTTGTCCTTCGACTCCTGAATACCAAACATGAACTGCCATCCGTTGCCAGCGAAAGAAGCGTGGCGGAGAGAGAGGAATGTATGAGCAGCCAAAGAGTAAAAAAAGAATTGTACGAAACTGCAATGACAGGAGAAAAGGCACTGACCAGCCTGATGTATGTACAGATGACACTGTATGCAGCAAAAAGCCAGAAAACGTATGCCAGGGTGCGAAGCGAGGGGCGTGCAAGGATGCGCCACACGGGGCTTCATATGAATCAGTATTTAAGAGCGGCAGGAAAGGATCTGGAAAGCTTTCGAAACCGTCTGAAAGAGACACATCTGCCGGAAGAGCTTCAGTCAAAGGCAGAAACATTTCTGGTCCAGACGGTACATGTTCTGGATGTGACGGAGAAAAAACAGATGTACCGCGGGGAACTGATCGGGCTGGAAGAGAAAGTAAAGGAAATAGCAGAACAGATCGAGGAGCTGCTGAAAAGCATGCGGGAGCTTGGAGTATAAGTCACCGTCTGGCAGGCTCTGCGTGACCCGTAACGTGTAGTATCCGCAGGGGAGTCGGCGAAGGGGAATGCGCATGGTGGACTTTTCAAAAACAAAATGTTAAGATAAAACATATGGTAACGATTCAGAGCCATGCGAAATAGAAGAGAAGATGCAGGAAAGAAAAGGAGTAAGAAACGTGGCAGAAGAAATTGCAATGAAGGTGATCGCCCGAATCCACACGGATTTCCCGGAAAAATTCGGGATTCCGAGGCAGAGCGGACTGATCGAAGAACTAAAGAGTACGATCGTTTTTGAACCGGAGTTCCGCGATGCAAATGCACTGCGTGGGCTGGAAGAATATTCCCATCTCTGGCTGATCTGGGAGTTTTCGGAAGCCGTGCGGGATACCTGGTCTCCGATGGTGCGGCCGCCGCGGCTTGGCGGAAATAAACGGGTCGGCGTATTTGCTACGCGTTCGCCGTTCCGCCCGAATCCGATCGGTCTTTCTTCGGTAAAGCTGGAATATGTGGAGCAGCACCCGTCGCTTGGCCCGGTATTGCACCTTACGGGGGCTGATCTGATGGACGGCACACCGATTCTGGACATCAAACCGTATCTGCCGCATGTAGACAGTCACGTGGAGGCGCTTGGCAGCTTTACGGAAAAGACGAAGGAATACTTTATTCCGGTTGAAATTCCGGACGAGCTGCTGGAAAAGGTTCCGACAGATCACCGTGCGGCGCTGAAAAAAGTGCTGGAGCAGGATCCGCGTCCATCGTATCAGAACAGCGAAGAACGCGTCTACGGACTTTCCTTTGCGGGAATGGAAATCAAATTCCAGGTAAAGGACGAGGTACTGCATGTTGTGGGAGTAGAAATGTGAGGAAGAAATAAAGATCGGGAGAAAAGACCGAAAGCAAGGATCGAAAGCGAAGACCGAAAGCAAAGATCAAAAGTGAAGATCAAAAGCAAAGATCGAGAGAAGAGACCAAAAGCAAGGATTAAGAGAAAAGATAGGAAGAAAAAATGGAACGAAATGTAGAGATAGATAAAATTTCAGATGGAAAACGATACGGAGCCAATGATCTTGTAAAAGTGGGCTGCGACGACTGCCGCGGATGCTCCGCCTGCTGTAATGGGATGGGAGATTCGATTGTACTCGACCCGATGGATGTCTACCGTCTGGAGAAAAAGCTGGGAAAGACGATGGAAGAGATTTTGCTGGCTGGGAACGTGGCGCTTCGTGTCGTGGACGGTGTTATTTTGCCACATCTGAAGATGACAGAGCAGTCAGACCAGTGTAGCTTTTTAAATGAAGAAGGCCGCTGCAGCATCCACGATGCGCGCCCGGGCTTCTGTCGGATGTTTCCACTGGGACGGCTGTATGAGGATGGAACATTTTCTTATTTCCTTCAGGTGAACGAATGTCCGAAGGAGAACAAGACGAAGGTCAAGGTCCGCCGCTGGCTCGATACGCCGGAGCTTGGGAAATACGAAGCCTTTACGACAGAATGGCATTATTATCTGAAGAAAAAGCAGAATGCGGCGCGCGAAAGCGAGGACGATGCATTCCGGCAGCAGATCAGCATGAACATTCTGAAGCTGTTTTATCTGCTTCCGTATGACGGAAATACAGATTTCTATACACAATTTGCAGCTCGAATGGAGCTTGCAGACACGATGTAACGTGTGTCTGAAAAATCTTTTCCGCAATCTGTAAGTCCCACTTTGCGGTCTGTTTTGTTCTCATTCGGCTGCCTTTAAGCGAAAACGTTATAAAAACAGGAGGGCAGGATTATTTATTATATCGTTTCGTGAGAAAACTTTCCTGCTCCGGCGTAGACCAGGAAGGCTTCCCGGGTCTCACGCCTCCGCCGGCGGCTGCAGAAAATGATCTGCCCATTTTTCAGCAGAACTTCGCCGGTTACCTGTACAAGGGAAACGTGGGCAAAGTTGATCAGCAGACCTTTTCCGCCGTGGAAAAAACGATCACTTGGTGTAAGGCAGACCGTCAGGTCGGCAAATGTGCAGCGGGTTGTAAAATCTCCCTGAATGGTGTGGAGAATCAGTCGGTGCTGGCAGGCTTCAACGTAAATCAGGTCGTTCAGCGCCAGCCGGTATTTTTGGGAAACACCCTGTGAGATAATGACTGGAATTTCGAGCAGAACAGAATCGTTCGGATCGAGTGGGAATATTAATTTGGAATACAAAAAAAACACCTTCTGGAAAGCATACCGTTTGCGTCGAAGTGCAGCCGTTCAAGTCGAAGCGGTTGTCCGGCGCAAAGAAACATGATAGGGTACAAAATAAAAGTAGGAGGGAGCATTACAGCAAACGTCATAAAATTACAAAATGTAGTTTAGCATAGTGGCAGGATCTCATTCAAGCCGAATTGCCGCACTTCTGTTAAAATCGTTCGACAGATAACGATGCCGGATGGCTTAAAGAGTCGAAAAAAGTAAAAAAAAGGAACGATAGGCAGAAAAAACAGCAGAAAAATCGAAAGAAAATCGAAAGAAAAGGAGGTCGAGAAGATTGACGATGCGAGATGGGTTTGGTATAATATTCCAAAAACAATTATTATATATAACATTGTAAAAGAATAAATATCATATGGAGAGAAATATGAACAGAGAAGTAGAAACAATCAGAGAAAAAGTACATACAACAGCAGATGCAGCATTATTTTTATGCTTTCAGGAAGTGAAGGGAAGCCATTCCAAAGGAGTGATCCGGCTGCCGCTGCTTCACTATGACATTCCGTTTGAGGGATACGGAGAAATGCTGCTTCGGATGAACCGCATTTATGACCTGCTCGGCATGCCGGATGCAGGAAGCTGTATGCGGAGCCTTTCAGAAGGGGAAAAAGAAGAGTGGGAATTTACAGATGAAATGAAGAACAATCAGGATACAACGCTTCCAGCAGGAACCGAGCGTATGGTCAGTATTCAGATTCAGTTCCGACAGCACTGTAGTCTGCAGGGATTTCTGATCTGCGGAAAACAGAAAGCAGGTTTTCGTTCAGCACTTGAAATGCTGTATTTACTGGAAGATTGTCTGCAGGAACAGGATAACTGAATACGGGAGAAAAACGCAACAGAATGAGAGTGGGAGCTATGAAGGAAGAAAAAAAGATCAGAAAGAAAATAAAAATTGAGGATTTGCTGCCAAGAGATCCATCCGGGTGGATCTCGATGCAATCCTGGGCTATGTGAAGGGAAAAACAATCCTGGTAACAGGCGGAGGCGGTTCGATCGGAAGTGAGATCTGCCGCCAGCTGGCCGGACACGACGTCGGGCATCTGATCATTTTTGACATCTACGAAAACAATGCGTACCAGATTCAGAAATCTCTGGAATGGGAGTTCCCAGATCTCAATTTGACCGTACTGATTGGTTCTGTGCGGGATGAGCGGAGGCTGGAATCAATTTTTTCGAAGTACCGGCCGGACATCGTCTTTCACGCAGCAGCCCACAAGCATGTGCCGCTGATGGAGGACAGCCCGAATGAAGCGATTAAAAACAATGTTATTGGAACCTTAAAAACGGCGCGCACAGCAAGCCATTATCAGGTAAAGAAGTTTATCCTGATATCAACAGACAAGGCAGTCAACCCGACCAACATCATGGGAGCGAGCAAGCGGCTCTGTGAGATGGTGATTCAGCTGATCGGAAGACACAGCACGACAGAGTTTGCGGCAGTGCGCTTTGGAAATGTACTGGGAAGCAACGGAAGTGTCATTCCGCTGTTCCGCCGTCAGATCGAACATGGCGGTCCGGTGACGGTTACGCATCCGGATATCATTCGATATTTTATGACGATTCCGGAGGCAGTCAGCCTGGTACTTGAGGCAGGCGCCTATGCGAAAAACGGTCAGATCTTTGTCCTGAATATGGGAGATCCGGTCAGAATCGCAGATCTGGCAAAAAATATGATCCGCCTTTCCGGGTATGAGCCGGAAAAAGAAATCAAGATCAAATACATTGGCCTGCGACCCGGCGAAAAGCTGTATGAGGAACTTCTGATGAATGAAGAGGGCATGCAGACCACAGAAAACAGCCGGATTTTTATCGGCAGACAGATTGCATTTGACGAGAAGGTATTCCGGGAGCAGATAAAGGAACTCGCGAAGGAAGCGGAAAACGAATGTCCGAACATCTGTTATCTGGTAAAGAAAATGGTACCGGAATACCAGTACGAAGGAGAAAAACAGGGATGACGGACCTTCATGTACATATTCTGCCGGGAGTGGACGACGGATCCCCGAATTTGTCCACCTCCCTTGAAATGGCAGAAATGGCGGCACAAAGCGGGGTGCGTATCCTCGCGGTGACGCCGCATGCAAACCAGACGGGAATCGAAGGCGTGGAGGACGGATACGTCAACTACGAATCGGAACAGTTAGAAGAGCAATTTTACCGTCTGGAGAGGGAAATCAACAGAGAACACATTCCCATCAGCCTGGTGCGCGGCATGGAAATCATGAGCATCGGACCGCTGGAGAAAAAAATCAGAGAGAGAAAGCTGATACCGCTCCATGAGAGCCGCTATTATCTGATCGAGGTGCCGTTTGATATGGCGCCGGACGGAATCAGAAAGCGGCTGCTGGAATTTCCGGCGATGGGAAAAATCCCGGTGCTGGCGCATCCGGAGCGGTATTTCTGCGTGCAGGATACACCGGAGCTTCTATACGAATTCCGGGAAATGGGCGCGGTTTTGCAGATCAACAAAGGAAGCGTGTTTGGAAGATTTGGAGAAGAGGCTGAGCGGACAGCAAGGTTTCTACTGGAAAACCGCCTTGCGGGCTGTGTGGCAAGCGATGCCCACGGAGCCGATTACCGGACCACGGACATGCGGCCAGTCCGGCAGTTTCTGGAGGAGCGGTATGGAGAAGCGTATGCACAGCTTTTAGTGAAAGTGAATCCGAGAAGAATCCTGGAGGACCGTCAGATTTTCTATGAACCGTCCCCGGAACGAAAACGGAAAAGACGCTGGTTCCTCTAAAAACAGGAAGAATGGCGTTACAGAAACGAAAGGAGCATCTTTGATATGCACAAAACGAGAGCGGCAGTTCTCATTCTGTTTCTGGCTTCCACACTTGCCTTTGGCGGGTGTCTGGTGCGGCAGCAGACGGGAAAAGACGGAAAAGGGCCGGAAATTACGATGGACAACAGTGAGATTTCTGCCAGCATCCATGCAGAGGAGTCAGAACTTCTGGCCGGAGTAACTGCTTACGATAAAAAAGACGGCGATGTGACGAGTTCTCTTGCTGTGGAACATATTTCGAATTTTGTGGAAAAAGGGCGGCGGAAAATCAGTATCGTCGCCTTTGATTCCGATAATCACGTTACGCATGCGGAGCGGGAACTGGTGTATAACGATTACACCTCACCGGTCTTTTCCCTGGATCGCCCGCTGCGGTTCAGCCTGAATGCAGATGATCTGACAGAGGGACTTTCCGCGGAGGACTGCCTGGACGGAACGATTACCGACCGCATCCGGATTTCTTACGAGGATGAGATCAGCAGTACACCGGGACTGTACCACGTGACATATTCGGTTGCAAACCGCGCCGGAGATGTGACAAGTCTTCCGGTGACAGTAGAACTCTACGATCCGGCAGAGGAGAACGGAAGGCCGCAGATTACCCTGAGCGATTACCTGATTCATCTGGATCTGCAGCAGCCATTTGATCCGCAGGCATATCTGGAAAGCGTGAGTGTGGATCAGATGCTGTATGAAAAGAGAGAAGACGGTGCGCTTCATGCAGCTTCGTATGAAGAAGAGCTTCTGGGAGAAAATCAGTTTTCCATTGACAATCCGGTCGATACCGGCAGTGCGGGTGTTTATGAAGTGACATACACTGCGACAGCGGAGGATGGGCAGACAAGCTCCGTCCGCCTGATCGTCTGTGTAAACGAATAGGGGGGATCCAGATGGGAGAATACGACAGAACAGGAAACGGGCAGAGCAGCAAAACAGACTGGGATCTCCGAAGTATCCTGTGCGACATTGCAAAAAACTGGTGGGTCATCCTTCTGATTGCCTGTTCGGCGGCAATGATAACCTATACTGTGATGGCGACCGTACACAAAGACCGGTATACGGTAAAAACCACATTTGCCGTTATGGGACGCGGGGTGGATGCCAATGCGGCATCGAGCCTGTCGGCCACATATGAGATGGCACAGAAATTTGAAGCAATTCTGGAAAATACGATTTTGAAGAAAAAAGTGATGGAGGAGCTCAGCCTGTCCTCGTTTCCGGCAAAAATGAATGCTTCCATTGTGCCGGAATCCAATCTGATGGAGCTGTCTGTGACCGCAGATTCGCCGGAAATGGCATTTCGGATCTTAAAGTCGGTACTGAACAATTATACGAGCATTTCCGACTATATTATTCCGAATGTAGTGTTGGAGACACTGCAGCAGCCGCAGGTTTCCGGCGTGCCATCGAACCAGATTCCGACCAAAAAGTATGCCGCGACCGCATTTCTTGCGGCAGCCCTTGCTATGGCGGCACTCATCGGACTCTTTTCCTTTCTGCGGGATACCGTCAAAAATGAGGCAGAATTCACCCGCAAAATCGATGCGGACCTGCTGGGCGTTGTGTATCACGAAAAGAAGAAGAAAAACAGCTCCATGCTGATTACTAATCCGGCGCGGAGCTTTCTGTATGTGGAATCCTTAAAGCGTATTGCATCGCGTGTGCGGGGGCGTCTGGACCGAAAAGGCGGAAAAGTGCTGCTGGTGACCAGTGTGGCGGAAAATGAAGGAAAATCGACCCTTGCGGCAAATCTGGCGCTTGCCCTTGCAGAAGAGCAGAACCGTGTACTGCTTTTGGACTGCGATTTCCGACAGCCGGCGTTACATAAAATCTTTGAGATTCCGGAAAAAGACGGAAAGGATTTCGGAAAGGTTGTCCTCGGAAAAGAGTCGGCATCCGGCGTTTTTGAGAAATACAAGGATACCAACGTATATACCGGAATCTGCCGTAATCGTCTGGAAGAGCCGTCGCTTGCAATCGGTGGTGAGATTTTCCAACGGATTCTGGAGACATGCCGGACCAATATGGACTACATTATTCTGGATACGCCGCCGATGGGAATGACGGCGGATGCAGAAGAGCTTGCAGAGTATGCCGATGCGGCAGTTCTTTCCGTGCGGCAGGACGGCGTACTGACGAGGGATATCAACGATGCGATTGATGCATTGAACCAGAAAGAGGAAAAAGTGATCGGCTGTGTATTTGGAAATGTTTACCCGGGATTCGGTGAGCGGATCGGCAACAGCTACGGTTATGGATATGGATACGGCACCTACAGCAGGGCAGAACGATAAGAGGGAGCAAAGAGCATGAGCAGAGAAACGTATGAAACCTATTCGGCGGAACCGGAGAAAATCGATCTGATCGCCTTTCTGGCAGAATATTTCCAGGCATTCCGAAAATTCTTTTTGGGCGTGCTGATTCTTGTGATCCTCATGGGAGGCGGCTCCTTTCTGACGGCAAAGCTGCGGTATCAGCCCATGTATGAGGCATACACCTCATTTGTGGTCGGATCAAACCGCGCGGTCGGCTATTCCTATTATGACAATGTGACGGCGCAGCAGCTTGGAAAAACCTTTCCTTATATCGTAACAAGCGGTGTATTAAAGGATGTTGTGGCACGGGATCTTCAGGTGGGAGCAGTGACATCCCAAATTGAGGCGAGCGTGATGGAAAACACCAATCTGTTCACAATTCGTGTAAAAGATTCTTCACCGGATACGGCATATCGCGTACTTCAGTCCGTCATTACCAATTATCCGGAGGTAGCAGAGTACATAATCGGTGCGACAACGTTGACGGTGGTAGACGACAGCGGCGTACCGGTATCCCCGATCAACAGCCAGGATGCGGTACATGCCGGAATGATCGGAGCAGCGGCGGGACTTGCCGTTGCACTGCTTTTGATTTTCATCTATGTGAGAACAAGAAAAACAATTCGCCAGGCAGAGGACGTGAAAAAGCTGACGAACGCAGCGTTCCTCGGAAATCTGCCGGAGGCGAAAATTAAGAAACGAAGCAACGTAAAAGAACAGACCATCACGATCTGTAACCCCAAAGTGCCGGATTCCTTCAAAGAAGCAATGCAGCTGATCCGGACAAGAACAGAGGACGGGCTTGGAAAAGCCGACTGCCCGGTTCTGCTTGTGACAAGCTCTGTGCCGGGAGAGGGAAAGACAACCGTTGCCGTGAATCTCGCAGAGGCATTCGCAAAGAAAAAATACCGCGTAGTGCTGCTGGACGGAGATCTGCGAAATCCGTCGGTATTGAAGTGTATCGGACTTTCCGAGCGGAAGGGACGTGGAATCATAGGAGTGCTGAAAGGACAGATCAGCCTGGATGAGGCACTTACCGATTATCGTGATCTGTCACTGAAAATCCTGCCGGGTGTCGGAAGTACACAGAATCCGGCGGGTCTGTTGCGTTCCGCACGGATGAAAACGGTGATTGAAAACCTGAAAGAGGATGCGGATCTTCTGATTATTGATACGCCGCCATGCGGAGTGCTGTCAGATGCATCCCTTTTTGGCGGAATCGCAGATTCTGCAGTTCTTGTCGTACATCAGGGAACGACAAAGGACCGTGAAATACAGAGGGCACTGGAATTCTTCGAGGATTCGCGAATTCCGGTCTGCGGCTATGTACTGAACGGCGTGCCGGAGGGTGCGACAGGCTATGGATACAGCAGCCATGGTGGTTATGGCTACGGAAAATATAGTTATGGTTACGGAAAATACGGCTATGGAAAAGAAAAAGAAGGCCGGAGAAGTAACCAGTCGGTGAAAGAATAGGGGGAAGAAAACATGAGGGAATCTGGAATTTATCAAATGTATCTGAAAAATCTGCTGGACCGGCTGCTTGCATTGGTTGGAACGGCTGCACTGTCGTGGCTGCTGATTCTGCTCGGCATAGCAATCCATCTCGACTCGCCGGGACCGATTTTCTTCCGGCAGAAGCGGGCAGGAAAGAACGGCACGTATTTCTACATATATAAATTCCGCACGATGCGTATCGATACCCCACATGATATGCCGACCCATATGCTGAACAATCCCGATCTTTTCATCACAAAAGTCGGACGTTTTCTCCGGAAAACATCCCTCGATGAGCTGCCGCAGCTCTTTAATATCCTGAAGGGCGATATGGCACTGGTTGGCCCGCGTCCGGCACTCTGGAATCAGGATGACCTCCTTGCGGAGCGGGAGCGGTACGGTGCAAACAGCGTCCGTCCGGGACTTACCGGCTGGGCACAGATCCATGGACGCGATGAGCTGCCGATCCGGCAAAAAGCGGAGCTGGATGGATATTATGTGCATCATATCCAGCTCAAAATGGATCTGGAATGTCTCTGGAAAACAGCAGGAGCTGTACTGCGACAGGATGGAATTCACGAAGGCAGACTGGAAAAACAGCAGATGCAGGGTGCAAAAGAGGCTGTGAAGGTTGGAAAATAGAAGAAAATAAAAAAAGATAGAAAAAGATAGAGAAAGATAGAAAAAACAGCAATAGATAGTAAAAGGTAGCAAAAGAGAGCAAAAGATAGCAAAAGATAGGAAGAGACGGGGCAGGATGTTTTTGGGGATGAAAGCATGCTGCCCCGTTTTGCACAGAAGCTGGAAAATAATGAGAAAAGTAATTGCATATTGATCGAAAGATGATATAATTTATAAAGAAAAATAATGAAATTAGTAATGAAACAATGCGAAATATTACACCGAAACAGGAAAGAAAAATGAAAAAACGAATTCTAATTGTAACCAATCATTCGTATATGTTCTGGCAGTTTCGCAAAGAATTGGTAGAAGCATTGCAGAAAGAGCATGAAGTGATTCTTGCCATGCCATTTGTCGGGCATGAAGAAGATTTTCGGAAAATGGGAATCGAGTGTATTCCCGTATCCATGAACCGACGTGGTGTGAATCCCTTTGCTGAGGCAAAGCTGTTGTGGGATTAAAGTAATCCCTGCGTAGTTAAGTTGGTATGGGGAGACATGTTACTATGAAGAACATTCTGATCTTTGGCTCAGGAAGTTATATTGGAGAAGCAGTCGCAAAGTGGCTGCGAAGCAGAGGATATTGATTTCAAAGAGATTGATATTGTTATACTTTTATAAGACTTGAGATTAAAAAGAATAATATGCATTAGAATAACTTCATCAGACTTATGATATGGAGCCTATCTCTAAAGCCTGCGGTGAAAACAGTTTATTGAGAACAAGGGATGTTTGTGGAGAGACTATTAGTAAATCAGAGCTGAATTTGTAACGGGAAAATATTGATTAGGGAAGGAACAAAGGATAGCAATGAAAAAGGTATTATTTGTGGCAACGGTTGTACGTTTACATATTAATATGTTCCATAAGCCATTTATAAAGTGGTTTCACGATCAGGGATGGCAGGTAGATGTAGCTGCCAATAATGATTATGAAAATAAAGGAGAGTGTGTTATTCCGTATTGTGATAATTTTTACTGCCTTCCTTTTGAGAGAAGCCCATTTAAGAAAGGAAATCTCGATGCTTATTTTCAGCTGAGAGAGCTTTTAGAAAAGGAAAATTATGATATTGTCCATTGCCATACTCCAATGGGAAGTGTGATTACACGGCTTGCAGCAGGAGAGACCCGAAAAAGAGGAACCAAGGTGATTTATACAGCACATGGGTTCCATTTTTTTAAAGGAGCTCCTATGATAAACTGGCTGATTTATTATCCCGTTGAGAGAATCCTTGCTCGCCGGACAGATTTGCTGATTACAATGAACCAGGAGGATTATAGACGGGCAAAGACTTTTAAAGCAAAACGGATTGCATTGGTAAACGGTGTCGGCTTAGATCTGAATAAATTTATAGAAGCGACACAAGAAGAAAAACAGAAAGTCCGCCGTGAATTTCGATTAAAGGATGAAGATATATTTGCGATATCCGTTGCGCAGCTTATTAAGAGAAAAAATCATATGGTGCTGATTCAGGCAGCAGCGAAGCTTCATAATCCACATTTCCATTTATTCATCTGCGGAGACGGGGTACAGGAAGCAGAGTTGAAGAAAAAAGCCAAAGAACTTGGCGTAGAGCATCAGATACATTTTCTCGGATTTCGGAAAGATGTGTATAAAATCAGCAGTGCAGCGGATCTCTTTTTATTTGCATCCCTGCAGGAGGGGTTGCCGGTTGCAATTATGGAAGCAATGGCTTGCGGACTTCCGATTGTGGCATCGAGGATTCGAGGCAATATAGATTTGATTGACTCGGGAAAGGGTGGATATCTGGTTCATCCGATGAACGTAGATGGATTCGTGAAAGGAATCCAGAAAATTACAGAAAACAAGGAAAGACTGGAAAGAATGAAAAGGTATAATCTGGAAAAAGTGCAGAAGTATGGGATAGATGCCGTAGTTGAACAGATGGCGGGATTGTACCAAAGCATGATGTAGTATGAGGTAGAGACAGATGATTTTTCAGTGGCAGTTGTTTGCATTACTTATAGTGAGTGCAATGATAGCATTGATGATGGGGCAGCGAGTGCAGGTTAATGTGTATGGTGAGAAGCAAATTCATTATACATGGCTGCCAGTGTTGATATTAACAATTCCTATGATATATATGGCTGGGACACGAAGCAAGACAGTATTAGAATTTGGAGATACGTCAGCCTATCTGGAGTCCTTTAAAAATGCAACAACCTCTTTGACGGAGTTATTTGCGTCCTTTACAGAAGAAGGAAAAGATAGAGGATTTTTAATTTTTACCACAGTTGTGAAATCGATTATTGGAAATAGAGAAATTGTCTATTTTACACTGATTGCAGCCATTTGTGTTTTGTGTGTCATGGTTACATATAAAAACTATTCCTGCAATTTTATAATTTCCGCTTTTTTGTTTATTGCATCTGGAGATTATGTGCAGTGGACATTTAACGGCATCCGTCAGTTTATTCCAGTGGCGGTTTTATTTGCTTGTATTGGCCTTATAGTAAAAAAGAAATATGTGCCGTTGATTATTTTGATATTAATATTATCAACAATCCATGCAACAGCATTATTGATGCTGCCGATGATATTTATTGTACAGGGAAAAGCATGGAATAAGAAAACCTTGCTTTTTGCAGCCGCTATTATTTTATCCATCGCATTTGTGGATCAATTTACTAACCTCATTACTAATTTTATGGAAAACACGCAATATAGTGGAGAGGTGGATCAATATTTGAGTACAGAGGGAACGAGTATACAACGTGTTTTTGTGTATTCTATACCAGCTGTGTTATCCTTGGTATTTAAAAAATATATTGATAAAGCAGAAAATCCAATTATAAATTTGGCGGCGAATATGAGTTTGATAGCGGCATTTTCCTATGCACTCAGCGGATTTACCAGTGGTTTGTTTCTAGGAAGAATTCCTATTTATTTTTCATTGTATAATTACATTCTCCTTCCATGGATTGTGGAAAGAGTATTTACGAAAAGATCTGCAGTAGTAATATATATATCTATGATATGTTTTTACTTGTTTTATTACTATTATCAAATTCATATTACATGGGGGTTATAATAGGGGGTTATAATAGAAAAATATTATATGAAACAGAGGGAAAACTATGCCGAAGATTTCAATTATAATGGGAATATATAATTGCGGAAAAACACTGGATGAAGCATTAAAATCTATTTTGGATCAGACATATACGGATTGGGAAATCGTCATGTGCGATGATGGGTCTTCAGATAATACATTAGAAATAGCAGAGAAGTATCAGGCTAATTATCCTGAAAAAGTAACTGTTCTAAAAAACGAACAAAACATGGGATTAAATGCAACACTTAATAAGTGTTTAAAAGCAACAAAGGGGGAATATATTGCACGGCAGGACGGAGATGATATATCCTTGCCGGACCGGTTTATAAAAGAAGTAAAATTCCTTGATAAGCATAAAGAATTTGCTTTTGTGAGTACACATATGTCTTTTTTTGATGATACAGGAATTTGGGGAGAATGGAAGACTCCTAAAATACCAACGAGAATGGATTTTTTTAAGCAAAGTCCTTGCTTTTGCCATGCGCCCTGTATGATAAGAAAAGAAGCTTTTATTGCTGTAGGCGGTTATACGGTGGAGGAGAAATTCCTTAGATGTGAGGATATTAATCTTTGGTACAAATTATATGCGGCTGGATATAAGGGGTATAATATTCAGCAGCCATTATATATGATGCGGGATGACCGCAATGCATACAGCAGACGAACTATAAAAAACAGAATGAACATTATTCGTACTGAATTAGATGGGATGAAAAGACTTAAGTGCCGGGGGCTTGAATATCGCTACTTTTTAAAAAAGGCCGTAAAACATCTTATATTGGCCGTAATGCCGGAAGCGGTATATATGAAGTTGCACAAAATGCGATTAAATAAGTAGTTCAAAAGCTACGACGGATGATAAGCACTGAGAAATTTGGCTGTTACTATTTATCTAAGGAGTCAGAAAATGCAGAAGATATTGTTTGTAATTCACAGCCTTGCGGGGGGCGGGGCTGAGAAGGTATTGATTAATCTGGTAAATCATATGGATCAGACTCGATTTGATATAACAGTGCTGTCAATATTAGGCGGAGGGATCAATGCAAAATCTTTGGCTGATCATATTCATTACCGGGTGATTTTTCCAAAACCTTTTTGTGGAAACAGTCATATAATGAAGCTTTTCACACCAAAGCAGCTGCACAAATTATTTATCAGGGAACATTACGATTTTGAGATTTCTTATTTGGAAGGTCCCACAGCCAGAATTGTAAGTGGATGTACAGATCCTAAAACAAGATTAATTTCATGGATACATGTGGAACAACATAATATGAAAAAGCTGGCATATGCATTTCGATCCCCACGGGAGGCCGAGTGGTGTTACAGTCGATTTGACCAGACGATTAGCGTGTCTGAATTTGTTAAAAATGACTTTTGCAGGATTTTAAATTTTACAAAGCCGATTAAGGTTCTCTACAATACAGTCGAGTCAGAAAAAATCGTTCGGGAGGCGCAAGAGCCGGTTTCACAGATAAGTTCGGACAAAAGTTTTAAAATAATAGCAGTAGGGACTTTAAAAGCGTCAAAGGGATATGATCGTTTATTGCGTATTGTAGAAAGGCTGAAAAAAATATCTGATATCCATCTATACATCTTAGGAACAGGTCCTCTACGAGAGAAACTGGAGACATTTGTTAAAGAACATGATATAGACCGTGATGTGACATTTCTGGGATATGATATGAATCCATATAAATATGTGAGTAAATGCGATCTTTTTGTATGCGCAAGTCATGCGGAAGGGTTTTCTACTGCTGCAACAGAAGCGCTTATTGCAGGCACGCCTGTCTGTACAGTCAACGTATCCGGAATGAAAGAGATGCTGGGAGAAAATAATGAGTATGGAATAGTGACTGACAACAGTGAGGAAGCTCTATATCAGGGAATTAAAAAACTGATGGATGACCCCAAATTGCTGGACTATTATAAAAAAGCGGCGAAAGAGAGGGCAAAAATTTTCAGTACTTCCGCAACTGTAAATGCGGTGGAAGAAATGTTAGATGTTGTAGGAAAAAGAGCCGGTGAAGAAGAAAAATTGTTGGATATTGATTATTCTGTAGTGATACGGACAACGGGAGAAGCAAATGAAAAATATGAGGCGTTGCTGAATTCTATATCACAGCTTGTTCCAAAACCGAAAGAGGTCATTGTTGCATTGCCGGAAGGATATGAGAAGCCGCAGAGGCAGCTGGGGTACGAACAGTTTGGCTTTTGCAAAAAGGGGATGGTTATACAGCGCATGACAGGTATTGCGATGTGCAGGACAAAATATGCACTTGTCTGTGATGACGATGTTTGTTTTTCGCCTGACTTTGTTCAGAAACTATATGCGCCGTTGCAAAAAGGGATGGGTAAATTTTCCATAGGACCGCTTTATTCATTTTTCCCTCCAAAAGGTATAAACGCAATGCTTTGCACTGTTATGGGGAGTGCGGTTCCCACATTATTTCATAAGGATAGATATAATTCTATTTTAAGAACGGCCGGATATTCCTATAATAGATGCTTAAAAGAGGGCAGGTATTATTATACGCAATCAGCGCCGTGGACTTGTTTTTTTGCCGAGACAGAGTCTATGAGAAAAGTGAATATGAAAGAGGAAATCTGGCTGGATAGTCACGGATATTCTGCGCTTGATGATCAGACAATGTTTTATAAGGCATGGCTGAAGGGAATGAAAACGGTTGTTGTGCCGGATGCACAGTATAATCATCTGGATGCAAGAACATCCAGCAGAAATAATAAACCGGCTATGATTTATTCATTAAGTTATAACAGAATCGTATTCTGGCACAGATTTATATTCTGTATGCAAAGCAATGCACTATTAAAATGCTGGGCGGCAATCTGTTTTAATTATAGACAGATAATGGAATGGGGATTCGATTTTATCTCTGTTGCAAGAAGAAAATTAAGCAAAAATGACTGGAAGATGTCCCGAAAAGGGAGCAGAGATGGGTGGAAATACATAAAGAGTAATGAATATTTAAAAATTCCTGATTTGAATGAAATGATAAAAGAAGGACGGGGAAAAAATGAATAACAGAACAGTGGGAATTCTTACATTCCATCAGGCCAATAATTACGGAGCTGCTTTACAGGCATTTGCCTTAAAAGCGTATTGTGAGATGTTGGGATATGAGACGCATATTATTGATTACAGAGCGCTTGGAGATGCGGATAAAGTAACGCCTTTTAAAGATTTTTTTGCAGCAGACAACAAAAAAAGAGCTTCTTTTAAATTGCTCAGAAGCCTTATGAGTGTGGCGGGAGACAGGAAAAGAGCAGATTCGTTTCTCAGATTCAGGGAAAAATACCTTGCAGAATCTATCCCGTGCTATTCTGTAGATGATGTAAAGCATCTGAATTATGACATATATATTGCAGGGAGTGATCAGATCTGGAACTATCAGATCACAAACATGGAGTTTGATCCCGTTTTTTTTCTTCAGTTTCATACAGAGGCAAAACGGATTATATACGGTGCAAGTTCTCAGGATACGCCGTTTCCGCTTGACCGGGAATTAAAATTTAGATATATGCTGGAAAAGACAGATGCCGTTGTCGGAATCAGGGAAAAGAAACTGGCAGATTATGTGTATGAAGTGTGTGGGAAAAATTATCCGGTGGTTGCTGATCCGACCATTTTAGCAGGAAAGGATATTTTAGATCAAATTCCCACAGGGGAGAGAGTACATTCGCCGTATATTTTGATTTATCAGATCGATGCAAATCCCTATTCGGATGTTTCAGTTAAAACGTTGGAAAAAAGATTTCGGTGCCCGGTCTATACTATGACAGTGCCTCGTTTAGGCAGTATTCATGGAAGAAAAGGACAAGCAGGGCCGGAAGAGTTTTTAGGCTTTTTAAAAAATGCAAGATTTCTGGTGACAAATTCATTTCATGGGGTTGCGTTATCGCTGCTTTATGAAAAACAATTTTTTGTTTATGAAAACGGCGGCGTTATGAGTAGAATTGACGGCCTTTTAAAGCAGACGGGACTATTGGACAGAAAAATTAAAATGGTTCGTGATATTAATCCGCAGCGCAAAATTGACTATCAGAGAGTGACGCCGGTTATCAAAGAGTTGCAGAAATCTTCCCGTACATTTTTGCATGAGGCGCTGCAGGGCAGACAGATATTGGAAGCGGTTTCCGGCCTGCAAGAGGAAGAAAAAGATATTTCTGTGAAAAACAGAAAGAAAGAGAACTGCTGCGGATGTTCTGCATGTGCGGATATTTGTCCGGTTCATGCAATAGAAATGAAGCCGGATCAAGAAGGCTTTTTATATCCGAAAATTGATACTGAAAAATGTATTAACTGTAAACTTTGCGACAGAGTATGCAGCTTTGAACGTGTTAAAAAACGCCCGGCGCCTTTTGAACTTCCATTGGCTTACGGCGTAAAGCATAAGATGCTGGCACAGCGGGAAAGCAGTCGGTCTGGAGCGGCTTTTATCGGAATTTCTGATGTGATCCTGAAAAATGGCGGAGTGGTATATGGTGCAGTTATGCAGAAAGATTTTTCTGTAAAACATATGCGGGCAGAAAATACGGATCAGCGAAACCAAATGAAAAAAGCAAAATATGTCCAGAGTACCATGCAGGGTGTATGCGGGAATATTGAGCAGGATTTAAGGGACGGAAGAGAAGTGCTTTTTTCTGGAACACCCTGTCAGGTGGCTGGAGTAAAATCCTTTTTACAAACAAGAAAAGTGCCGGATGAAAAATTTTACTGCTGTGATCTTGTCTGCCATGGCGTTCCAAGTCCTTTGATCTGGAGAAAGTATATTCAGTTTATTGAACAGAAATATCATGGGCAAATTATCGAGGCGAATTTTCGGGATAAGGAGTTTGGATGGGATTCTCATTGCGAATCTTTTGTGGTGAAGGGAAGAAAGAAAAAGGTTGTAAGCAGAGATTACACAGATTTGTTTTATGATCATATTATGTTTCGCCCGTCCTGCCATACATGTCCTTTTGCAAATGTTTACAGACCGGGGGATATCAGTCTGGCGGATTTCTGGGGGATTGAGAAACACGACAGATCTTTTGACGACAACAGGGGCGTATCATTAGTATTGGTAAACAGTCCGGCCGGAAAAAAATTATTTGACCGGGCATCCTCCCAGTTTGAATATTTTGCATGTGATGTACAAGATTGTCTGCAGCCGACGCTGATTCGTCCAAGTATTCCTTCGCCGAGAAGACAGCAATTTTGGACAGACTTACAGCAAATGCCGTTTGACAGACTTATGAAGAAATATACAATACCGGTTTCTTTACAGGGAAAAATAAAGAAACGGTTAAAAAATCTACTATACAGAACAGGGATACGTAAACACCCTTAATATAAAGGAAGAATTTAATGGATAACAGTATTTTGATCTCAATTATTGTACCGGCCTATAATGTAGAGCAATGGATCGGACGGTGCATCGAAAGTATTCGGAATCAGTCGTACAAAAATCTTGAAATTATTGTTATTGATGATGGATCCACAGACAGAACGCCGGATATTTTGGATGCCTGTGCAAAATCCGATAAGCGTATCATAGTTGTTCATCAGAAAAATTCAGGACTGGTGGCTGTACGTGAAAAAGGTATATCTATGGCAAAAGGCAGCTATGTCGGTTTTATAGACGGCGACGATGCAGTAGAACCAGATATGTATGAGCGGCTTTTGAATAATGCTCTTAAGTATCATGCTGAAATTTCTCATTGCGGAATAAAATACTGCTTTTATGACGGGCGTGTAAAACTGCACTGGGGAACAGGCGAAATTAAAGTATTCGATCGTGACACGGGAGTAAAAGAACTGCTGTCTGCAACAATGATTGAGCCCAGCTTATGCAATAAACTTTATAAAAGAGAACTTCTGTATCATAGCTGTCTGGATAGAAAAATCGTAAACTATGAGGATCTTTTGAGAAATTTTGTCCTGTTTCAACGTGCGGAACGAACTGTGTATGAAGATTTTTGCCCGTATCAGTACTGGCGAAGGGAAAATTCCATGTCAAATAATACTGAATTGGCAAGACAGTTCAAACATATTCTCCGGGCAAAGGAGATTATAGTAGACAACAGCCCGAATATATATAAAGATGCGGCGGTTAGATCATTCATAAGTTCTCTTGTAAATTGCGCAAACCGTCTGGTTTTTTCAAAAGGAAAAGAATCAAGATCACTCTATAGTGAATGCAGAAGAAAGCTGATTGCAGAAAAAAAACACCTGGGCTTACTGCTTGACAGGCAGAAGACTGCGGCAAGATTAATTATTCTGTGCCCGATCATTCATAAATGGGTCTATCGTATTTATTTGAAGAGGAAATAGAATGGCATTGATTTCAGTAATTATACCAGTATACAAAGTAGAAGAGTATCTGGAGAATTGTATCCAGTCTGTAATAAAGCAGACAGTTTCGGATCTGGAAATTATTCTGGTAGATGACGGGTCTCCAGATCAGTGCCCGGAGATTTGTGATTTATGGGCGGATAAGGATTCGAGAATAAAAGTAATCCATAAGGAAAATGGAGGGCTTTCTGATGCCAGAAATGCTGGGCTGGATATCGCACAGGGAGAATATCTCTCTTTTGTTGACAGTGACGACTGGATTGCTCCGGATATGTATGAGATTATGCTGGAAGCATTAAAAAGAGAACAGGCAGATATCTGTGCCTGCGGAATTATGGGATGCTATCCATCCCGAAATGTACCAATGCCTGTTTGTCCTGCCGCAGGAGATTCAAAAAGATTTTTTTCTATGTTGTATTCCGATGCGCTTTATCCTGTGGCGGCCTGGAATAAGCTGTATAAACGAGAATGCTGGTCAAAACTCAGATTCCCGAAAGGCAGGATTTGTGAGGACGCATTTACAACATATAAACTAATTGATCAGGCAAAGAGAATTGTTCAGATAGAAAATGCGCTGTATTTTTACCGAATCAGACCAAACAGTATTATGACAGAAAAGTTCCGTGCCCAGAGAATGGACGAAGAAGAAGCATGGCGTATGAATTACGAATTTATTGCAGAGCATTATCCGGAATTGAAGAGAAAGGCATATGATTTTTATTTGCAGAGAGTGAATAATCTGATCCATATGATAGCGCCATCGGAGAGAATGAAGTTTAAAAAGGAGTACGGATACCTGCATGGAATTCTGCAAAAAAATTTATTGTATATTATGGCAGGAAGTCGATTGAAAATGAAATACCGGATACGTTTCCTGCTGGATTACTTTAAGTTATAAAGGTGGATTTATGATGAAATATTCAGTAATCGTGCCAGTGTATAATGCTGAGAAAACATTGGACAGATGTTTAAATTCTATTAGACAACAAACGTATACAAACTGGGAACTTCTTCTGATAGATGATGGTTCCGATGACAATAGTTTTTCCATCTGTTCTGATTACAGTAAAAGAGATACAAGAATTAAAGTATTCCAGCAGCAAAACAGCGGTCCGTCTGCTGCAAGGAATATAGGACTGGAACAGGCGACAGGAGAATGGGTTTGTTTTGTGGACAGTGATGATTTTATATCAAACAATTATTTAAAAGAGATGGACAGTGTAATCCGGCAGCGGCAAGAGCTGGAAATGATTTTTTTAGGATTTCATAAACTAGGATTGAATGGGGAAATAACAGATACAATCATTCCAGAGGATAACGGTCATAGCGGCGTGGAGCTGGCGGCAGATCTTTCAAAGCAAGGAATATTTGGATTTACATGGATTAAGATTTTCAGGAAAGACAAGATTGGGGAAATACGGTTTCACAGAGATTTGAATTTATTTGAGGATGAAGTGTTCACCTGCGAAGTTATGCAGCGGTGCAGGGAAACCTTTGTTGTGAAAAAAGCGCTCTATAATTACGTATGCAGCGAAGAGTCTTTGATAAGAAAGATCTGCGAAGATTACTGTAGAAAATGCGACGAAGTTTACCTTGCATGGAAAAAGCTTCTTGCAGTGCAGAACCAGTGGAAAGAATACGGAGATTATCTGGAAAACAGAGCTAATTTTTTTGTATCCAGATGCAGATATTATGGATTGGAGAACGACGTAAAATTAAAATCGTATTTTTCCAGCCTGAAAAAAACCACTTTTTTTGAGGAACATACGCATATTACACATATGGATAAGCTCATTATGGCTGACCGATATATTCAAATATGGCTGGAAAAGAAGAAGTATCAGATAAAATCCGAGATGGCTTCCCATATAAAGAGGAGAACAAAAAATGAGAGTATATGCCTACTTCCATGCCGGAAGTAAAAATCACGGCTGTGAGGCTATTGTACGTACGACACAGGAATTGTTAAGCGACAAGATGACATTATTCTCTTTTTCACCGGAAGAGGATAAAGAATATGGAGTAGATAAAATCGTCAGTTTAGGAAAACTGGAACGATCAGAGTACACTTTTTTGGACAAGGTTGTCTGCGCCCTTTCGGAAAGAATTGCAAAGACGGAAAAGTTCAGTTATGATGTCAGGGCAAAGCATGAGACAGACAGACTCAGTCAGGGCGGCATTGCGCTCGCAATCGGCGGCGATAATTATTGTTACGGAGAAGCATATAATTATCATTTATCCGCATTGAATTATTATCTGCATAAAAAGAAAATGAAAACAGTGCTGTGGGGATGTTCGATAGAGCCGGAACAAGTGACGGATTTTATGAGAAAAGATTTTTCCAGATATGATTTGATTGTTGCAAGGGAAAGTATATCTTACGAAACACTGAAACAGTATAACTCCAATACAATATTAGTCTGTGATCCGGCGTTTAATCTGAAAACAGAATATCTTCCCCTGCCGGACAAGTTTATACCCGGTCAGACAGTGGGGATTAATCTTAGTCCGCTGATCCAAAAGAGCGAGAATGAGAAGGGAATTACCTTGTTGAACTACAGAATGATGATCCGCCACATTATTGAGACAACGGACTATAATATTGCGTTGATTCCACACGTGGTCTGTGAAGGGAATGACGACAGGATCCCTCTGACAGCATTGTTCCGTGAATTTGAAGAAACTGGCAGGATGTGTATGATCGACGATTGTGACTGCAGACAACTGAAAGGGTATATTTCGAGATGCTGCTTATTTATAGGAGCCAGAACACACGCTACGATTGCAGCGTATTCTTCAGCTGTTCCAACTCTTGTAATCGGGTATTCGACAAAAGCAAAAGGGATTGCAAAAGATTTATTTGGCTGTGAAGAACACTATGTGCTTCCGGTTCAAAAACTCAGACAGAAAAATGATATGGAAAAAGCTTTTGACTGGCTGAATTTTAATAAAAGTCAAATAGCAGAACATCTTCAAAAAATCATTCCGGAGTATTCCGGTACAATAAAAAAAGCTGTGAAAAGGATTCAAAATTTAGAAAGTTGAATGAGATAAAATGAAACGAAAAAAAATTGCGATTTTACTCCCTTGGCTGAAGATGGGCGGTACAAATAAGGTTGCGATACGATTTATGGAAGAATTGGTTCAGTTTTGTGATGTTACTTTGATCTTATCACAAAATGTAGGAGAACTTCTGGATGATGTTCCAAAAGGAGTGCGGGTCATTATTGATGAAATGATTCCATTTCGGGAAATGTTTGTAAAAGATATAAAAGGCTTTCGGATTGGATATGTAATTCGGGATTTGATTTACTATTTAAGAGTAAAGACCGGACATGACAATATTGACAACTATCGTTATATTGTGAAGAGACATCCGCATATTGTAAAAGATGTATTTGACTGTGCAATCTCCTATCATGGTCAGTCGCCGGAACGTCTGCTCAATCTGATATATCGCATCCACAGCAGGAAAAAAGCGGTATGGATTCATGGGGAAATGAGTTTCCCGGAAGATCAGTGCAGGAGAATGGAGAAGTACTACAGAAAAATGGATCAATATTTTTTTGTATCAACACCGACAAAAAATGCATTTATTCAAAAAATCAGCATTGATCCTCAAAAAACAACGGTATATTATAACCGCCTGAACGGGCAGGAGATTCTCGAAAAGTCTCAGGAAGCAATGGAAGATGTCTTTTCAGAAGAAACGGTGAATTTGTTGACAGTAGGCCGGGTGTCCGCTGAGAAAGGTCAGGACATGATTCCGAAGATTGTCAGAGAATTGAATGATAAAGGATATGACGTGCGCTGGTACGTCATAGGGGACGGTCCTAGTTTAGACAGATTGAAGGGGCTGATACAAAAAGAGAATGTAAGTGACAGGGTAGTTCTGCTGGGGGTAAAAAATAATCCATATCCATATATGAAAGCCTGTGACATCTATGTTCAGCCTTCCTACACTGAAGGGTATTCAACCACAATATGCGAAGCGGGAATTTTAGGAAAAGCGATTATCGGGACAAAACCATCAGGCGGCATTAGAGATCAGATTGAAAATGGAGAGAGCGGCTTAATTGTGGATGCCTCAGTAGAAGGGCTGGAACAAGGTATCATTAGGTTATTAGAAGACTCTTTGCTTCGGCAAAAATTTGAACAGAATATATTAAAAAAAGATTTTGAGGGTAAGGGAGAAATTAGAAAATTTATTAACTATATAGGATAAATAAGATAGGCCGGGGCGCCAAAGTTTTGCTTTTTGGAGGAAATATATGGAGAGTCGGAGTGATGAGATTATATTAAAAAGCGTCTGTGTGGAAAAAGAAAAAGATTGGTGGAAAGTCAGGTATGATTATCAGGCGCCAGATAGATTTAAGAAGTATATCAAAGGCGAAAATTATCTGTTTGTTGAGTTCCCAGCATCAGACAAAGAATTCATTCCGGAGGGGATTTTAACGGTTCCTTTTGTCGGCATTATGCTTACGGCAGCAATGCTCATGGGAATAAAAATAAAGGTAAGAGAACTGGATGAAACTTTTGCGAAGAGCTTGAAAAATATTGAGGATGCTTTTCAGAGGATGTATCATACAGAAAAGATTAAAATAGAGGTATCTTCACGGAAAACTACCCCGTGTAATTATACAGCAGGCGAAAAAAATTCTTTGTTTTTTACAGGCGGAGTGGATGCGACCAGCGCTTTAGTAAGTACGTTTTCTAAAAAACCGCTTCTCATAAATATATGGGGCGGTGATTTGCGGCTTACGGATCAGGATTCTCATGCAGAATTGGAGCAGTATCTGAAACGGTTGACGCAGGCGATGGGATTGGAATTTTGTTTTGTAAAAACGAATGCCCGGGAGATGTTTGATGAAAATGCGCTTGGAGAGTTGTGTTTCAAGACTTTGGGGCGCAAATATAATCACGACTGGTGGTCCAGCATTGCGCACATTCTGTCGATGCTGACGACAGCAGCGCCTCTTATGTATTCGAGAAAAATCAAGGAGCATTACATCGGTTCAAGCTATGAAGTTACATCTGACACATTTGATTCTAATAATGAACAACTGGTAAACGTAATTAAATATTCTTCCGGTAGTTTTCATATTGTTGACAAAGAATTAGACAGAAATGAAAAAGTGAAAAGAATTATTCAATATGAGAAAGCAATTTCTGATACGGGGGATAAGGTACCTCCGATTGAACTAAAAGTCTGCTGGAACAGGCAGGCTGGTAAGAACTGCTGCAGCTGTGAAAAATGTTATCGGACAATTATGAATATTATTGTAAACCACGGAAATCCTGTTGATTTAGGTTTTCCTGTAGATCGCAAAGTTTTTGAGAACATGAAAGAATATCTTTCTACGAAAAAGGTGAATAAAGCCTTCTGGATTCCAATTCAAAAAGAGTTTTTAAAAGAAGAAGCATATTGGAGAAGAAATGAGGATGTTTCATGGATTTTAGATGTAAAAATAAATTCCAGCTATGTATATTTGAGGAGATTAAAAGAGATTATCAGAAGAAGATAAAGAATGAGGAGAAGATTTGTGGATATTCGTTTGAAAATATATAATACCGGGAAAAAAGCTTTAAACCAATATAAAATATATAACCGGGAGAAATTATGGCGGTCTCTGGTAAAACAAAAGATAGAAGGGGATAAACTGAGTAAGGGGCAAAAAGAATCGCTCGCTCTTTTCTATAAATCTTATTATCCAGAGATTACCCCGCTGTTCCATGAGTGGTATTTTGAAAAATGCGGAATATTTGATGTGAATTATATCCCATCGGATCTGTATTTTGGTTATATTGATCCGTACTTTAATAATTGGGATCACGCTGAGTTTGTCGGAAATAAGTGTATGTACGATATTCTGTGGGGGGGGGATAAAACAGCCTGAGACCGTGGTTTTCCGCATGAATGGAATGTGGTTTGATGCGTCGAGGCGAATTATAAAATACGAAGAAGCAGAACAAAAACTTAAGAGAGAATCAGAAGTATTTCTTAAAATTGCCACAGATTCTTTTGGAGGACACGGCGTTTATTATTATTTTATGCCGGATGGAGAAAAAGACATATATAGGAAGATCGATCAAATAAAAGAAGATATTATTATACAGAGACCGATCAGACAACATCCGTCACTTGCACAGTTAAATGTTTCTTCAGTAAATACGATACGGGTAATGTCTTTTTTGGCAGCAGGAGAAGTAAAAATCTTATCAAGAATCGTGAGAGTCGGACAGGCTGGAAGCAGGGTGGATAATGCCAGCAGTGGCGGCCTTACTTGTGGGATTACTGAAAAAGGTGTTCTAAAGAAATATGCTTATAATCAAAAAGGGAACAGGACAGAAGAACACCCGGATTCGCACATCAGATTTGAAAATCTGAAAATTGAAGGCATTGAAAAAATAGATCAGGTAATACAAAATATCCATTGTCGGCTTCCACATTTCAGATTGATCTCATGGGATTTTTCTATTGACGAGACAGGGGAGCCTGTACTGATAGAAGCCAATATTAATTACGGCGGAGTAGAAATTCACCAGATAAACAATGGGCCGATTTTCGGAAATGAAACAAAAGAAATATTAGAAGAAGTCTTTCAAAAGAAGAAATGAAATACGGTATAGATGTTAAGAAGGAAAAGATATGTCTGCGATTCGATTAAAAATAAAAGCAATAACACATAAAGCATTAATTGACTATAAAAGGTATTTTGTAAAGAAACAGTGGAGGAAGGTGGCAGAAAAATATGCCACGGGGTATAAACTGAATGAAAAGGAGAAACGGGAGGTCGATAAGATATTTGGACCCTATATGAAAGTTACATATAAATTCCACGAATATTATTCGGGTAATACGGGGGTGTTTTCTCCGCTGTATATGCCGGATGATCTGTATTATAACTATGTTGACAGATACTATAATGATTGGGAAAAGGCTACCCTGTTTGATAATAAGTGTCTGTATGCTGATTATTTTACAGGGGTTCGCATGCCGAAGACGCTTTTGCTGAAGATGAACGGAATTCTGTTTGATGGGAGCCATAGGATTGTATCTCAAGGAGAGGCATTGAATATTTTATCGGAAGAAAAAGAAATATTTATTAAGGCGGCAACGGAATCGGATGGCGGAAGAGGAGTATTTTGTCTGACAGGGGATGAAATCCGGGACAAGGCAATAGACATTATTGAATCTATGCCCTCTGATGTAATCGTTCAGATGCCGATTCATCAGCATCCTAAAATGGCAGAGATCAATAGCAGTTCTGTGAATTCAATTCGGATTCTCTCTCTTTTGACTAAATCAGAGGTGAAAATATATTCCTGTATAGTCAGGATGGGGATGTCAGGCAGCAGAGTAGACAATGTATCCAGCGGAGCAATATCCTGCGGCGTTGATGAAAACGGAAGATTGAGAAAGTGGGCATATGGATGTTACGGTGGAAGAGTAGATAAGCATCCAACATCTAACCTTGTATTTGAAGGACACGAAATACCGGGGTATTCAAAAGTGTTAGAGGCTGTTAAGAAATTGCATTGCCAGATGCCGTATTTCAGACTGATTTCATGGGACTTTTCTGTGGATGAGGAAGAAGAACCGGTATTGATCGAGGCTAATTTTAAATATGGAGCGCTGGATTTCCACCAGTTTGGGAACGGTCCGTTATTCGGGGAAGATACAGAAAAAATTTTGGCAGAGGTATTTGGAAATGGAAATCATAAAAGAAAGTAGGTTGACAGCATGGCTGGATTAAAGGACAATTTGGAGACAGATAGACAGACAGACAGACAGACAGACAGAGTGATTAGTGGCAAAATTTTAAATAAACTGCATCTTACAGGGTGTTGTACTTTAACTTGTTAGCATAATGTATAGAATAAGAGATTATGTTTTTTCTAAAAGCAGGACAAAAACATTGCTTACCGAAATAAAGTTTATATAGTCATAGAGAGGTTAAATATGTTACATGTTCCATCTAATTGCACCGGTTGTCATGCCTGTGCAAGTATTTGCCCCCATAAATGTATTGTAATGAAAGAAAACAGTGCAGGTTTTTTATTTCCTGAAATTAACAGTATAGAATGCGTTCAATGTGATCTCTGTGAAAAAGTATGTCCGGTTATCCATGAGCAACAAAGAAGTTTACAAACTTTGGCATATGCTGTGCAGAATAGAAACGAAACTATAAGATATGCCAGTACTTCTGGCGGAATATTTTCTCTATTAGCGGAAAATATCATTGATCAGGGAGGGCTTGTTTTTGGTGCTGCGTATGACGATAATTTTACAGTTCGGCATATAGCGATTGCTGACAGACAAGAACTTTCACATCTTCGGGGAGCAAAATATACACAAAGTGTGGTTGGAAATTCTTTTCAGAAAGTGAAAACTATATTGAATTCTGGGAGAAAAGTGCTTTTTTCTGGGACACCTTGTCAATGTTCTGGATTGAAAGCCTTTTTGGGAAGAGATTATGATAATCTTTTGTTAGTGGATTTGATTTGCCACGGTGTCCCATCTCCAAAAGTATGGCAGGCTTATATTGATTATCGATCCTCAAAGGAGAATGAAGGGATACGACCGGTTCAAATCAATATGCGTTCAAAGGTAAGTGGATGGAGTAGGTATAGATATTCCACAGAATTTGATTATGGCGACGGACATATTACAAGAATACATAACAATCGTGATTTGTTTATGAGAGCTTTCATTGGAAATATCTGTCTTTGTGATTCATGTAGTGACTGTGTAGCAAAAGGAGAGGAACGTTGCACAGATTTTACTCTGGGAGATTATTGGGGCATTTGGGATCAACATCCGAATTTTGATGATGATAAAGGGACAAGTATCGTATTCGTACATTCAGAAAAAGGGAAAAGATTCCTGAAACAGATATCGGAGCAAATAGAGTGTTTGAGTGTAGAGACCGAAGAAGCATGTAAAGAAAATGAGAGCCTTATAAAGTCTTCCATGCCTCATAAGAAAAGAGGGGAATTTCTAGCAAGCGTAGATGCCTCGACCTTTGAAGACTTGGTTCTTGAGTATTTCCCATTGCAAGACGCAAGAAAAACAGGATTTTTCCAGAGAATAAAAGAAAGAGTAAGGAGTACATTGAAATAGAGTAAAAGAAAATAGCAAATATAGGAGATAGCACACTAAGGTATATAAAGCGGGGGCACAGAAGGATGATTAAACATGCAATGCTGAGTATGGCACACAATCAATTTGAAATACTTGAAAAATTGATGCAGCAGCTGGATCATGGGCGCAATGATTTATATATTCATATAGACCGCAAGGATCATCAGAAAAGATTAGTAATGGTCAATCTATTCTCAGTTAAGAAGATCAAGGAACTTGATGATAACAGTCCCAAGAAAACGGATTCAAAAGATCCGAAAACAATCGCAAAACTGGTTGTGGATGGCAGATATTCAATACCATACGTGCCAGAAGGCATTTATGCCGAAATAAGAGACCTGGTATACAGCCGTGACAGGATCATGAAGCAGCATAACATATCTGCAAACAGGATCCAGAGATGGCTGGCAATACATTTCCCGGAGTATCTGGGATTATACACAAGATTTGATGCAATAAGCGGCCTGGCAGTGATTGAAAAAGCACCATTGCCAAAAGATGTGATCGCACTTGGAGTAAATGGGATTCGAAAGATCTGGCATGACAAAAAGATGCGTGGCAGAGGAGTTACAGAAGATAGGGCAAAGACCCTGGTTGAAGCTGCGCACAACAGTGTTGGACTTGACGGAGGGATTGGAACGAAAAGTGAATTATATATGCTGCTTGAGGAGCATCGCTTATGGACTTCGCAGTTAGAAGCTGTCAATAAAGTACTTGAGGAAATGATCCTAAAAGTACCGCACGTGGAGAAGTTACTCGCCATTAAAGGAGTAGGGAGCATCACAATAGCCGGATTCATAGCTGAGGTAGGTGATATCAGACGCTTTGATTCACCGAAACAGATCCAGAAGTATGCAGGACTGGAACTGGTGGAAAACAGTTCGGGAAAGCACAAAGGAAGGACGAGGATCAGCAAACGTGGGAGAAGAAAACTCAGAAAGATCCTGTATCAGGTAATGGTACCGTTGCTTGCAAGAAACAGGGAGTTCCGAGAGATCTATGATTACTACGTAACCCGTGTAAAGAATCCGCTGAAACGAAGACAGGCAATGGTTGCTGTCAGCTGTAAATTGATCCGTGTGTTTTATGCGGTATTAACGAAAGGTATGGAGTATGACAGATTTAAAATGATGTCAGATATCCAACGAAAAAGCGACATAATAGCAGCCTGAGCAAAAAGTACTGTAAACAGGAAAGCGTCCGCCATCAATGGTGCTGTGAAACAGGAATGCAAAATATATAAGACAAAGTAGAGCCAGTAGCTGCGTTGACATTTTTTATAGGGCAACGACCCTGCTGAAGGAGCATGAGCAGCACCCAACTATGGATAAGCAGAACGAAGGAATTTAGGACCCGTCAGAGGATGGTGATCCTGGTAGACATGAGAGGTTAGTTACTGTAGGTGGATTTGGGAAACAAGAAGGCCTTCATAAGAAGAAACAAAGACGTTTAATTTCTTGTACCTAAAATCATCAGAAATGGACTCCATGAAGTCACTTCATATCCAGAAAACTCTACTTTGGAGATATATGTAACTTATTAATTGTTCAGCAAAGTGAGTAAAATCAAGGTTTTTTGTTGAACATGCACTAAAAAGAATAGAGAGGTTTATTTTGAAAAGATTAAGCCGAACAGAATATTCACTAATTAATATGTTTACAGGAATGATAGGATACGGCGTTAATACTGTTGTAGGGTTTGTTTGCCGTATTATCTTCGTTCGAACTTTATCTGCAGACTATCTTGGTGTGAGTGGCCTGTTTTCAAATGTTTTATCAATGTTGTCTTTAGCAGAGTTGGGCATTAGTAGTGCGATTATTTATGCATTATATAAACCGATTGCTCAAGATGATGAAAAGAAAATTACTGCTATAATGTCGTTTTATAAAAAAGCATATGCTTTGATTGGTATTGTAGTTGCGATAATAGGTCTAGCATTATTACCATTTTTAGATATAATTATAAATGAACCGCCAGCAATTAAAGAAAACTTATATTTTTTATATTTACTGTATTTGTTTAATACAGTAATAAGCTATTTCTTTAGTTATAGAGCCTCTTTGCTGACTGCTATGCAGCGCCAGTATATTGTTTCAGGATATAGCTATTTGGTTACGATCGGACAAAGTATTTTACAGATCATTTTTCTGCTTTTAACACATGAATATCTACCGTATTTGATTATACAGATTATTGGAAGTATCTTATATAATATTTGGGTATCTTGGAAAGCAAGTAAAGACTATCCATATATTAATAATAAAAATGTTGAACCTCTTTCAAAACAAGAAACTATTTCATTGCTAAAAAATGTTAAAGCACTAGCCGTTAATAAACTTTCTGGCGTATTAGTGAATAGCACAGATAATATAGCAATTACATATTTTACTGGAATAGGTGCCGTAGGTTATGCGTCAAATTATACTTTATTGAGTTCTACATTAGGTGGTATCATTGGGCAGGTATTTAATGCATTGCCCGGTAGCGTAGGAAATTTGAATGCAACAGCAGATGAAGAAGGACGATATAAATTTTTCAAAGTATTAAATCTTACGAATTTTTGGCTATTTGGGTGGGGAGCAATAGGTATAGCATTAGTCTCAAGTGATCTTGTAAAATTATTATATGGGGCAGAGTACGTGCTTCCAGTAAAAATACCTTTGATAATTGCTATTAACTCTTTTACAATAGGAATGTTGCAGGCAAGTTATACATATAAAAGTACATTGGGATTGTTTCGGTACGGACAATATTTATTGTTTTTTACAGGAATTATAAATTTATTTTTGGATGTTGTCTTTGGACGAATATGGGGAGTATTTGGCATATATCTTGCAACATTGGTAGCAAGATTGTGTACCAATTTGTGGTATGAACCATATGCTGTATATCGATATGGATTAAAAAAGAATCCAATTCTTTATTTTATCCGATATTTCTATTTTTGTTTCGTGTTAGGTATTGCAGGTGGAATCTGTTGGGGTTTCTGTAATATGTGTAACTTCTCTGCTGTTGGGAATGTTCTAGCTAAGGTTATTATTTGTTCAATCATTCCTAATGGTGTGTTTGTTTTCTTTTTTAGAAAAACAGAGGAGTTTTCCTATTTGAAGGGGAGCGCCAAAAAGATTTTTCAAAAGTTCAGAAGACGAAAGTAAAGTGGCAAACAAAGAAAAAGAATAAGATGTAAATTGGAGAGGAAAAAATGATACCTAAGGTGATTCACTATTGTTGGTTTGGGAAGAGTCAAAAACCAACGCTTGTCCTAAAATGTATTCAAAGTTGGAAACAGTATTGCCCAGATTATGAGATTATCGAATGGAATGAAGAAAATTTTGACGTTAATTGTAATGATTATGTTCGAGAAGCATATGGACTTCAAAAATGGGCTTTTGTAACGGATTATGCAAGGTTATGGATTATTTATAACTATGGTGGGATTTACTTGGATACTGATGTTGAAGTAATAAGATCATTTAATGATTTACTAAGTGAGTCAGCTTTTTTTGGCTTTGAGGATGAAAAAAGTATAGCTACTGGTTTGGGGTTTGGTGCAGAAAAAGAAAATGATGTTATAGAGCTTATGTTAAGAGATTATGAAGATTTGCATTTTGTTAATACAGATGGAAGCTATGATGCAACTCCGTGTCCTATTAGAAATACAAAGGCCATTGAACATTTGCTGCCTTCGAATTATAATACTGGGAATATTGTAAGAATTGAAAAAGCAACTTTTTATCCACCCGAGTATTTTTGTCCCCTTGATCATTATGGCGTGAATTTACGAAAAACTAAAAATACTTATTCAATACATTGGTTTAGCGCAACATGGCTTACGGATGATGAGAAAGTTGTTCACGAATTTAGGATTTTTAGGAAAAAATGTGAAAAGATGTTTGGGGAGAAAGTAGGAGGATATATTGCTCGATTCATATATTTATTCCATCCTAAAAAAAGAAAAGTTCTTCAACGTATGTAGTATAAAGAAGATGCAATGCAGATTTAACCGTTTATGAACAGTAATCAGGTTACGCTATTTATGAAAGTCATTGCTTCACTAAAAATATCATGGATAATATATTTCATAACAATGTACATTTTTCAACTGTAAGCGCCAAGTATTCCTGCGGATTTTCAAATCCTCAGATTTCCCCTATAATTGCAGCTGATAGATACTTAGATTATTTCACTACAATTATGGAGGATAGGTTATGGCAGGTACTCGCAAGACTCGCGTTCCGATGGTGGAACAGATCAGACTTATCAATGAATGCCGTCAGAGCGGCATGACAGATGCTGACTGGTGTCGTGAAAACGACATTGCAGTAAGCACCTTTTACAACTGGGTCAGCCGTTGTCGGAAAACAGCAGCGGATCAGATCCCAGCGGCGAATTATGGTCATCTTGAGGTTCCACGCCCGAAACAGGATGTGGTTCCCATTGACATTGTTCCGGACCACATTCCGGAACAGCATACCGCATCGCAGATGCTAAATTCGAACCTTGACAATTCACATACGATTGAAGTTTCTATGAAGGATATCACAGTCCGCATCAGCAATGATGCGGATCCTGTTCTGCTCACCAGGACTTTTCGCATGCTTCAGGAGTTTTCATGTTAGGTGATGTTTCCGGACTTGAGAAGATCTACATTGTCTGTGGCTACACGGATATGAGGAAATCTATTGACGGACTCTGCACCGTTATCGAAGACCAGCTTAAGATGGATCCGTCGTCCAGTGCTCTCTTCCTTTTCTGTGGAAGAAGACGGGACAGGATCAAAGCCTTGTTCCGCGAACCGGATGGCTTCGTTCTGATCTATAAGCGATTGTCTGTCCGCGGCGGTTATCAATGGCCCAGAAAGCAGTCAGAGGTCCGGAATCTTTCCTGGCGGGAGTTTGACTGGCTGATGTCTGGGATTGATATTGACCAGCCAAAAGCCCTCAAAGCAGAATAAAAAGCTCGTGGATCCTGGCAGAAATCCTGCATAGAAAAATCCAGAAATTCCTTGTAAATTCGGCATTTTTCAGGCGTTGTTTTCCTTTAGTAAAAACCCCATTTCTGGTATAATAAAGGAATCAAATCCGAGGAGAGAAACGATGGCTTCCAGTGCAAAAGATATCCAGCTTCGAGAGCTGAAAGATACCGTATCACAACTGAAAACAATGATGGCGGAGCAGACGGAACTGATCAAAGCTCTCCGTCTTATTATTGACGAAAAATCCAGTCATGAGAAAGCTCTTCAGGAACAGGTAGATTATCTGACAAAAAAACTCTTTGGTTCCTCCAGCGAGAGAAGATCGGATGACATTCCGGGACAGCAGAATCTCTTCGATGAAGCAGAAGTGGAACAGGATCCCTCCCTGTTGGAAGGCGAAACAGTAATCCGGGAGCATACCCGTAAAAAGAAGGCAACGCATGAGGAACTCTTCAAAGGCCTGAAAGTTGAAAAAGTAGTGGTCCCACTTCCGGAAGAGGATCAGATCTGTCCGGTATGTGGTACGCAGATGGTCCTGATCGGCGAGGAATATGTCCGCCGGGAACTGGAATTTATTCCTGCCACCTGTAAAGTGATCGAATACTACAGCCAGAGCTACGGATGCCCCTCCTGCAAGGAAGGACTCGGCGATACAGAAAAGCCTGTGATCGTAAAGTCTCAGGTTCCGCCAGCTCTGCTTGGAAAAGGACCTGCATCAGCATCTGCAGCTGCATGGATTATGTACCAGAAGTATGCCAACGGGCTTCCACTTTACCGGCAGGAAAAGGACTGGAAGCAGTATGGGGCGCAGATCAGCCGGACGACCCTTGCCAACTGGATCATCTACTGTTCAAAGAACTATTTTCAGCCAATGTACGATTACTTTCATCGGGAGCTGCTGAAACGTAGTTTTGCGATGGCAGATGAGACGCGGGTCCAGGTATTGAAAGAGGAAGGACGCAGGGCACAGACCCAGTCATTCATGTGGCTGTTCCGAAGCGGTGAGGACGGACTTGCGGAGATCATCCTGTATGGCTATTCCCCGACCAGGAGCGGCAGCCATGCAAAGGAGTTTCTGGAAGGCTACAGCGGATATCTGGAAACGGACGGCTATCAGGGTTATAACAATCTGCCTGGGATCAGGCGCTGCTCCTGTTGGGCACATATCCGCCGATACTTTATCGACGCTGTTCCCAAAGGGAAGCAGTATGACTACAGCCAGCCTGCAGTACAGGGAGTCCAGTACTGCAATCGGTTGTTTGCCATTGAAGACTCCATTAACAAAAAGTACCCCGGTAATTATGAAAAGCGGAAACAACTGCGTCTCGAGAAGGAAAAACCTGTTCTGGAGGCTTTCTGGTCGTGGCTTGACCAGCAAAAGCCCGTCCGGAATACCCGGCTGGATAAAGCCGTGAATTATGTTCTCAACCGGCGTGATATAGCGGAAACCTATCTGGAAGACGGGCGGTGCAGCTTTACCAATAATCTCAGTGAGAATGCGATCCGTCCCTTCGCAGTGGGGCGAAAAAACTGGCTGTTCAGCAGTTCCGTGGACGGAGCGAATGCCAGCGCAGTAGTCTACACAATGATTGAGATGGCCAAAGCACATGGGCTGAACATTTACGGATATCTTAAATTTCTGCTGGAGCACCGACCGAGTAAAAATATGACCGATGAACAGCTGGCGGAACCTTGGAGTGAAAAACTCCAATCTATCAAAAATCGCATGTGAATTATAGTGAATTACTCCAACTCGCAAAGGGCTGGAGTAATCTTGTATCTAACCACATTATTATTTGGCGCTTACAATGGAAAACACCATGGAGGATAAATCAATGCAAACATCAAGGCAGCATAAATGGGTGTTCGTTATTATTATACTTCTATTCCTCGGAATCACAACCTGCCAAAACCTCGACCAATCGAAACACTCCCTAAGCTGCTCTTCCTATCAGATCCCCTCCGACAAAATCGACACCCCAATCCGGATTTTGCAGCTGACGGATCTGCACAACAGCGAGTTTGGAGAAGACAATCAGGAGCTGACTGACCGGATAGCAAGTCAGTCGCCCGATCTGATTCTGCTTACGGGGGATCTGTTAAATTCCGGAGAACCCGTCACAGAGATTGCTACCAATTTAATTTCTTCTCTATGTGAGATTGCTCCCGTCTATCTGTCTCTGGGAAATCATGAGATAGAATACCAGGACAATTTTGGTACAGACATCACGCAATTGTATCAGGACGCCGGTGCAATCGTTCTGGAGCACCAATACCGGGATATTACCGTAAAAGGGCAGTCTCTTCGCATCGGCGGCATTTACGGTTACTGTCTGCCGGACAAATACCTGGAAACGGAAGAAGCTGATCTTAGCGAATGCATGTTTTTATGGGATTTTGAGAATACCGACCGTTACAAGATCCTGCTCAGTCATCTCCCGATTGCCTGGCTGAAAAATGATGCCCTGGAGGAATGGAACATGGACTGCGTGTTTTCCGGTCATCTTCACGGAGGGCAGGTCATTTTGCCTGGAATCGGCGGTGTATATGCGCCGGATATGGGCTGTTTTCCGGGACGGCTGAAGGGCGTTTTTGATTCAGAGGATGGAAAACGGCATCTGGTGCTGTCTGCGGGGCTTGGAAATACGGAGGTGATTCCACGGTTCAACAATATTCCGGAGATTGTCTGCGTGGATCTTGTACCGGAAGGAGGATGGTGAAAAAAACTTGCACATGGATTAGAGCGTTTATGAAATATATTTTCAGGATCGGCTGGCAGCTTGACATGTCGCCGGTCCTGTATTATAATAACGATGTTCACGAAAATGAAAGGATAGATGTACATGAACAAACAGGAATCTGATATTTTGAACGTGATCCTGCAATACCACTGCCGGAACCAGCGTGCGCTGGCGGAGCGGTGTGGGTTTTCACTGGGAATGGTAAACCGTTCGGTGAAAGCGCTGCAGGGGCAGGGTTTTTTAACAACAGATATGGAGCTGACGGAAAAAGCCAGGCTTGAGATGGCAAAGCATCGCCCGAAAAATGCGGTGATTCTGGCTGCCGGATATGGAATGCGGATGGTTCCGATCAATATGGAAACGCCGAAAGGGCTTTTGGAAGTAGAGGGGGAACCGCTGATCGAGCGGCTGATCCGTCAGCTTCATGCGGTAAATGTGAAGGAAATTTATGTTGTCGTCGGTTTTAAAAAGGAACAGTACGACTATCTGGTTGACCAATATGGCGTGAAGCTGGTGGTCAATATGGAGTATGCAGAGAAAAACAATCTGCATTCCCTGGCAAAGGTATTGCCGCAGCTTGGCGAAACGTATCTTATGCCGTGCGATCTCTGGTGTCGGGAAAATCCGTTTTCGGAGTATGAGTGGTATTCCTGGTATCTGGTGAGCAATGCAAAAGATCCCGACAGTACGGTTCGTGTGAGCCGGAAATGGGAGCTTGTGCCCTCGGGCGGGGAAAAAGAAGGAAATCATATGATCGGTATCAGCTATCTGACGGATCCTGTGGCGCAGTCGATGGCGCAGCGAATCGAAACGATGGTACAGGACCGCCGGTATGACCATGTTTTCTGGGAAGATGCTCTTTTTGCGGAAAACGGGATGCCGGTGCAGGCAAAGCTTGTCCCGGAAGGGGCTGTGGTGGAGATCAATACCTACGAGCAGCTGCGCGAGCTGGATGAAAATTCGGATCAGCTGAAGTCGGATGCGATGGCAGAAATTGAGCGGGTGCTTTCGGTTTCCGGGGAGGAGATTACGGGGATTGAGGTCCTGAAAAAGGGAATGACAAACCGTTCGTTTTTATTCCGCTGTCGCGGCGAACGGTACATTATGAGGATTCCGGGGGAAGGTACGAGTCTTCTGATCAACCGCAGGCAGGAGGCGGCGGTATATCGGACGCTGGACGGAAAGGGCATCTGTGATGAAATCGTGTCGATCAATCCGGAAAACGGCTATAAGATTACGAAATATCTGGAGGGCGCGCGTGTCTGCGATCCGGAAAAGTCGGAGGATGTGCAGGCCTGTATGAAAAAGCTCCGTTCTTTCCACGAGGAGCATCTGAGCGTGGAGCATACGTTTTCTCTGTTTGGCCAGATCGCATACTATGAAAGTCTGTGGGAGGGAGAACCGTCTGTTTATCGGGATTACAGTACGACGAAGGCGCATGTACTGGAGCTTCAGGCTTATCTGGAAGCGCAGCCGAAGGTGTGGACGCTGACACATATTGATGCGGTGCCGGACAATTTTCTGTTTGTGGAGAAAAACGGCAGAACGGAAATTCGTCTGATTGACTGGGAATATGCGGGAATGCAGGATGCGCATGTGGATCTGGCGATGTTCTGTATTTATGCGATGTATGACCGTCCGCAGGTGGATGCACTGATTGATAGTTATTTTACGGAAGGCTGTCCGCAGGAGGTGCGCACGAAAATTTACGCATACATTGCGGTGTGCGGGCTTTTATGGAGCAACTGGTGTGAGTACAAGAGCCGGTTAGGCGTGGAGTTTGGCGAGTATTCGCTGCGGCAGTACCGGTATGCAAAGGATTATTATCAGCTTGTGATGCAGCGGCTTGCGAAAACAGAAGGACAGGAAGAATAAGAGTGGGAGAGTGAAAAAAGATGGAAGTGGAGCAGATGCAGCATTGCGAAATACGGAACAAACATCGTGTGGAACGTGCCATTATCATGGCGGCAGGAACTGGAACGCGAATGCGGCCGGTAACGCTCGATACGCCGAAACCGCTGATCCGCGTGAACGGTGTCCGTATGATTGATACGGTGATCCGGGCACTGCAGGAAAACGGGATTTTTGAGATTTATGTGGTAACGGGATATCAGAATGAGCAGTTTGCATGACTGACGGAGAACTACGAAGGGGTGCAGCTGATTGAGAATCCGTACTGGGATTCCTGCAACAACATTGCCTCCCTCTATGTGGCGCGGGAGCATCTGGAAAATGCAATGATTCTGGATGGGGATCAGATGGTATACAAAAAGGAGATTCTTGCGCCGGAATTTACGCGCTCCGGCTACAACGCCATCTGGACCGATGCGGAGACGGACGAATGGCTGATGCAGGTGGAAAACGGAATTGTACGCTCCTGCAGCAGAACCGGCGGCAGAGGAGGCTGGCAGCTTTTCAGTGTGTCGCGTTGGAGCGGGGAGGATGGAAAGCGGCTGAAAAAACACCTGGAGCTTGAGTTTGAGGAAAAAAAGAACCGTCAGATTTACTGGGACGATGTGGCAATGTTCTGTCATTTTCAAGAGTATGAGCTTGGCATCTACCCGATGCAGAAAGGTGACCTGATCGAAATTGACGATTTTTCGGAGCTTTGTGAACTGGATCCGTCCTATTGCGGATATGAGGCACAGGGTCAGAAAAAATCAGAAGAAAAATAAGCTGGATCGGGCAGTATAGCAGAAAGGAACAGAAAACATGAATACAGTTGATGAAAACAGAGTGGCGAAAAAGAAACAGAGCGGAAAAATACGGGGAAAAGGTCAGATTGACTGGATGATCACGCTGCTGCCGTTGGGACTGATTGCAGCGCTCAGTATTTTGTTTTTCCTCCTGCCGGAACAGTCCAACACAGTTCTTGCGAAGGTACGCTTCTTCTTTGGAGATACCTTTGGAGTCTATTATCTTGCAATTGGCCTTGGCGTTTTTCTGCTTTCTTTGTATCTGGCATTTTCAAAATATGGCGATATTGTGTTAGGAGAGCAGGACGAGAAACCGAAATATTCTTTTTTTGCCTGGGGATCCATGATGTTTACGTGCGGCCTTGCGGCAGACATTCTGTTTTATTCTTTTGCAGAATGGGTGATGTATGCTGCTGATCCGCAGATTGAAAAGATGGGCGGAATCCAGGAGTGGGCGGGCGTGTACCCGCTGTTTCACTGGAGTCTGATTCCGTGGGGCTTTTATCTCGTTCTCGCTGCCGCATTTGGGTTTATGCTGCACGTGCGGAAACGGAACCGGCAGCGGTATTCAGAAGCCTGCCGTCCGATTATGGGAAAACAGACGGACGGCATCGGCGGACGGCTGATTGATCTGCTGGCGGTATTTGCACTCCTTGCAGGAACGGCAACGACATTCAGCGTGGCAACGCCGCTGATGGCAAGTGCAATCAATGCATTGTTCCATATCAATCTGGACCGGAACGCAGTGACAATTGTGATTCTGCTGATTACGTGTTTTGTGTACACGTATTCGCTGCTTCACGGCTTCCGCGGAATCGGTTTTCTGGCAAAGCTCTGCATCTATCTGTTTTTCGGGCTGCTGGTGTACGTGCTGCTGTTCGGCGGACAGACGCGGTATATTATCGAGACGGGATTTTCATCGCTGGGACGGATGATTCAGTATTTCCCGACGTTGGCGACCGATACCGATCCGCTGCGCGAGACGCATTTTCCGCAGAACTGGACTATTTATTACTGGGCATACTGGATGGTATGGTGCGTGGCGGCGCCATTTTTTATCGGAAGTATTTCCCGGGGAAGAACGGTGCGGCAGACAATCCTTGGCGGATATGGATTCGGCGTTGGCTCCACGATTTTAAGCTTTATCATCCTGGGAAATGAATCGATGGGGATGCAGATGGCGGGAAAAGCGGATTTTATCGCGCAGTATGCCAAAGACGGTGATCTCTATGGAATGATTATCGCCATGCTCCAGAAGATCCCGTGTACACCGCTGGTTCTTGTCGTTCTGCTGCTCACGATGATTGCCTTTTATGCGACCTCGTTTGATTCGATTGCGCTGACGGTTTCCTGCTACAGCTACCGCCGTCTGGAAGAGGGACAGCAGCCATCGAAAGCGATTCAGCTTATGTGGTGCCTTCTGCTGATTCTGCTTCCGATTGCACTGGTCTTTTCCGAAAGCTCTATGAGCAATCTGCAGTCGGTCAGTATCGTGGCAGCGTTTCCGATCGGAATGGTAATTCTTCTGATTGTGGCGGGATTCCTAAAGGATGCCGGAGCATATCTGAAAGAAATAAAAAAGCCCTCCGGGCAGGATCGCACTGCGGCGGACGAGAATTATGTCGCTGAAGCGACCCGCCGCAGGCGGAGAATCCTGCCGTAGCAGGATTCTTTCTTGTGCAGCATGAAAATAGAGCCGGATTTCTATTTGGCGGAAATCCGGCTGTGTGCATTTCAGACAGTATAGGTCTATACAAACAGTGTACACCCCTGCCGCTTGAACTGTTCGATTTTTTCGTCAATGAGCTCCGGCGTTACACCGAGATGCTTAGAAAGACACTGCTTGCAGAAAAACTGTTCCGCGCCGCGGTTGATAAATTTGCGGTGGGCGCCGATCTCGTTATGCGTGAGTTCTTTGCCGCACTGCATACAGCGTGCCATCAGAGTTTTACGACCTTTGCACGGTATACTTTTGATGCGAACGGCTCGAGCTCTGTGACAAGGGATGCATTGTTTGCACACAGGTTCTCGCCGGTCCAGACCTCAGTAAGTTCCAGAGTACGGCCAGTGGAGAACGGAAGGCCGATCTCATCCAGATTCATGGCTGCACGCGATTTTTCATCACTGAGATTGAACATGCCGATAGCAAGATCTCCGTTTGCGAGCGCTTTTACATAAATCAGAACGTTGTCATTCCATGCATGGTTTTTCACTTTATACGGCTGACGGCAGAGCGGGTCCTGATTGATGCGGATCATCTCATCGTTCATCAGAATGCGGCGGGTCTCGTTGCTCATCTCGCGGATATCGCAGCCGATCATCAGCGGGGAGCCAAGGAATGCCCATAGCGCATAGTGTGTCTGATACTGGACATCGTTGCAGCCGGCCAGTCCAACATTTCCTTTTCCGTGCATGCCGACGATCAGCATGTCCATATCGTTGAAGCAGCCGACGCCGTTGTACGGATGCAGTTTTTCCTGCTGTGCCACGAGATCTTTGACAGAATCCCAAGTATCAAAGATGTCGCCGGTGGAACGCCACATGGAAGCGCCGGTTTCTTTGATCCACTCATGCGTTTCATCGGCACCCCAGGAGCAGGCAGAGAAGAGAATGTCGCGGCCGCAGTTCTCGAGTGCCAGTCCCATGCGGCGATACAGATATTTTCCATGCAGGATCGGGCTGTGGTAGCAGTAGTCGTATTTTAAGAAATCAACATCCCAGGATGCGAAGGTTTCTGCATCGATAAACTCATGCTCATAGCTTCCAGGGTAGCCGGCACACGTCATGTTTCCGGCGCAGGAATACATACCGAATTTCAGCCCTTTGGAATGAACGTAATCGGCAACGGCTTTCATACCGTGCGGAAATTTTCCCGGATCCGGCACAAGACGGTCGTTTTCATCGCGTTCGCGTAAAGACCAGCAGTCGTCGATGACAAGATATTCGTATCCTTTATCGCGCAGGCCGCTCTCGGCCATGACATCAGCAGTTTCAAAAATCATTTTTTCATTGATATTTTCTCCGAAGGTGTTCCAGGAATTCCAGCCCATCGGCGGTGTAAGTTTGATCATAGTATTGACCTCCCGTAAGTTTTGATGTACTTTGAGTATAGATGGATTTCCAGAGCAAAACCATGGAATTTTAAGACAAAAGCATGGATTTTTGTTTTATAAAGCTATAAATGAGCAAATCCTAAATTTTGCACAAACTAAAGACACCCTCTGCTGAAT
>OBYG01000246.1_pt1 | contig 64952 bp, 59 predicted proteins | sample 1538201 | NCBI WGS metagenome assembly OBYG01 (sample SAMEA2580177, study PRJEB22360) | human gut metagenome | biome: human gut; feature: human-associated habitat; material: faeces | place: Denmark | collected 2008/2010 | reverse complement strand
TATAATTATAAAATGATATAATATTACCGGCCAGAAGCACATTTTATTACTTTTCTTTGCTTTTCCCTTGTATTATTATCCTAATATCCAGTATCTTGTACCAAATACCCGTTTTCACGGTACGAAACAAGAAACGGCAAAAAAAATCCTCAACTCCTAACCTTGATGGCTGGGGTTGAGGATTCGTTGTTTTAAGCTGAGCCGCCTTTTCGGCTGAGCCGCTTTTTGGCAGATTAATTTAAATTCAATGTCTACGGTAATTCTGTGTCGCTGGATATACTCAACAACGCTTCAGTCAGCATATCTTTGAATTTCTCTATGTCGTTCAAATCAGCACCGGTAACAGAACCGATCTTAATGAGGCTATCACACTGTACTATTTGCCTACCTTGCTGATGCTGGTTACTTGATGAAACCACTTTTGGTTGCATGGATTGACTGGTTACCTGTGGGCTTGTTATCTCGCTCACTGATTGTTGAGGTGATTGAATTTCAAGCGTTTCTTGTTTGGGTACGCTGGGAATCTTTTCTCTCCAGACATTAATCCTGTCTTGTACCGTTCCCTTGATTCTGTCTATTCTTACGTCCTTGTTGGAAAATATCTCCATGCTTTCTTGATCGATTAAAGAAGCTGGAAGGGCTGATCTAAGATTTTCCAGCATATCAATGGAATAGATACCTTTTCCTTGAATAGCGTTCAATCCTTCTATTATCTTCTTCTTTTTGCCCTCATTCGTGATCGTTTGGTTCTTGAATGTAGGGTCTATTCCTGTCTCTAACTGAAATAACTTTAATGCCTCTAAGCTTTGAATTTGTTGACTCAACAATGTTTTTTCCATGAACGATACCCGTAGCTGATCGAGTTCCTTGTAAGCGTTCATTTGCTGGTTGTACCTAGTCGTGTACTCGCTTGAACGTTCCGCTATTTCGGGTGTAAACTGATCGGGATGTTTTCCTGTTACGCTGCCTAGCTTCCTATTGGCCGTATTGGAGAGCGCATATAATGGTGTCTGCCTCATGGACTCCATCCAACCTTGTCGTGATTTCAGCAATTGTATAGCCGTATTAACTGGAAGATTGGCTATGTTTTTGAAAAAGTCTTGCGAGTTCGTATAATCAATCGTTGCCGCTTCTTCCCCCTTCTTGTTCAGTACTTCCGCATATTGTGTCAACTGATCCCATTGCCCGAAACCGTTCTTATCTCCTAGTGATCCAAAACCAATAGATTCCCAATAGCTTTTCTTTGACCCAACTTTTGGGGTCTCGTTATTTTTTTTCGCAAATCCCGGTTGTAGCTCATTCATTTTTTCTTGGATTCCTTCCAATGCTGTATTAGTGGCTGTCTTTGCTAAATAGACTTTACCAGCGAATAATCCTAAAGCCGTTATTGCCGTCTCTACCAGCAAAGGTATTGCGCCAAATTTCCCGTTCATGATTCCTAGGGCACTGGATAGTTGTTTGGTATTTCCAGCCATGCCAAGAAAACTATTTCCTAGCTTATCCACTTGCCTAAATAGAATGCCGCCAACTATAAGGTCTCCTAGCCAACTCCAATTATCAATCACCCAATTCCCGAGCTTTCCTAGTTCCTTCACCAGCAACAATATACCGCTTCCTAGCTGGGATAACGCCTCAACAGTTTCGGGCTTCCCTAGAGTATTGGTTAAGTCTTCCAGCATCTTCTTTATTTCCGGCTGCAAAGGTTCTATCGCCTTCAATCCCGACTCTGAGAACTGGGATGTTACCCTAGCCCATTGTCCAGCGATCGTTTTTAACTGCTTATTGTCCGCTACAGATTGAGCGAATCCGGTGGAAATCTTACTTTTCCTTACGAGTTCTGGAAGTGTTTTCAAGGCTGCTAGGATATTGTTCGCAGCGTTTCCCCCAATAACATCAAATACGGTCTGAATATCCTGTACGCTTAAATCCTTACCTTGGAACTGTGTAAAGATGTCTGTGAGTGATCGTAGCTTGGTCTTTCCGGTTTCTTCGTTCAGTTCATATAGAGAAATCTTATATTTATCAAGTATCTCAAGCCCCTTCTTGGTAGGATTCATCAATCTCAACATCATACGTCTCAAATTCGTTCCCGCCAACGTACCCTTAATACCAGCATTCGCCAGCAAACCTATAGATGCAGCCGCCTCATTGAATGAAATTCCCGCTAAACTCATTGTCGGGGTGGCAAATTTCATAGCTTCACCCATTTCGGGGATGGTGGTGTTACTGGATGCTTGTATCATTGCCAGTATATCCGACAATACCCCCATCTTCTTGCTATCTATACCGTAGGCTGTTTGAATATTCGTTACGATATCGGCTATCCTATCCAGCGGTGTATCTGAGATCGTAGCTAGGTTGGCTATTGGAAGGATGCTATTGTTTATATCCTCAATTCCTAACCCAGCCATTGCCAAGTATTTGGCGGCTCCAGCTACTTCCGTAGTTGTGAACTTGGTTTCTACCCCCACGTTTCGAACGTTCTTCTGCATTTCTGAGAAACGATCGCTGAAGGTAGATATATCATTATCCGTTGCTTTAAGGATGCTTCGTACCGTTGTCATTGTGTTTTCGTATTCTGAGAAATCTTTGACGATGGAACCAATCCCATATCCAGCCGCCAACGTCCCAATAGTTCCCATGCCGCCTAGTCCTATCGTTGTCGGTACATTCCTACCTCTGATTCCTTGCGTACTTCTATTAATAGGGGTTGGGGGTGAGGCGATAACTTGTCTTGTTTTTATCGTTACTGTTTTTCCTTTGATAGAGTTGATCTTCCTTTGTACGGTGGATAGCTGAGTATTTATCCCCTTATCGATATTGAATCTCACTGTTTTAGGTTTCGCCAGCCTTTTATTTAGTTGGTTGTATTGCGCCGTGATTGCGTTGAGCTTCTTACTAAGTTTCTCCAGTTCTCGTATGATAGGCGGGATCGTTCTTTGTATAGTGTTAGCGAACTGGGTAAGAGAACGGCTAGCCTCGTTCCCGTTAATGTCAATGTTATATCTTACATTGTAGTCCATGAATTAAAAGTTTTGATTAATCATTGAAGAATAGAGGAAATAACTATATAGAGGTGTATTTGATACATTTCTACCGGACGGATTCAACTTTGGTAATAACCCAAAAAGTTGAATGCCTCAACTCCAGTATATTAGCCATTAGACAAAGATTGCTGATTGAAAAACGGGACTTGAAAAATAGTTGCCGGAAAAATTTCAGATACAGCACGAACAAAAATGTCCATCGCCTCAGCCGCAGTATCTTTGATGGAACGGGGGATTCTCTGTTCGGTTGATTGTGGAAATCTCTTAAAAACGGGACTTGAAAATAGGGGTCGGCGATATGTATGGTATTCGATACGGAACAAGTACCCACCCCGTTATTTTTTGAATTTTTTCCAACTTCTTGATGAAAGGTTGCGACCTCTTTTGGTCGTTCGTCTTCGAAAGTGGGATTTTCCGTCTTCGCCGGATAACAAGTGTATCAAAAAAACAAGTGTATCAAAATAAATCTGTAGAAGGCTTGTTTTAGCACGAAAATATGTATTGAAATATATCTTTGATTTTATTTGTTACATTCAATATCTTTCTTACCTTTGTGCCATAATCATAAATCAAAAAGAAAGTAGTTATGAAAGCTATCATTTACGCCCGTGTTTCTTCCGTTACAGATCGCCAATCAACCGATCGTCAAGTAGCCGATTTGACTAAATGTATCTCAGATAGGGGGCATGAATTAATAAAGGTGTTTACTGAAAAGATAAGCGGTGCTGTTAAAAATATTGACCGCTCAGTTCTTAATGATGCTATAGAGTTTGCTCATGGTAGCAATATAGAAATTATCTTCTTTTCTGAACTCTCTAGGTTAGGACGTAACGTGTTTGAAATTCAAGAAACTATAAAGCATTTAGTTGATCTGAAAATTGATGCCTACTTTCAGAAAGAGGCGTTTCAATTGTTGGATGCAGATAAAAAACCTAATCCTTATGCGTCTATAATGATCGCTGTATTGGGTACGTGTGCCCAATTAGAGAGAGAAAATATTAAATTTCGCCTCAACTCCGGACGAAACCAATATATCGCCAACGGTGGAAAACTCGGAAGGAAAGAAGGTAGTAAGAAAACCAAGGAACAAAAAGCTGAACAATACAAGAAAGTATTATCAGATTTGCGAGCGGGAAAATCTATAAGGGATGTTGCGAAGCTAAATAAAGTTAGCCCATCAACGGTGTTATCACTAAAAAAAGAGTTCGGAATCTAAATATAACCATATTGCCGCCTATCTAAATGAGAAACATTTTCAAACAGCTAAAGGCAAATCTTTTCAGCCCGTGCAAGTGAAAAGATTGATTGAAAAATATGAGCTGGAATAGGCTAGGCGATCTAATGAATGTTATATGTGATCTAAAGGATTATAACGAATCAAAAGCACTTTCAATAGAAATTATATATACTAGCTCATTGAAAAATATACGCAACGATGTACTGTTTATCGAACTTGTTGCGTATATTTGCCAGCGAAAAGGAAATGAAATTTATATACATGCGCTTATGGCTTTATTTCGGAAAACTTTTCAAAATCGATCTTTATCGAATTGTAAAATGCAAATAATCAGCATATTATAGTGTTAAGGCCGTTTCAATAGGATGAAACTGGATGCTCTTTTAAAGGAAATCCTATATTGCTTTCGTACTCGCTTCTATCTGTTCCATTAGCAGGGTGATATTGCTCATGAATAATTTTACGGATATCGCCAATAAAATGATACCGAAGAATTTACGGATCAAGTAAATACCGCCTTTTCCTAAAACCCTTTCCACCTTCCGTGTCATACGAACCACGAAATATACCCATAGCATATTCAATATTAACGCCACGATAATATTCACGCTGGCATATTCCGCACGGAGCGATAATAAAGTGGTGAACGATCCCGCTCCGGCTAGCAACGGGAATACCAGCGGCACCAACGTAGCCTCCTTGATTGGCCCTTGATTCTTGAAAATCTCTATGTCGAGAATCATCTCTAAAGATAGGAGGAAGATCACAAAAGCGCCGGCCACGGCAAACGACTCGATGTCCACATGGAAAAGCCTGAGCAATATATCCCCGGCGTAGAAGAACCCTAATAACAATAGAAAAGAGATTAGGGTTGCCTTCAACGCATTGACATCCTTGCCTTTATCCTTTAGGTCTATGATGATGGGAATAGCTCCGATTATATCGATAACAGCGAATAATACGATAAAGGCGCTAAGTATTTGCTGGAAATTGAAATTTGTGAACATGATGTTATCCTCCTGTGTTTTTTAATCCTCGTAAAGATACATATTTTCTTTGAATTGGTCAATATGACGAAATTATTGGTGTGTGTAACTAATTTTAGCAGGCCTGAACTATCAACGTGTCAGAATTGTTCTTATATTAGAAGCAATAATCATTAAATCGAAAGGCCATGGGAGCAAAGAAGAATTTTGTGTTGGACACGAATGTCATATTACATGACTATAAGTGCATCGAGAACTTTCAGGAAAATGATATCTATCATGCTTAAAATCAGTTTTTTTATGTTTCTGATTTTTCCCCATTTATTGATGGTTGTTTGCCGAAAAATAACCGAAAAGGCTTCAAAAAGGGCTTTCGGCAAACAGATGATAATTAATAGTTTATAATATGATTCATTTGAATCCTTGTGTTCAGAAGAGTAAAAAAAGATCAGATGGATCTTACGTGGGTTATATCTGCTTAACTAGAGAGCGGCAGATGTATATGTATAATACTGGTATTATACTGAAATCCAACGAGGTAACTAAGAATTTGTCTATTAGGAGTTGTCGATCTCTTAATCTTATTAATGAGATCATGGTTAAGTTCCAAGCAAGAATCAATGATCTTGAGGCTAGGAACTTGATTGGTTGCAAAAGTTTGAGACAAATCGTGGACTTATGCAATGCGGAAAAGAAGCATGTCATTGATGTGATAGCCGAGATACTGGATATAGCCAATGAGATAAGTAATGAGAATACAAAATTCAATTATTTGACCACCAGATCCTCGTTGATGAAATTTATGGGGGCAGATTCTTTAAATATTAATGAAGTGACGTTGAAGTTCCTCAATGATTATACCTTCTGCAACATAAAAGAATGTCCCCAGCCTCGATCCGTAATTATATATCCAACCTTAAGGCATCCATTAACCGGATAAGGGCAAAGTACAATAATCCAGAGATAGGAGAGATAGTGATTCCTTACAATCCTTTCGAGAGATATAAGATGCCTCCCATGCCAATCTCAAACAAAAAAGCATTACCTCCGGAGATTATAAGGATGATCGCAAATATTCCGGATGATACTTATTACAATAATCCATCCAGAAGTCTTTTGAATTTTATAAGGGATATGTTTATGTTGTCGTTTTATACAAGAGGGACAAATACTATTGATTTCATGATGATGAAAAAATCCAACATGAAAAAAGGCCGGTTGGAATTTGAACGGACCAAAACCATGAACCGAAGGATGGATAGGGCTTTTACCTCGATAAAGTTAGAACCAGAAGCGCTTGAAATTATCTACAAATATCCCGGAGATGGAGATCGGCTCTTATGTATAGGAGATCGTTTTAGCTCAGAAAGATCTTTTAGAACCGCCATACGACAGGGAATGATCGCTCTTCGTGATTACATCGATTATCAAGAGATGTCTTTCTATTCGGCTCGCCATTCGTGGGCCACTATAGCGAGGAATGATATCGGCGCAGATATTGATAATGTAGCTAAAGGTTTAAATCATGCTTCTGCCTTGCCTATAACGGATATCTATATTAAGCCTGATTGGGGTAGGATAGACGAGCTTAATAGGAGGGTAATAGATTTTGTTCTTTATGAAAGGCTTAATAAATAAGCGATATTGACAAATTGTAACAATAACACTTAAAAGGGCCGTATCAAGCTCTGTATTGAGTAATGATACGACCCTTTCTTTGGTCTTTTAATATGATCAAATTTCAAATTATAAGTTCATATTTCAAAATTTGAGTTTTGACACACCCTCTATCTCCTTCCTGTTACGTTCATCATTTTTCCTATGTCACACCTGCCAAGGATTCAAGTAAGGATCGTATGACTTCTGAAAAGTAGCTATCCCCCAGTCCGTAGTTGGCTTGCCGGTATTGTCCACTTTTCTTGGAATCATGGGGTTGATCTTCAGTCTGTTTGCGTCCTTTAACCAGGCCATAGATGTCTCATAATCGTTTGACCTAGTAATGGATACATTATTGGGAGAAATGTTCTTGGTAAGCTCGTAAAGGGCTAATCTGACCATGTGCTTCTTGATGTTCTTATGCCTGGGGTCCTCCAACGCTAAGTTCTTCCCGATCTCTGGGATGTCACTATTCACGTTCAACGTAGGATAGAATACCTTTCCATCGTAGACCACAAATTCATGTGGCGATAACTCATATTCATTATAGTTCGGATCATATGGTAATATCTCACCCCAACATTGAGGTAGTAAGTCTGGTGATATTGTCTCATCATAATCGGTTAATTCATACAGTTGATAAAAGTTGTCACCATAACTTACCGGATCGTATAGCTGGAATGGGGTAGGAGTCCATTTTAACGGTTCCGCTTTCTCCCAGCAGTTTGATAATGGAACTCGTATGTCATTGAACTCGTAACCATTCTCAATCATGCACTCAAACACGATCCCATTGTAGCAAACCAAATCCCCCGGTCGATAGGTCAATAGTTGGGAGTAAGGATCGGCGTTGATAAGTTCTTGGATCTCGATTGACTCTTCCCAATAAATCTTGTCGGTGGGAACCTTATAGCCACTGATAGAACGGATCACCTTATAGATATTATCCTCGTACTGGATATACGCCCCTACGGGATAGTTGATCCTTCTATCATACATCCTGATAGCCTTACCTTTCATTAACTCATTCTCAATCTCATAATTCTCCACCAGGTTCTCTAATATCGACATCTCTGCCAATTCCTCGGCTTGTATAAACTTATACTCGTTTCCCGGTTGGATTATTTGTTCCAGGGCTTCCTTGGTGATTATCTCTAAATAATCACTATCCAACAAAAATCTGTTATTTTCCATTTAGTAACTGAATTGTGGTTTAATTATTGATGTTGTTAATACGGTTCCTGTTTGTCCTCCTCGCTGGTATTTGAGCCAGCTCTTAGAAAGGAATGTACAGAGGATATAATCAAGGACATCTGTGCAGTTATGAACCAATATACCATTAGCGAAAAATTCATGCCGATCCTCTACCGTGATGTCATAGACCTTATCTATAGTATCGTGTTTTGGAAATCACTGATACTTTTAGAAGCTTGTGCCCCGTTGATGTCTATGTTGTACCTGACGTTGTAATCCATGTTATAGGCTTTGGTTATTGTTTACTTAATAAAGAATAGCTTGAAGCGTAAAGACTTGATTAAAAAAGAAAACCCCTACTGACATCATGTCGGCAGGGGTTTAGAGAGGAGTATATAAAGTAGTTAAGAAAAAAGCCTAACAGATGATGTGGTTAAGACTTGCTTATGCAACCACAAAGCATCGTTGGCGATCAATGCGAAATCTTCATCTGAGATAGTGGATAGTTCTACGCTGGGAAAGTAATGACGGACAAGGGCTATATGTTGCCTTAGCCACTCGTCATCCCTTACTTGCCAGCGATCGAGAAATTTGCGACCTTGGCTTGGCGGGCACCAATGATATTGGCCAGTTTTGTGGCCAGGCCATACAAGAACAAAGAATCGTCATCCACCAGTTCCTTATCTCCTTGGATAAACGTGTCACGTGCCAATGATCGGACAGCTGCGATTTCGTCTTTCTTTTGCAATTGTACGAACTTACTGAACGCAATGAAATCCGGCTCTCTGAAATAAGCGATATACACATCCTTGTCATCGTATTCGTCGCCGAACACCACGATAGGGTAGACTCTTTTGTTTTTCTTGGGATCTTGTTTTCTGATTTCCTCTAAGGTTTTCTTGATAGTTTCTTCTTGAGCTAATGTAAGCTCTTTGCTTTCTTCTGTTTCCATAAAATTTGTCTTTTTTGTTGTTTATGAGAGAATAGAAGGTCAGTGATGGAATTGTTTAATGTAAAAAGGGCCATGTGTTATTTTTCACACGGCCCTTTGGCTTATAAATGTTTTATGTGGTTAATGTATCGATTCCTCCCGGATTAAGATCGAACTCCTTGGAAAGATCGGTATCATCTTGTTTCGCTTCCATTCCATCCTCGGAGAAGATACATTTCTGTAAGGTGGTGGTCACGGTTCGTCCGTCATCTGGATGAGCGAAATGAACGATCAAGTCGAACTCTCCAAATCCCATCAACGTACCATCCGGAGAAGCCTCTTGGAACATCACTTGGGTGGCGTAATCAAGCTCGATAGAAGCCGTGTACGTCCAGTTTCCATAACCTCGTGAGATGGGTTGTGAACCTATACCGTAATTAGACTCAACCTTTCTTTTCCGTTCCCATTTGACTGCCTTGATTCCGTAGATCGCTTCGGACGATGAGGCGAACCCGAAATTGATCTCGATCATGGACCAGTCATAAGCACGCCCATTAATAAGCGGTGTTGTACTATCTGCCATATTTGTTGTTTTTAAGCGTTAGTTAAAGCGAATCCTTCCTCAACAATGATTTTCGATGTCACGCCGACTGGAACGATTGCGTATGTTATCTTTAAGGTGTCAGTCAATAGAATGTTCTGGTTGGAGGAGACTAACACGCTGTATCCAGAGATCTCGCTATTGCCTTCCATCGTGCTTAGGATGTTCTTGACAACATTCTGGTATTTTTTTATCTCTATCTCTGCTAGATATCCTGCCTTTGGATTTACCAATACCGGTGAGTTTAAGTAAGGAAGGAGAGCGTTTCTGATCGCACGTCTTGATTTGTCTATGGTCCTGTTTCTGGCGATAGTCCTATAATCGCTATCTGAGCAAGTCCTGTCCTTGGAGAAATAGGTGCCGTTCGCTCTCCCGGCGTATTTGATCGGGAAAACATATCCTTTTTCCTCTATCTCGTCGATTTGGGCTGGAGATAACGCTTCAAATTGTAGCATGCTGATAAAATCATCCCCTGTGTCATTTAGCTCGATATTGCCAAAGCCGAACTCGATATCGCTCATATGTTTGGAGGTTAGGTTGAATTGGTTAACCCAAGCGATAGACTCGCAAACCTTTGCTTCGGCTACGCAACCTAACGCGACACCAACGCAACCGATAGAGGAATGTTTCGGGTTAGCGATTTGCATCTGTCTTAACAAATCCGATCTACCTTGGCCTAACAACGCTGTCATGCGCGGGAAATCGCCTATGCAGGACGGGATCTTTTTAAGGTCGATGGTTTTGACTGCCCCGGTGGAGTCTGCAGAAGAGGCGTTACCCGTTAACAATACTGATAACGGGCGATGCTCGTTAGCTAATTCCTCCGCTACCGTATTGATATCGGAAACAAGGTTGAGCGAATAGTCATCCTCTGAGCTGGACGCTGTGGACCAAATGTTTTGAGGTGTCCATATTCCCAGTTGCTTGATGTCTCCATTCGCTACGGATTGGATGGTCTTGATAGCGTTCCAGTTCTTAGAACAATCGGCGAACATCACGTACAACGATCCGTCCGGTTTCATACGGAAGAACTCCGAGATGTGAAAATAAGGGATACCGTAAAAGAAGTTGTTTTTTTCTTGCTCAAATTCAGTGATACCTAATCCTATCGCCTCATTAACGGAAAATAACTGGATCACGTCACCGATCTTTATGCTGGGTGGCATATTGGTTTCGACTGGTAGGTCGAATATCAACCCGCTGATATGATCGTTGCCAACAGAGGTTGGCGTGAGATTGCCATCTTTTCTGATGAAAGATACTGTTCCTATTGCCATGTCTTACTTGTTATAATAGGGGTTTTCGTATAAGTGAGCGTTTGGTTGTTGGCTTGTATAAGCCCCGCCCTTGCTGTCTATATAAAGTTTCTCATATCCAGGATACATCTTCAATATCCTGTCAATGTTGTCGGGAATAACTTGAGGTGCTGGAGTGACAAGTTCGTTATCTTGTTCCTCTACAGGTTCGTTGATAAACTCCTCAATAGGTGACTCTGTTTCTTTCTTGATTCTTGCCATATTTATGTGTATAAAAAAAGGAGCGAGGCTTGGCCTCGCCCCTTTTTTATTGATTATTGGGTTATTTTTTAAGTTAATTTGTAAGCTGTCCAAACGACAATCTCTGCTGGACGAACAATATTAACGTCCATCTTCATTCTCATCTGGAAGAAGTATAACTCGGAGTTGGCTTGTAATCTGTCGATCTTCAATACCTCCGTATCGTTAGCGTAATCGACACCCATCCACAAGTTAGAGTCCATTCCAGTACTGAAATTACCAAGAACGATCGTGCTCTCCGGGATTCCTACGATAGGAACGATTCTTTTACCCTTGAACATGTATTTGTTGACTTGGGTATTGTCATTGTACTTGAATTGCTTTGAGGTCACGTATTGATCATACAAGTCCCAATAGCCCCAGTCCATGATATAAACTAAATTGTTCTTTCTGATTTGGTAAGGGCATTTTTGCCACATCGTGTACATGGCGGATTCTATGTTCTCGCCAGTCTTCAACTCTGTGTCACCAGCGTTAATTACGGTCTCGCCGCTCACGTTCTCCTTTAAGTTCTTTAATATGCGATAAATAGCCCCATCAAAATACTTATAAGAACCGGAACCAAGATCAATTCCGTTTTCAGGTTTTGTGAATGAGCCATCTGCGCCAGACGTTCCACCCTTGACTGATTGCCAAATAGCGTCTCCGATGAAAGCGTTCTTCTTGTCCATCAATAATCGCAACATCGTCGCCTGTATTTTCGGATCAAGCTCACGGAATACCAGATTACCATCCGGTTGAGCGAACTTCCAGTATTTCTCGAAGTCACGAGGATTGAACTCTAGGTAGACCATGAAATCCTTCGGTTCCAGATAACGTTCACGGAACGTATATGTTCCTTTGGAATCCGTAGGGCTTGTCGGCGTAGGCTTGTTGTCTTGGATGATGTCACCCAAGCTTACGGATGGAAGGGTGTATTTGTACTGGATACCGCTCTTGATATGAATCAACCCTTCTTTATAGGTATCGTTACCTTGTGCGGTGTAGGTCAATAAATCCTCTAGGACCTCACCCGCATATGTGTTTTGAGCAAAACTTACACTTGCCATAAATTAATTGTTAAGGTTTTGGTTATTATTACTTAAGCGATCCGAAAGTGAAATCCTTACCAACAACAGCCTCGACTTGTTTAGCCATTTGAGCTTCTACTGTTTGCACGCTATCTTTCACTTTCTCCACGTTGTCCTTGTCGTTCTCTATCTCAGTGGAGATCTTGTCTCTGGCTGGGATAGAATCTAACGTCGCTTTAGCCAAATCGAAATTCTTCGTTGGCATATCGATCCAATTCTGCTTAGCGGAATCCTCGATCTTGCCAGTGTTGATTGCGTCTTGAACCATAGACTCGATCTTTTGGCTCATAGCCTTTTTCTCGGCATCCTTGTAAGCTTGTAGTTCCGCTTTTATGTTTTCCAGCTCTTTCGTTAAGTTTTGATTTTTGGTGACCTCACCGGCTTTCTCGATCTTCAAGGAGTCAATGGTCTGGTTGGCCTCGTTGAGCTTGTTCTCTACGTTGACCAGCTCGGTGATCCGAGCCATGACCTGTGGAACCTCGACTTTTTCCTTGAAACCAAGCGAAGCTACGACAGCACCAAAATTAAAATCGATAGTTTGTCCTGTATCCATATTGTTTGTTTTGGTTTTGTTCTCTACTTCCGTAGGTTCTTGTTTGTTTTTATTAAGATTAGAGACATCATTGATAGAATGTTTATTTTCCTTGTTATCAGATCCATTTGACGATAGCTCCCCACATATAGAGGTTATGGTGTCCTTGAGAAGGTGGTTGTCCGTAATACCCTCTATTGCGTTCTTGACTTTCTCGATTTTTTGTTTCGAGGTCTTTAGTACGTTCTCAACTGGGATGATACCAGCTTTTACCGCCTCTTCAGCTGTAAAAAAAGTACCATCGGTACCTTCTTTGCCAGACATGAGTTCTTTTACCTTGGTCTTGTTAAATCCCCATCGTTTCATGTAGATCATCTCTATCTGTTGCCTGAACGCTTTTACGTAGTCTGGCTCCCCTTCTGTATCTTTGTTATCCTCCGTTGAGTCGAAGGGATTATGGATCATAAGGATAGTGTAGTCCCTCATTAACGATTTGTCTCCAGCGGCCCAGACAATAGATCCCATGGAGGCGGCCAAGCCTTCATTTATACATTCCGTCGGTATAGAGGAGTTACGAATTACAGAGAAGATACTCATACCATAAAGCACGGAATCACCAGAGCTGTTGATTAAGACCCTGATCTTACTAGGTTTGATATAACTCTCAACCCATAAAAATTCCGAATTGAATGAATTTGCGGTATATTCATCGATATCACAAAATAATCGGATGTCACAAACCTCATTCTCTTTCGCTTCTCCAACTACATACTTAAATTTAGATGTGTTCATTGGTTTTGTTTTTACGTCATTTTACAAAAGAATAGATAGGGTATAAGAAATATGTTTTTTGATCTTCCCGTATCTTCTTTTTGGGCGTATAGATCATGTTTGGAAACAGTTGATAATAAAAGCTGGTTAACTTTTGTTAAAACTAGGGGGGGGGTAAAAGTGTTAATTTGTATTTTTGCAATCTACAATATGTTTGGAGAATATTTTTCTGTTCCATCTTAGATAGAATGAATCGGAGAAATGGAAGGTGATAAAATATGTTGGGATGAAAAAAATTTTTGTATATTTTTTACTAACCTGCTTGTCGATGACTTTAGCTCATGCTCAAGGCATGCCCTTAGGAAAGGACTCTCTTTCGGATAATAAGATATCCGTTACGGTGAAGACTAACGCCATGGCGTTGGGTATGCTGATCGCTAACGCCGGGGTAGAATTGGGATTCGGTGATCGTTTTTCCTTGCATATCCCCTTTTATTACTCTGGTACCAATTATTTTTCGTCACATACGAAGTTTCGTATCTTGGGTACGCAACCAGAGTTTCGTTACTGGACCCCCTTACTGAAAGGATGTTTCGGTGGCGTACATCTGGGAGTGGCATCATGGAATTTCGCCTATAACAGGCGATGGCGCTATCAAGATAAGGACGGCTCTACACCTGCTTTGGGAGGTGGGGTATCGGTGGGATACCGGATGCCGATCGGAGCGGCCCGTCGCTGGGGGATGGAGTTCTCGTTGGGTGCTGGATGTTATCGCTTGCATTATGACAAGTTTCGAAACGAGTCGAACGGAGCCTTGGTGGAAAGCCGCCAGAAGACCTTTTTCGGAATCGATCAGGTAAATATTTCAATTACTTATACATTTGGGAGAGGAGGTGAGTCATGAGACTTTTTTCCATATATCCTTTTTTTATGATCCTCCTATCCCTATTCTTGTTCGCTTGTGACGTGCATGAGTGGCCAGATGAAACTCCGGAACCTCCAAAACCGGGTCATGTATCGGTAGAGCTTCGGTTGGATTTCACCTCAGATCGGGCTGAGCTTCCAGATTATAAAACTATCGTTGTCGGTGCGACTCGGGCCGCGGATTTGCCTTCGTATGAGACACGTTACCAAGTTCGTGTTTTCCGGATGGGGGCCGATAGCCTTTTCGAGACCGTCCCTTGTCAAACGCTCTCGTTTAGTCATGCGGAGATAGAGTCCTTGGGGTATCGAATGACCCTTGATTTGCCAGAGGGTGATTATCGTTTTATGGCGTGGGCAGACTTTGTTGAGCCAGGCGGCAAGAGCGATCTCTTTTATGATACGGAGGATTTCGCCTCGATCGAGTTACGGGGTGAACATGTGGGGAACAATGATTTTCGAGATGCTTTTCGGGGTGTTTTAGAGACAGGATTATATACAAGCACAGATGGAGGTCGTCAGAAACTAACGGTCAGCATGTGCCGTCCATTGGCGAAATTCCGTTTCGTGACCACGGATGTTGAGGAGTTCAAGGAGTATTATTTGAGGTCTATCTTGCAAAATGCCATCCCAGGGAAGGATGAGTTGAAGGATGCGATTGATATGACCAAGTTCCGGATCGTATTCTTGTATGATGGTTTCATGCCCTCTACATACAATATGCACACGGATCGACCGGTGGATGTGCGAACAGGAGTGTCGTTCCCCTCGGTCTTGACTGATATAAAGGATGGTGAGGCCATTATGGGTTTCGACTACGTGATAGTGGGAGAGGGTGACGCTGGCGTGAGCGTAACCGTGGCTTGTCATGATGAGAACGGCAAGCGACTCTCCGGTATCGATGGTATCAAGGTGCCGCTCCAAAGAGGCAGACTCACCACGGTTAGGGGTAATTTTCTCACCACACGATCTTCTGGTAACGTGCAGATCGATTCCTCTTTCGATGGAAAATTTGACATAGAGATTAAATAACAATATTAATTAATTTAAAACGACTAAGCGAATGAAACGATGTTTTTATTCAATGATGGCGGCAATGGCATTGTTGCTGTTATCGGCCTGTTCCAGCGATGACGAGCTGTCGCAAGGAAATGGCAACGAGGCGCTGGTCTCCTTCAACGTCGAGCTGTCCGGCGGTATGCAGAACAAGGCGATTAGCGATGGAACGACGGCGAAGAATTTGACCGTCCATGTGTTCGATGAGAACGGAACCTATCTGAGTGAATTAGACAAGACGGTAGAGCTTAATGAGAAAAAAAAATCTGTCTCTATTAATCTTGTGAAGGGTAAGACTTATAGTTTTCTCTTCTGGGCAAGCGTTAATAAGGAGAATAGCCCTTATTCGTTTGGAGTTGATGGTAAGACCATCACCGTTGACTATAATGATGCAAAGGCCAACGATGAGAGTCGTGACGCATTCCTTGGTGTAGTAAAAAACAAGGTGGTCGAGGCTTCTTTTGAGGAGAGCGTGACATTGAAACGTCCCTTCGCTCAGATCAACTTCCTTACGGACGATATCGAGACTGCAAAAACAGGTGGTTTGACAATTGATGAGAATACACAGTCCAGCGTTACCATCTCTAATGCGGCCACAACCTTGGACCCATTCACCAATACGGTTGGTGGTATCACGGAGGCAGAGGTGATTTTTGGTGATGCGAAGATGCCAATAGCAGAGAAACTTACGATTGGTGCCGAAACCAGCGCAAAGGATTACAATTATCTAGGTACGGCCTATTTCTTGGTGCCCGCCGAGGGTGCTATAGAGGATGCGGGAAAGTCTAAAACCACCCTTAACTCCGCTACCTTAAAGATCAAGGGTATCAACGGGGAGGGACTGAAGGTGGAGAATGTTCCGGTTCAATGGAACTACCGTACCAATATCTACGGTAGCCTTCTTACCGCCACTGGCAATTTCAATGTTACGATTGTACCGGATTATGATGGAAGTCATAATGAGGAGGTAAAGACCAAACAGGTAACCACGGTCGATCAAGTGGACGAGGCGATCCAAAGTGGAGCTACCGAGGTGATCGTAACCGAGGCTCCGAAAGAGGATGCCACCATCACGATCCCGAAGGTATTCGAGCAAGACAACGAGACAGCAGTCTCTATCTCCATCCCGGCGACGACGGTTGCGATCACGATTGAAGAAAATACTCAAGAGGCTCAATATGCCCCGGAGGAAGTTACTATCACCGCTCCAACAACGAGTAATCTGACGATTAATCTTCCAAATTCTACGGTGACATTGAACGGCGAAAGTTACACGACGGTAACCGCTACAACTGCCGATAATACCTTGATCATTCCCGAAGGAGTCAAGGTAGAGAATCTTACGGTTAATAAAGGTAACGTGGAGATTTATGGAGATTTAGCGGTGAAAGTTGCAAAAGGGTCCGGTTATAAGGGTACGATTACCTATTTCATCTCTACGGTGGAACAGTTGCGTGCTCTCGCCACTGAAGTTAATGGTGGCACGACTTTCTCTGGTATGCAGATTAAGTTATCTAATGATATTGATTTGAAGAGTGAGGAGTGGATGCCGATTGGAAGAAGCGGTAAGGCTTTCCAAGGAACTTTTGATGGTTGCGGTTATACGATCAGTAATCTAAAGATTGAAAGAGGGATGAATAATTCATCTTCGAATGCTGATATGGGGCTGTTCGGGTTTACATCTGATGGAAAGGTCATGAACTTCACTCTTTACAATGCGTTCGTTAAAGCAGGTCTGGATGTTGGGGCTATTGCGGGTACACCTCATACTTCATCTTATTCCAATATTACGCTGACAGGAGATGTGAAGGTTGAAGGCTTTACTTATGTCGGTGGAATGTTCGGTAAGAATGTCTATAAAAGCATGAATAATCTGACGGTGCGTGTGAACGAAGGCAGCTATGTGAAGGCCGAAAGCGGAACCTACCGTACCTATGTGGGAGGTGTGATAGGCTTTATGGGTGAAGGCAATATCACTATTTCCAATGTTGAATCAAATATTAACGTAACCGGATCGACTTGTGATGTAGGTGGCATTACTGGTATCGCTCACTATGGAAACATTTTTGAAAACTGCATTTGTACGGGAAATGTAACACTGGTCAACGCAAACGATGCAGGCGATCAATTGGAGATTGGTGGTATTGCTGGTGTATGGATGAACTCGAAGTATGGCAAGGTAACTCTCCGAAAGTGTAATTTTACAGGAACACTGAAAAGTGCATTGAACGGTGTAGACAAATCGGAAGAAGTAGCTGGAAACCGATTTACCGGACGCAAGTATTATCCCAACAGTGATGAAGGGGAATTGATTATCGAATAAATTATACCAATCTGTTAGAATTATCTTTTGGGAAAATAAAATCAACGACACTCCTTCTCTTCTTAACCTATAAAGAAAAGAGGGAGTGATTCGAATGATTCTGAAAAAAATAAATTTTATTAATGTGCTTTCCTCGGATTTTACGATGAGAGCACATTTCTTTTTTAGACTTGAGATCTTAGTATCTGAATTAGGTATCTACCTCAAAAGTGTTGGTGGGTTTTGTATAGGATAGATATAATGCTTCCTCTCATGCCACCCCACAAATACACCGTCGTTCCAGAGAAAAGATTCTTATATCCCTAGTTGTTTTTCCTTTCTTCGATAGATGTTTTTTAATGAGGGAAAGGTTATGCTTCCAATATATCAATTGTGAAGGTATTGGATGATTTTATGTATGAAATTAAAATGATTCCCCCCATACCTCCCCACAGGTACGCCATTTTCCCGAAAAAGCCGATAGTCATATCCCCGGTACTATTGTCCCTATAGCAGGTGACTACCATCAGATCTACACGCTGAATGGATGCTAAATCACCTTTGTTTGTTTCTATCCAAAAGCGATTCCCGTCTTGGGCCGCCTTGACGATTTTTTTCAATCCCTCTTCACCGTCTACGGCTGTGCTGATCTCATCGCTGGTGGAGGAACTTTGTAACGCAAAAAATTCTACGGGAAGCTTGTAACCGTAGGTATGAACGATCTTCACTTCCGGATTAGAAGAGACTTTTACATATATCAAGTTTGTACCTTCATTTGTTGTTGTGGGAACAGCGTATGATATCCAAGATTGAATAATAAAGTTAAGAGAGGACACAGGGGTTTTGCCAACCATACCATAACTTTCGATGAAGATTTTTTTTCCTTTATATATTGCGTTGGAAATCTTTTTCACGCCTTCACTCCCTCCAAGTTTACTCAAGATATTCTCCTTTGATTCTGTGCTTGTGATCGTGGCAAGATCGTAAGGTAGATAATACTCATCGTCCCCGCTTTCCGTAACCTTGCAAGAAAAGGCATATGTATTCGTTTCATCTATTGTACCCGTTATTATTGTGGTGCGAAGTTTTCCTGGGTTGTGGATATAAGATAGTTCTAAGGTAGCTGTCGTTTTCGTGCCCTCTTGTATATAACTACCGTTTACGAGACATGATTTATTACCGATAAAAATTTGATCATTGGTATTTATGGATTGATCGTCACCATAAGCTAATCCATATGCGATAAGAATATACATTAACCCCTCATCACTCGATACGTCAATGTCTGAAAAATTTACTTTTTTAAACTCTGCTTTAATATCATCTGCGGTAGATGTTTCCGTAAGATTCTCGAACGTATGACTGAAAGAAACTATAGTTTTTACTTGCTCTAGTTTTTTCTTATCGCTCTCTGACATCACCTCTTTCCCCCATACGGCTGTACCATCGGAACCCCAACGAAGTATATTGCCTGACGCTCCTCCTGCTGGGATATGTTTATTACCTGATGTCGTAGGGTGAATGTATTTGTTTGCACCTGTAGCTATACTATCTAACTTATTTTTATCCGAGACTGTCATTAGTCCAGGTTTAGAGCTGCTTGCTCCATTAATATAAGATGAACCGCTAGTGCTCCCTCCAGTACTAGGGGATATTCGGTGCGTAGAAAATTTAATCCTATCCTCTTCATATTCTATTAGGGGTGGTTCGTCTACGATCCATTCAATTCTTGATAGTTTATTTTTTTCGGTTGTAGTATAATCATTAGCGCTTAATCCTTTTCCGGGTACCTTATCGACCTTGTTCCCCAACGCTGTATTTATAACCTTGTTTTGTACGGGATTCGTACTTGTCGAGCTTAGTGAGCTATCAATGGTTATCGAAGACGGGATCTCGGGTAATTGGGATAACGGGACCTTTCCGTTCACAAGATCCGCTTTTGTGGTTAACGCATTATCAACATAAGCCTTTGTTACATCTACTGTTGGAATGGTTGGCTTGTTAAGGATTTGTGACTTACCAGATGTTGCATTCCAGTCGGGGTTGACGTTGGCTTCTGCGTTAGGAGCTATATCTCTAAGTTTGTTTTTCTCAGCCGTGGTATAATCCTCGGTACTTAACCCTTTTCCCGTTACCTTGTTAACCTTGTGTTCTAAGGCTGCATTTATAACCTTATTTTGTACAGGATTTAAGCTAGTCGAGCTTAGCTCACTGTCAATGGTTATCTGAGATGGAATCTCTGGCAACTGGGATAATGGAATCTTGCCGCTGATAAGGTCAGCTTTCTTTAATAGGCTGTCATCTACATATTTCTTGTTTACATCAACCACTGGGATAGTGGGTTTGTTGATGATCATTGATTTTCCAAATGTAGCATCCCAGTCAGGATTTACATTAACCTCCGCTCCTTCTTGGATACCGCTTAGCTTATTTTTCTCTTCCGTGGTATAATCGTTAGAGCTGAGCTGTTTTCCTGGCGCTTTCGCTACGTACTTGATGTCATTTTGCTCGGTTGTGCTGTATTTTGACAAATCAACGGATGTATTTCCGATCAGCTCGAATTTTCCATTTACCCAAATATATTCATCATGGATATTCCTATCTTTTCCATCACCTTTAGGAACAAGATAGATAATTCCCTTTACACCAGAACTAGGTAAGGTTTGTACGATCGATGTATCAAATCCTACTATACTACCGATTTGCTCGTTCGTATATTGCTTGGATTCTTCAAGGGTTGATTTTATTTGTTGTTTGATCTCAGAATCGTCATAAATCGTATCGGTAAACTTAGCGTTGGCAGGAACATTAGATTCTACGGTATGTCCATTGACTGTTTCCGCATTTCCTCCATCTGCGGGTATTGATGTTGGGAAATCCACGATTTGTGCCTTTGTATGACTATGTTCCTTGGGTTCAAACTTGTCGGGTTTATTTTTTATGTAATCCTTGGCTCCCTTGTCCGCTTGTTCCCAATTAGCCTGGATGTGAGCCATAGAGTTAAGAAATTCCTCCTCGGTTCCCTGGTTCCCTTGTTCAAGCCAGGCTTGGTAAGTGGATTTTACCATTAATGTCCAATTAACGCCCTCTTTTGGCTCATTGCCGATGTTTCCGTTTTTCAGGCTTGCCCAAGAACTTCCGTTGTATGATATAATATCTTTTATCTCATAGTTTGTCGCTTTGTTCCATGCGCCTTTATTGACGAATGTGATTTTGCCTAAATCTACTATTGCCATATTTTTGATTATTGGATATTTACGATTAGATGGCCATTGTCATCGATCGTCATGTTTTTTATTAAATAGTTACATGTATTGATTGCCAAGAACTCCTTTTGATCTTGTGTTAGTTTGTCAAAATTGATCTTTATCGATTCTGATGGCACGATAACCTTGAAGGCACTGTCTGGTTCCCTATTATATTTCATCTCGATTCCCTTCTCGGTACTTCTTAATATAGGATAGTCACCACTTACGACCCCGCAATCGAACGTGAGTCCGCTTGAGAACGTGATAATGAGATGCTGGTTCTCCACTATGACATTGGTTATACTGCTGTAGATCTTCGCCTCGTCAATGAACTCGTCGGTATGTCTTATTATTTCGTTTGACTTTTCGTTTTCCTCAAGGTTTCGAACACTAACGAGCCTAGCGCTCATAGGTTGAACGGATACAGGCTTTATGGTGTACCAGTTTTCTTTATTTGTGGTATTGGGTATCTTATTGATTGAATACCAGCTGCTTGATTGTTTCGTCTTTTTATTCATTACCCTAGTTTTAAATACACAACAATATCCTTGTATGCCCTTATCCCGTTAGAGGTTTCAACAGCCACTTTTACCATCCCCGGTTGTATTCCGGTAACAACCCCATTCGTGTTAACGGTAGCTATTGAGTCATTAAGGGACTCATATGTTACCTTTTTATCAGTGGTATTGTCTGGGAAGAAAACCACTGATAGTACCATCTGCTCGCCTACTGCCAACCTATTGTTGTTCGGCATTATCTGGATAGACTCTGCGTTGACAATAAGATCGTTGAATGTTGATGATTCGTCATATGTGGGTCTTTCCACGTTAGGTTTGTCGTTAGGTACATCGTCATGGTTGGTGAACGGAGGGGTAATAACTTTCTTCTTGATCCAATCCGCATATTTATAACTCGATGTTATTTTAAAATATATCTCGTAATCAAGCCAGTAAGCTTGGAGCATATTGGTGGATTGCGGCATGTCAAAATACATTAGGTTACATCGTTCCTGAAGAGCTTCCTCTACTTTTTTCGCATCCTGAATGGCCTTGTTTAGTCTTTCCGCTATATAAAATGGGTAAGTTTCCCAATTCACATGTTGGTTATCCAGTTTGTTAAGGATAAATCTTATGCGAATGATACCACGACCTTCCCCGATGCGTTGCTGGGCCACCAAAAAATGAACGTTCGTGAATCTTACAAAACAAGCGGGGAAGGCTGTCTCGTACTCGGTATTTACCTTACTCATGACCCTCTCGAACTGACCGGTATCTATCGCCACGGTTTTGAATAGGGGAGGGCTGTCATCGTTATTTTCTTCCTCCTTGACAGTTAGTATGGCTCTTTTTATGGCCTGAAAAACATCGCCTAACGTATTCGTGTTGTCCGTAGGATCTACGGGTGCTTGAGTATCATCTGTATCTTCTGCGATTGATCTATTTGATATATATCGTTTGATCATATGATGCTTTTTAAAAGATTATATAACATGGTTTGCACTTTAAGCTCGATCAATGGGGAATCGCCTATAAATTGACGTTGTATATTAGGTGGATAGGTGCCATCCGGTGCGTTATGAAAAGCCGCGTAACTCTTGCTTCCGCTCTTACGCCTTCCTACCGGGAACTTAGTCTCATCTGTATATATTTGCAACCCCGACCCCTCAAGAAGGCTATATGTGATAGATTCTTTGAGGGTTCCTGTCTCATTCAATATCGGATGCGGATAATCTCGCTTCCGGTTTCTCCAATATCTTCCTGTCCCAGGGATTTTTTTCAAATCAAACGATTTTTTAAATTCCCTGACATAAGTTTCCCCTATCTCAATCTTTGTTTTGTAATAGTTAGCGGCGAACTTGCTGGGTGCTAACTTCCATTGATTTAACATGTCTTGGAAGGTAATGTCGGCACTTCCACTCATACGATATTATATTTGGATTTAATATTGGATGATATGGTCTTCATAGGCTGTATAAACCTCTTGTCTACCGTAAAATAAGGATGGTCTTCACCAAATATGGGACCGCCTTTCGCTAGGCTTCGCTTGAATATAGGATTTACGGCGTTACCTATCAAGGAATCGATATCCTGAATATCCATGTAATTAGGTCTAGTGAAGGACTCTACAAGGTAACACCTACATCGCCAATCAATAGGAGGGATCAACCATTCGGGAAAACTGGATTTCGGAAAACTCAACCCCTCTAGGGCACGATGGGAATCACGTACACGCTCATCCCCTTGTGTCATATACATTAAGGTTGTCTCCTCTGGCAGGTTCACCCACCACACCGCTATGGATGAGGCATAATCTATATCCCTGTTCTCCGTTGTAGCGTATATATTATTGTATAGGTAGAAAATCCTCTCAGGATCATCATCCTCATTTTGTTCTTCCATGTCCATGTACATTTGTGTCTCCTCTGCGGTAGCGAAATCGACAAGATTATCTAAAGCGGAAACAAGAGCCTTTCTTTTTTCGATCTCAGAGGGGGGCAAGTATGACTCATCATGATTCCTCACTATATCTAACGCCTCGTTAAGGTCTATGCCAAATCTCCTTACGCAATGCCCGAAAGCGAACATGGCCCTAGCTTCAACGATCTCTTGAAATTCCTCAAGATCTATGGTTTGATTATCGAATTTATCTAACAACTGTTCGAATAAAAATAACAAATACTCGTATTCCTTATCTGTCCTATCGTCGACCTTAGTCTCATCAAATATCTCGTCTTCCATTCATGACCTCCCGTAAATAGTTCGCTACACTACCGCTACTTCTTCTCCTATAACGTCTTCTGGACGTGGGAGCGACAATCCCCGTTGATCCACCTGAAACTACGTTATCCTTGCCATCGACCTTACCATCATCATTTATATCATTCCATCCAGCGGGATTATTAAATTGTTTCTTTACGACAACACCAAATTCCTTGGCGATCTCTTCCGGCTCTATCTCATATTTATCTGAGAGAAAATCATAGAGGTCTATCTTGCTATCAACGCTCATCTCCAACCCTCCGGAATATTTAAACTCCAACCCGTCATCTATATATCCCATAGCTACTAGTCGTGGGATAATCTCCTCGTTCATGGCGTTCTCGATATATTCCCGGTAAACCTTGATGCGATCTCGGAAAATATCTTGATGGGCTTTTGTTGATCCAACATAGGATTGTGTCGCTCCAGCCATAGACTCAGAACCTAGTATTAAATTTGAAACCTCGGCGTTGACCAGCTCGATAAGGCTCGTATAAATCTTCTCGCTATTGGACATAGTAAACGCTTTGACATCGATATCATCATTCAATCCGGTTACGATGACACGATTGGTGGCGGCTGAGGCGATATCGTTGGCTAGTCTATTTCGATCTCCAAGATTCTCACTCTCTGATTTACCATGTATAATAGGTTGTCCATATGTATGGCTAAAATTTATATAGTTAGCCAACGTGAATTTCTTGGCGAGAATCAATGGAGTAGTGGCAGAGAACAAGCCTAGATCACCAGAGTTTATAAGGATATAATTCTTCTTATATTTAGGAGCCTCAAGATCCCAATTAGGAAGCCATATACCTTGACGTTTCAATACGGTCTTTTGTTCAGGCAACACATTGCGGCGTTCGATGAGATTTACGTCATTCAATTTACCCGTAATAGGATCGGTTGTAGGGTTAATCTCAATCAGCGTATAACCGTACAATTTAGATTCGGCAATACCCTTGATGATCTTGATGAATTGACTCCCTTGTATTTTCTTCGTAGCTTCTACATCACGGACATATTGACCATTGGCGTTTTGCCTTGCCAGCATATACCTTTCCCCAATAATTTGGGATTCCAACGTCTCTAAAACACTCTTTATATGAGCGTCTTGTTGTACGCACGCCTCATACAAGTCGATCAACCTAGATCTGTCATCCAATATTACACCTTTAACAACTTGAGAACGAGTGGATTTATATCTGCAATTCCTTTCGATCTCAGCCACATATTCTTGTATGGTCTTTTTACTTGTTCGGAAGACACTCTCTAAGGTTTGCGAGTCTATTTTTCCTTGATTTATATTCTTGTTCATTAAGTTTTAGTTATTTATGAAGAATAGAGGCATCTTAAGTGAGTTGTTTTGAAATAGAGATTATGTGTTTTTTCAATATATATTCAAATCGCTATTTTGTTTGTTTTATTAAACACGATATTAATATACTTAAACGTTTTTATGGAGTTGCGCATAAGTAATCGATAATTTTATATATCTGCTATTCTTGTTTTATACTTTAATAATTAGATTGGTATGAATTTATAACAAAAAAATATATCTAATAGTTTGCAAGTATAAAAATAGATATATACCTTTGCGTCGTATTAATAAAATGACAAGTAATAAGAAGATGAAAACAGACAATTAATGTACGGATTCTATTACTTTAGCGTTCAAGGGAACTTCAAGTCCATTAACGATAGGGGACAAGAGGAAAACGCTAAAGAATTGTTCTTAACTGAATCAGCGAGCTTTTATGACGCTGAAACCACGGTCTCAGAACTACTAAAAGAGACCACTCAATTTCCGGATACTATTGATATCCCAAAAATCAATAGGCTGGATAAGGTGAAAAACCTGCTATATAGCGACATTCTTCAAGTTGATAAGTCAGAGAAGAAGGGCTATATGGAGTATTCAATTGATAAGGAAAACGGTGTGATATTGTTTTCCGCTAAGGTGCAATTTGAGGAAATATCGGGAAATAAAACCAAAACTATAACCGAGATATACCTCGTTCCGGCTAAGACTACTTCAGAGGTCGAGAGGCACCTTAAGGCTCATTTAAAAGATAGTGTATTTGATTACAAGATTCCGGATGTGAACGGGACTAAGTTTGATACCATATTGGTATTGGAAGAGACTCATCGAAATCTGGTGAAGGATTATGATCTGATCAAAAATAGATTATAATGTACATTCCTCAGTATTTTGAGGTTCAGGAATTGGTATGCCCTCATGTTTATAGCAAATGGGGGCATAATCCGAACTTCATCTGGAGCTTCTTTGATCCCCGTTTACTTGAAACATTGGACTTTCTTCGAGAAAAGCTAGGGAAACCTATTTTCGTAAATAGTTGGTCTGTAGGGGGAAGCTTGTCACAACGAGGTCTTCGTTGTAATCTGTGTGATCTGGTAAGATCTAAAACCAGCATGTCTAAAATATACATGAGTTCGCACATCTTGGGAAAAGCCTGTGATTTTGACGTGAAAGAGATGAGTGCGGCAGCGGTTCGTAATTGGATCATGCTTCATGCTTCAGAACTTCCATATCCAATATCGCTGGAGGATGGGGTGTCATGGGTACACCTAGATATGCGTGAACAAGGAAATAAAAAAATCTATCTATTTAAAGCGTAAAAAAAATGAGCACTAAACATAATTTCGAGGCTTGGTATCCAGAGTTACCAGATTTATTATTCGGTCAAGTGATGGGAGTATCAGTATTCAACGCAACCGCTTTCATGAATAGCAGAGAGGTGGATCAGTCAAGGTGCAATATTGAAGACTACAAAAAAACGTATTCCGTTATTATTGGGTTGTACGCCAAAAGATTAGGTCTTGACAACCCTGAGCAATTATTTTTAACTGACGATAATGGGGATACCATGATTCATGAGGTTCTCGCATTTTCTTTTGTTGAGTACGTAGATCCTTCGTTCTCCATCTATATGCACGACAGGATGCACGAGCTGTTCTATAACGGTATGGTGGTATCTGATAACTATTTGGCGGTAGCGGCTAAGAGAAGGTTACCTAAATCGGTGTTGGAAAAATTAGTATAAATACCATAAGATGACCAAATCTACAGGGTTAGGGCCGGAGGGAAATACGGTCCTAATCTTTGAACCTAATTTTAACTTGATAGCCATTGTATCTAATCCGTATCAAGCGGCTAAACTGACAGGCTCATATCAACCATCTGTGCGTATGGCAATAAAAGGTGGGTTGAAAACTACAAATAGCTTGTATTTTAGATCGGTTCCTTCTAGTGTGGAAATCGACATTTCGGATTTGTATTCATTGAAATTGCAAGAGTTTGATCATATGTGTGGGTTAAATAGGACCTATGAACCCCCAGAGAAATTATCAAACAGAACAAAAAAGTATAACAAAAAAACAACGATTAAGAAAAATGACAAACGTAAAAGTCTTAAATAAATCCAATAACCCGACTCCTGTCTACGAGACACCTGGATCATCAGGAATGGATGTAAGAGCTTTTTGTGAAGAAAGCATAGTGATTGAACCGAACCGTAGAGCGTTAATAAAGACTGGGCTTCATGTTGGGTTACCTGAAGGTTATGAGATCCAAGTAAGACCAAGGAGCGGTCTAGCACTGAAGAAAGGTATAACAGTTGTCAATACCCCGGGAACAGTGGATGAGTCTTACAAAGGAGAGATAGGTGTAATCCTTATAAATCATGGAGATGAGCCTTTCGTGGTCAATAGTGGCGATCGTATAGCTCAGTTGGTATTGCAAAAAGTCCCTAAGATCAATTGGATTCCGGTTGATACTATAGAAGAATTGGGAGAGTCAGAGAGAGGAGAAGGTGGTTTCGGTCATACCGGAGTAAAGTAGTGTTAACCTTAAATATATAAAGCAGTGAAAAGTAATGCTGTATTATCAAAAAGTAGTAGCAATGACGAAATCAAAGCATATTTCTTAGAGGTGTCAAGATTATCCAAATCTAATGAAGAGTTTCCCGTGGATTTGGATGATGTATGGCCTCTTGTCTATAAAAGAAAAGATAATGCCGTAAGATCTTTATTAAAAGATTTTACACGAGGTGTCGATTATCAAGTGTTCCGTCAAAAAGTGAGTCAATCAACAGGTAGCAAATATGTAAATAAGTATTTTATAACAGCGTCATGTCTTGAGTTCTTTATAGCTTGTAAGATTCGCACTGTTTTCGAAATCTATCGACAGATTTTTTATAAGGCAATAACTAATTTATTGTTGCCGAATTTCGAAGATCCTGTTGAGGCAGCTTTGGCATGGGCTGAACAGTACAAGGAGAAACAGTTAGCTCTCCAGAAAATAGAGGAAAGTAAACTTTATAAGTCTAACAATCAAAAACAAGAAAACAATGGCAAGCTATATTAAGGGTATCGTTAAGAGAGGGAGTTTCGAGTTCGGTGGAAACTGCGTCATGTATATAATCAACAGCGTAGATAATGTGATATGGTTCCGGTTGTCGGATATATGCTCCGCAATAAGCTTGGTGAATTGGTGCAACCCTAAACATAAGAATTACTTGATGGGTAAGGGCAAGCTGGACAGTAAGAGAAGGATTTTGTTCACTCAATCCAAAGTATATGCTTGGGGAATTAATGAGGAGGATGTTGTTTGGTTGTTGGAGGAATACGCTGAGGCAAATTCCGCTAGGGCTGAGCGTGCGTCTAAGTTGTTGAAAATTGTCAGAAAATTTATTGAGAGAGAAAAAGGAGTAGAGATGAAAATAGTAGAAAAAATCGACAATAACAAGACTGAGGAGTCTACAAATAGTCAAGAGGTAGTTGGTCTACCTTCGATCTTTAGTTACAATGGAAATCCTATAACCTTTAAAAACGCTGATGGTACGATTATGGTGAACGCTACCCAGATGGCTAAATCATTTGGCAATACAAAACGTCCTCAGTTTTGGCTTAACAACCAACAAACAAATGAGTTTTTAAGTGCTTTTTCCAAAGCAAGAAAAATAGCTTCGGCTGATTTAGTGGTAGTTACAAAGGGGGGGAACAATTCTGGAACATGGTTTCACGAGGATGTAGCTATGGAGTTTGCTCGTTGGTTAGCTCCTGAGTTCGCCATCTGGTGTAACGACAGAATTAAAGAGTTGCTTACGGAAGGAACCACATCTGTATATGGTAACGTTAATTTTGGAGGGTTCCCGATTCCTCAGAAATTCTCTGACGCTCTTCTTCTATCCGCTCATCTACAACAAAAGGTAGAGGAACAGGAAGCCAAGATCGAGGAGGATAAACCTAAAGTAGAATACTACACTGGCATGGTAGAGAATCGAGATTACTTTACCACTACAACCATCGCTACGGAATTGAGAACGACATCTCAAGTATTGAATCAATTCTTATGTAACAAGGGGGTATTGATTGGAAAATCTGGTAGCTGGAAAGTAACAGATGAGCATCAAACCTTATTGTCACCTTCTCCGTTCAAGTCAATTATTCGATGGAATCATGAGGGACGAACATTGATCCACCAGCTTTGGGAAGAAAGAGTAGAAGAGTTAGTAGAAGCTTAATAATAACCACGTCCACCTTTCCTTTTTGGATTGGTGGACACTAAAACTATCACAAAATGGAAAAATACGAATTAAAAGAAAACAACACTTATTATTACAAGCATCATTTATATGTCGTAATAAATATAGGAAGACAGAAAATGGAAAATGGGGCATGGGAGGATTGCGTTATCTATAAACGTGAGGATGCTCCTATAGATCCATTAGAGCAAAGGATGTTCGTAAGAGCGATAGATGATTTCTTGAAGAATTTTGAAACACTGGAGTACGTAAGACCCAGTTTGTATACCGGAAGCATTGTGACGAACGGAATAACGATTAATACAAAATGAAAATCACAAAAATGCGTGTTGGTAAGGTGCTTGATCTCGTTACTAACGAATTATTATATAATGTAGAATTTAAATTTGAGAACCAGCACAGATTCATGGGGTATTCAATTGAAAATTGGAAGGATATATGGGACGCAAGATTAGCTATCCAGATGCACGATAGAGGAACGACCACATTTCATCCAGTGGGAACCGATAAGAATGGTAAAGTTTTTATGTCTAATAATCAAAAATCACAAAAGTAATCATGAACAAACAAATTCAAAATGTAGTAACAGAAACGATCGATGGTATCAGTTATCAAAAAATGATCGATGGAGAAATTTTCTTAAATCTAAAAGATGTAGCGATCGGACTAGGGTTTGAGAGAATACAAAATATTAAAGGTAAAGAATATCATTCAATTAGATGGGACAATATTAAAGGATATTTATCAGAGATTGATGAAAGATACCTTCACCAAGAAGTTGGTGAAGATTTATTTGTTTCTGAATCAGACTTTTATGAATTGGCTATGGTCGCTAAGTCTGATGTAGCAAAAGCGTTCAGAAAGAAGATTGCTAAGGAAATCCTTCCTGCTATCCGGAAACATGGAGCATATATTTCTGAAAACGCAACCCCGGAACAATTGGATCATTTGATGGAAAATCAAATTGTGGAGTTTTATACTGGAGGAGGAGAAAGATCCGCTCAACGCATCCGCCAGCTGATCTTTGATAAGAAATTCGATAATTTGGATCTTATCAAATCTTTCAACTATATCTATGATAGATTGTCATCTAGTTATAGAGGAGCGTTTATCAAAAGTTTTAAATATGCTTTGGACGAGGCATACGATCGTGTTCTCACTGGGGATGATAAGAAGATGAAGAAGATCGCTATGGAAAACTTGCGAACCAAAGGAGAGCTTCTTTATCGGATTGAGAACCAACATCACCAGAGAGATAATAGATCTTATGGTCAAAAACTAAGACATGCAATTAAAAACAATCAATCAAAATGAATAATCAAAAAGGAAACGATAAAACAGTTTCGGTCAACATTTCTTCATTGATCGGTAATCTCATAATCATCAATACTAAAGATGATGACACAGCTGAAATCATTGAACATAAAATACGCATGGCTTTAGAAAATATCGTAAAAACATACTCAATCAATTAGAATGAACAATATTGAACAACAAATCTACGATAAAATCGTAAGAGCAAACAAGGAGTACCGGCAAGGTACTCCTATCATGACAGACTTTGCTTATGACATATTGGTTGATGAGTTAAGATCCATCAATCCGGATCATGAGTGGTTTAAAAAGGTGGAACCGGGAATGGATATTGTGGATCGGAAAGTAAAACTGCCGTTCCCGATGAGATCGTTGGATAAAGTGAAGACTTTTGAGGAGCTATGTCTGTGGTTCGATAAAGTTGGTATAGGACCAAATGACGATGTGGTTATCACTCCAAAATATGATGGTATTAGCTTGTTATGCAATGAGAATGACTGGATGACATATTCCAGAGGTGGTAACGACAATGAAGGGATGGACTGTAAGCGACATATGGATCTAATGTCTTCTGTATGGCATCATGACAATGCTCCTGTTGAATATACCTTTGGCGAGGCTATTATCCCAAAATCAATATGGAAAGATAATTTCGAAGGTAAGATAAATCCATTGAACGGTCAACCATATAAATCTGCGAGGAACACCGTGGCTGGGTTATTTAGGCGAGACGATCCGCCTTCGGAATTACTTAAACACGTGTATTTTATGCGATACGGAGCCTTTGGAGAAGGGGTTGATAATTTTCTTATATAGATCTCCTTGACCACATGGAAGCATATTTTGTTTATGTGGCAAGAATACTTCATACATTTGCCAGCTTTTTGAACGCCTCATTCCTTAAAGAGTTATTTGATAGTTGGAGTCAAGATTTTGCTATTGATGGCCTTGTTATCTACGTGAACAATATGAGGCGTTGGAAAGAGATTGGCCGTCACCCATCAACAGGCAATCCTCAGTGGGCCGTAGCCTATAAACCTGAAGAGTTTACGGATGCTGAGATCACCACTGTTCAATCCGTCAATTGCAAGGTGTCTAAATCCGGATATCTAAAACCGACTGTGGCTGTTGACGCTGTAGAGCTAGAAGGGGCTACAATTAACAATCCTACCGGATATAACGCTAAGTTTTGTTTTGATAATGGTATTGGTACTGGCGCTGAGATAAAAATAATCCGTTCCGGGATGGTTATACCAAAAATCCAAGACGTAATTTATCCTGTATCCAATGATGTCGTGGAGGAAGCTTTCAAGCTCTGCCCTTCATGTGGGAAGGAAACAGTCTGGAATGACTCCTTGGTCGAGCGTATGTGCCCAGACCCGCTTTGTCCCGGTAGATTATTGGCTAAGTTGATTTACTTCTGCGAGAAGTTGGAGTATGATGAGATAGGAGAGGAAACCTTGAAGGCGATCTTTAACTCCGAGATCAAGTCCCCGGGAGATCTTCTTCATACGGATCTTTCAACGCTACAGAAGATAGATGGCATTGGTTACGATACCGCTAGCAAGATCATAGAGAAGAACCGAGGCATTTTTGATGATGGTGTTTCTCTCCCTAAGTTAATGGAAGCATCCGATTGTTTTGATGGAATAGGAGAGAAGAAGGCAACAATCTTATTGTCTAATGTAGATAATGTGACCTTGAGGTTATGGATCTCTGGAGAATTAACATTTGCTGGATACTTAGTGATGACAAAAATCATGTCTATGACAAAAGGGGTAGGTGATAAGATGATAGATGAGTTCTCGAACAAGTGTCAAGGTTTTGTTGAGTGGGTGAGGGGGAACGAGATTCCTATTGCTTGGGAGAAAGATGAGCCTTTGGGAACATCATTATCCGGGATGAAGATTTGCTTTACCGGTATTCGAGACAAACAACTAGAATCAAAAATTACGAAAGCCGGTGGAACCATGTCTGGGTCAGTTAGTAAAAATACCACTTATTTAGTAGCTGATGATATAAATTCCTGTTCAAGCAAGGCTGAGAAGGCTAGAGCATTATATTAAAATGTAATTGTAGCTTTGCCTAAGAATTAAAACAAAATTATTAAGAGTTATGGCAAAAAAAGGTGTATTAACAAAGTCTGATTATCTTCCATACGAAGAGTTTCTGTCAACATTAGAAAAATTGCGCGAGGATAGGCTTTATTGGGAGGAATTGTATTTTACTATTGCATTTGCTTCGGCTTTACGGGTGTCGGATATTCGTATGTTGAAATGGGAAAATGTGCTAAATAAAAATAGTATAATCTTGATAGAGAAAAAGACAAAGAAGAACCGGGAAGTGAGATTGAATGATGAGACTGTTAGTATCATAAAGGAATTATATACTTTAATGGGGAAGCCTTCGGTAAACTCTTATTTATTTGAAGGATATAAGAACAAGCCTATGGGGATTTGGCAGATCAATAAAAGATTGAAAGATGTCAAGGATAGATATAATCTTTCCATTGATCATTTTTCCACCCACAGCTTTCGTAAAACATTCGGCAGATATCTTTACGAGGCAAACGGGAGAAGCCAAGAATCCTTGATGATGCTCAAAGAGGTATTGAATCACTCAAATGTTGGTACAACATATACTTATATTGGGATAAGGACCGGATGAGATCAATAAATTTATTAACGGATTACAACTAAGAAGACATGCTTGATTTGAATACTTATAAAACACGGTTGTTATCTTATGATGAATATAGGTATGAAGATTCAGAAAGGTGGAGGTCGCTATATCAAGGATGAGGTAAGCTTCATTTTGTTCGATGTAAAGATTGATAAATGGTGGTTAAGGAGACCTGATATAGAGGAGATAGCTGGCGATCTGGCAATCAAGGTAGTTCCAGTGATTGGCTATATGACATTCGAGGAAGCGATTGAGTATGTTAGTAATGGCTACAAGTCATTGATCGCTGAAGATACTACATATGATGCTGAAGGGTTAGTCTTGAAAACTGATTTAGGATTGCTTGATAGGAGCGGTCAAAGGATTATTGCGAAAATTAAAGCTAGGGATTTTTGGTGGGTAAGAAATTGAAATATGATTGAGTGATCTATTCCTTTAAGGCAAGTGTTCTTAAATCCAGAAGGGAGAATCACAAAAAAAGAACTAATCGATTTCATATTAAAGGAAACCGAAGGATTCTCAGATGATGACTTGGTTAGCTCCATTCATATGAGATTCTTGATGATAGGAAAGGCTATCGTGCGTGAAATACCCTCCGAACAAGACCTTTAGGACATTGATATTGTGAAGTAAACTTATCTATGCGTGCTTCTACGAGATTGAAAATTTCATCATGCTCACAGCCATGATAAATATAATTTCGCCCTATGGTGAACTCGCATTTAGGTTTTCTACCGCATACTGGGCATGGAATATCAAACGCTAGCGCTACCCGTTCTCGTATATGTTTATGTCATCCATAATTGTATCTTGCTTGATTTGCGGTAACCAAGATACTAACAAATAAAATTAAAACAAAAGAAAATGAAAAGATTCAAAGAGATCAAAGATTTATTGGAAAACGTGTACTTTATAAATGAAGAAGCTCAATTAGTGGTAACTTTCTTGGAAAATATAGGTTTTAGCAAACCTGAGAAACTTGTTCATGACGAACTTGGAACGCTATGTGGAGATCGAGAGGTTATGCCAGCCGTTGACTTCTTCCAAGAGTGTACTGGACGTAAGATCGATGATCGCTACTCATTGAGTACCGTACTTGTCATGGCTATCGATGATTATGTTTCTCAACTCAAGGAATTGAAAGAAGAACAATATAGAAGTAATGAGCAAGCTCGAAAGGATCAAGACATAGTAAGAAGCCACGATAAACAATACAAGGAAATCTTGATGTGGTTTGTGTTTTTGGCTTTAACCTCAGAGGATTCACTTGGGGACGTATTCGAAGATCTCAAGAGAAAGGACGAGGAAGTGGCGTTGAATGTCTTGGAGGCTATGAACTGTATTGTTCGATAATTGTTTTATGAGAGGGTGCGAGTTACTGTATCCTCTTTTTTATTTGATTCATTATTGCCTAAAAAAGATTTTGTTTTGAAGAACTCTAATTCATATAAAAATGTATCTTTGTGAGGAAGCCATATGATGAAGGCGGAGAATTGAAATTTATATGGAGTGTTTGCCGAAAAATAACCGAAATAGAGATTTTAGAGTGTTTCGGCAAACAAATTAAAATATAAATCTTTGATTATTAGTTGAATATTAAATCGAAAGGCCATGGGAGCAAAGAAGAATTTTGTGTTGGACACGAATGTCATATTACATGACTATAAGTGCATCGAGAACTTTCAGGAAAATGATATCTATCTACCCATCGTGGTATTAGAAGAGTTGGACAAGTTCAAGAAGGGGAGTGAGCAGATCAATTATAATGCCCGTGAGTTTGTTCGGGAGCTAGACTTATTGACCAGTAATGACCTGTTCTTGAAAGGCGCCTCACTAGGACCGGGAAAAGGTACACTCTATATCGTGACCGGTGATAAGTACCAGGAGAAAATAGCGCATTCTTTTCCGGATAAAACTCCAGATCACCGTATCTTGTCTTGTGCGTTGACGATCGCCGAGAAGAATCCGAAGATCAAGACAACCTTGGTCAGCAAGGATGTGAACCTTCGTATGAAGGCTCGTTCTTTGGGTATTCCCGTTGAGGATTATATCACGGATAAGGTCGTGAATGTAGATATTTTCGAGCGTGCGCAAGAGACCTATGAGAATATAGACCCCGATTTGATCGACAAGATCTACAGCTCTCCGGAAGGCGTGGACGCAGATTCGTTGGATATCAAGTCTAAGCTCGACCTGAACGAATGCTTTATCTTGAAAAGCGTACGTAATAGTGTATTGGCTCGCTACAATCCGTTTACGGATAAGATCAAGAAGGTGGATAAAGGCACGAACTTTGGTATCCAGCCCCGTAATGCCGAGCAGAGTTTCGCTTTCGAGGTGTTGAACGATCCGAATATCAAGCTGGTGGGGTTGACCGGAAAGGCCGGTACCGGAAAGACGTTGTTGGCGTTGGCCTCTGCCTTGAAACAAGCCGGCACGTATAAACAGATACTTTTGGCCCGTCCGATCGTCGCTTTGGCGAATAAGGATCTCGGTTTCCTTCCGGGTGACGAGAAGCAAAAGGTCGCTCCTTATATGCAACCTCTATTCGATAACCTGAACGTGATCAAGACTCAGTTTGCCCCGGGTAATCCCGATGTCCGTAAGATCGACGATATGCAGAAGAACAACCAGTTGGTGATCGAGGCGTTAGCCTTTATCCGGGGGCGTAGCTTGTCCGAGACTTATTGTATCATCGATGAGGCCCAGAACCTCACGCCGCATGAGATCAAGACGATTATCACCCGTGCGGGAGAGGGAACGAAGATGGTCTTCACGGGAGATATCCAACAGATTGACTCCCCGTATCTAGACGCCCAAAGTAATGGCTTGGCCTATATGATCGACAAAATGAAAGGACAGGACTTGTTCGCCCATATCAACTTGATAAAAGGCGAGCGAAGCGAGTTATCTGAATTGGCGTCAGATCTTTTGTAATTAAATATAGGGAATTGAAGATTAAAAATCAAGCTTCACGAAGCGTTTATTTTCAATCTTCAATTCTTAACGATTAATCGTTTACACTCGGGCAGACATAAATCTTCCGGAAACTACCTTTATAGGAAGGATCTCCCATATCTTTGATCTCATTCAGATGTTGTTTAAGATGGGCGGTTTCGCCGTGCTTTTGTAATTCCCCGTCGTTTTTCCAAGTCTCGGCGATAAAGAATTCGGTGCTATCGGTGAGGGACTGGTACATGCCATAGTCGATACATCCCGGTTCTAGCAACGTGCTTTCCTTGCATTTCAAGAATGATTCCTTTAAGGCGGAGACACATTCGGGTTTTACTTTCCGTTTGATATTCAGTACGACTTCCATGGATTCTTTATTGCTTCCTCCATTCGTGCAACCGGATAGAGCGATTAATACGCAGGTCATTGAGATAAACACTTTCTTCATGATAGATTGTTTTTAAGTATTTGATACGACAAAAGTAGTAAATGCTGGGAGAATATGGAGGCTTTGTTTGTGAGAGATTGATATTATTTTGATCTAAACACAGGAATCGAACATCTGATATTAAATTATTGTTGTTAGTGGAAGTTGGAATGGATATATTTGTGATAATATTAATAGCTATTTATGTTAAATTTAAAACAAGAGTCATGAGAAAGAGTTTGTTGTATGTATTTGCCGTGATTTGCACGATGGGTTTTTTTACGGCATGTGGTGATGATGACGATTCAAGTTCTTCCGGTAACTGGCAAGATCTGTCGAAAACGTACGAGGGTAAGAGCGTTTATCTGGTAATGGGAGAAGTGACAATCCCTGTTGACGGTAAATCGGTCGTGATTGCCGCTTCTTCTGCGGAGAAGGCATCAGTAACCTTGAACAATATCATCCCCGAAAATAAGTCGGTCGCTATTGATGCCGCATTGAAGGAAGCGGACGGCACTTATACGTTTACCGGCGAGAGTACGGTTGGCGATTGCGTGGTATCGGTAAATGGTACGGTGAAAGGGGGCGTAGCTTCTGTTGTTTATACTCGTAAATTAACTTCTTCTATCGTAGGTAATTGGAGCTTGAAAGCGGGCGTGGAAGCTATCTATGCGAATATCGTTACCGGAAATTCTACGATCGATGATCTCGTGCGTATGATAAAGCCTGCTATCAGTAACTTGATTTGGGGCAAAGTAAGCACTGTAAATGTTAACTTACCGGAAGATGGAATCTTCGATGTTTCTTGGAGACCTATAGGGGCTTCTGAGGATAAAGGAATCGGTGAGATCACAAAGATGGCAAGTATCCAATATTGTGTGGTAGACGGGAAATTTATGGTGGCTGTGGATAAAAATTATGTGACAGTCTTGACTACTTTATTACAACAGGCTGCTGGTGACAAATTGGAGGCCGCTGGTATCTCTATTGACGAGATCATGAAGCTTTTGGTTGATTTAGGAGGTTATTATGGTCTACCTCTTAACATGAAGGTGGATGGAAGTGAGGCTACTTTTTATGCGGATAAGGATTTAATCGTACCGGTTTTGACCATGATAGCTCCTATCTTGAAACCGATGGTTCCGGAGAATTATCAGCAAATGGTAGATATGGTATTGCAACTACTTCCGAACGCAAAAACGTTAGAGTTTGGACTTAATTTCACGAAATAATTGAAAATCCTAGGTTGTAGAGACGGAGTACACACCGTCTCTACAACTGGATGAAATTTGGCAGGGTTATACCAATATAGGAGTTAATCAATTACCTTGGTGCTTTCTGATATAAGAATATCGCTATAAATGTATAAACTATATTCGGTATCCAAGCTGCTACGGCAGGACTCACATAACCATTAATAGCGAAGGTGGAAGTAACCGTCATAAACAGGATGTAAGAAAAACTCAACGCCAATCCGATACCAATATTCATACCCATACCTCCCTTTATTTTCCGGGAAGACAACGACGCTCCGATAGAAGTCAAGATAAACGCCGCCATGATCGTGGCGAAGCGCTTATGATACTCGATCTGGAAGGTCTGTATATTCCCGATACCTCTTTTTTTCTGCCGGTTGATATACGTATTTAGCTCGGGCGTTGTCATCGTCTCGCAATCATTCACGGAAATCAGGAAGTCCGAGGGCACGATGGTCAAGGTCGTATCCTTACGGGAGCCTTGGGAAATATGTTCCCGCATGCCATCGAAATCACGGATCATATAATCGATAACGGTCCATTGATAAAGCGAGTCGTATTTGATCGACTTGGCGGTCAGACGGGAGATCAATTTTTTATCCTCGAAATGCTCCAGAGAGAAACGGTATCCCATGTTCGAGCGAGCGTCATAGCTATCGAAATAAGCGATAACACCCGGCTCGATCTCCAATTGGGCGTTCTTCACGTAATCCACCTTCTTGTTACGGATATATTTGTTCTGGAAATCGATACGAGTCTCATTCGCCGGGGGAATGATGTAAGCGTTCAGGATAAACGTCACGATAGCGATAATCGTAGCCGAGACCGCATAAGGAAGCATTAACCTACGGAAACTCATACCGCTGGCAAGCATCGCTATGATCTCCGAACGATCCGCTAGCTTCGACGTGAAAAAGATCACGGCGATAAATGTGAACAACGGACTGAACAAATTGGCGAAATAGGGGATAAAGTTCAAGTAATAATCCACGATGATCGCTTTTAAGGGGACATCCGGATTCAAGAACTTATCGATCTTCTCGTTTATATCGAAAACGACGGAGATAGAGATAATCAAGGCGATAGCGAACACGTACGTGCCCAGAAACTGCTTGATGATATACCAATCGATCCGTTTTAGTTTAAATTTCATCTGTCTCGTTTTTTATAACCGGTTCGCTAATTGACGGACCATACCACTTTTCCATGTAGTAAAATCGCCAGCGATGATATGTGCCCTCGCTTCTTTCACCAACCATAGGTAGAAGGCGAGGTTATGGATAGAAGCGATCTGTAAGCCAAGCATTTCTTTCGCCTTGATCAAGTGGTGCAGATAAGCCTTGCTATATAAGGTATCCACGTAGGAATGTCCATCCGGATCGACCGGCGAGAAATCGTTCTCCCATTTCTTGTTACGCATATTGATAGTACCGAAACGCGTGAAAAGTTGGCCGTTGCGCCCGTTGCGGGTTGGCATGATACAGTCGAACATATCGATGCCTCGTTCGATCCCTTCCAGTAAATTGATCGGGGTACCTACGCCCATCAAGTAACGAGGTTTATCTTTCGGTAAGATATCGTTTACGACCTCGATCATCTCATACATCTTATCGGTAGGCTCGCCAACGGCCAGTCCCCCGATAGCGTTTCCATCGGCGCCTTTTCGGGCCACGTTCTCCGCCGCCCTCTGCCGCAAGTCCGTATAGACGCATCCCTGTACGATCGGGAAGAGACTTTGCCGGTAGCCGTATTTCGGCTCCGTGCTGTTGAAGCGGGCGAAACAACGATCCAGCCAACGCTCGGTCAGGCCCAGTGATTGCTTGGCGTAATTGTAGTCGGCATCTCCCGGGCAACACTCATCGAAGGCCATGATGATATCCGCACCGATAGAGCGTTCGATATCCATCACCTTCTCCGGCGTGAACATATGCTTGGAGCCGTCGAGATGCGAGCGGAACTCGGCTCCCTCTTCATGCAGCTTACGATTGTCGGAAAGAGAGAATACCTGAAACCCCCCGCTATCGGTCAATATCGGGCGATCCCATGTATTAAACTTATGCAAGCCTCCGGCCTGCTCCAAGATCTGGATACCGGGACGAAGATACAGATGGTACGTATTCCCCAAAATGATTTGTGCCTTGGTATCTTCCTTTAGCTCGGTCATATGTACACCCTTTACCGTACCTTGCGTACCCACGGGCATAAAAATAGGCGTCTCGATTACCCCGTGATCGGTGGTAATCAAGCCCGCCCTAGCGTTCGATTTCGTATCGTTATACTGTAATTCAAATGTCATGTATCAAAAATTTGTGACAAAGGTAGCATTTTTCTCTTAGAATCCGAAGTCATCTATTTCTACCTTTTTCACCTCTTCCTCTTTAGGCTTCTCCACGAACTTGTGTACTTCGTTCGCCTTGATGATGATCGCTCTCATCGGGCGTACGGGACAGATCGATTCGCAGCCGCCACAACCGATGCAAAGATCGGGGTTTACTTGCGGGATGGTCAGCGTGCCCTCGTAAGGAACCATATGCACGGCTTGGGTAGGGCAGTGCTCCGAACAAGCTCCGCAATCCGTCCCCTCCGTCTTTACGATACAACGGTTGATGAAGAAGGTGGCGATGCCCACTTGTGTAGTCGCTTTCTCTTCCTTGGTAAGCGGCTTTATAGCGTGCGTGGGGCAAACCTCCGAGCAGACCGTGCATTCGTAATTGCAATAACTGTCGATGTAAGCGATACGGGGTTTCAACATATAATCAAAGCCATACTCCAATCCCGTGGGACGTAGTACATGACTCGGGCATTGAGTCACGCAAATCTGGCATCCGGTACATACATCCTTGAAACGTTCTAAGCTGATCGCTCCCGGCGGTACGATAGGGGGCCATTTATTGCCGTGCTTACCTTGCCCGTGCTGCCCTTTGCCATGCCCTTTTTCCATTCCTTGGGCAATGGTGGATACGATCGGGAGGGAGACCGCGACGGTAGCCCCTGCCGAGAGAAATGTACGGCGGCTGTTCGGAGCGGTAGCCTGTTGGATCACGTCCGTTTGTGCGCGAGCTGTTTCGGCTTCTTTCTTGAAGGAAGGCTTGAAACGGTATTGCAATCCTCCTTTAGCGCACGAGGACACGCAGTTGAAGCAATCTACGCAACGGGAGGTATCTACGGTGAGGTTCTTGCTGTCGATCGCCTCCGCCTTACAAGTATGCTCGCAATTACCACAATGCGTACAAGCTTCTTTGTCAAAGGAGATCCGGAAAAACGAATACCGGGAGATCAGGCTCAACAGCGTTCCTACCGGGCAAAGCGTATTGCAGAACAACCTTCCCCGGAATACGACCATGAGGATGAATACGAGCAATGCGACCAAAGCGGATATCACGCCGAATATCGTCACGTTGCTAATCGTGACGTGATAAAGCGTATAGTTATCCATCCGTGCCAATCCGTCGGCCAGCAGGTTATTGACCCACATGACGACCGGACGGAACAGGTTGTTCGCTATACGGCCGAAGTTACTGTACGGATCTAGCAACGTACATAATTCGATCATCCCGAAAACAGCCAATACGAATGTAAGCCCGAGAATTGAGTACCGTAAGATATTCATGGGCTTATGATAACTGAACCTGCGTACTCCTTTCTTTTTCTTCTTCCCGATACAGAAAACCCGGTTGATAATATCTTGCAATACGCCCGCCGGGCAAATAACCGAGCAATAGATCCGGCCGAACAATAAAGCCAATACGAATTGGAAGACTAGCACCCCCACGATTCCCCCGAAGATGGCGGGCATGATCTGGAGATGCAACAACGCATGCAGGTTGTCCGGCAATACATCGGCGAAATCAACGAAGAATAAAAGTATGGGTACGAAAATGAGGATCGCGAGTACGACCCGCAATCCTTTTAAGTAATTAGGCTTCTTCATCCTTGATTATATCTTAATACGTTTGATCGTGACAACATCCAGATTCGTCGTACCCAGCTTTAAAGCCTCGCCTTTACCGATATGACCTACGGCGGCCATATCCAGCTTCTTCACTTGGTTGAACAGGCGAAGGGCAGCGGTGTCGATAGCGACGATATTGGTGGAGGCAATCAAGGATTTCAAGGTAGCCACATCGGCCGCGCTCTTCCCTTGCGGGCCGTTTTGGTGCATGATACGATAAGCGTCCACGATGTTCAATACCGGTTTCTTTTGCCATGTGCAAATATCGGCGATGCATTGTTGCAAGTCATTTTGATGGAAGAAACGGCGATCCCATACGATTCCCATATAGTTCTTCATGGCGCAAGTCATCTTCGCCCCACCATGGTTCTTCAATACGGGGACGTTGATCCATGCGTCCGCCTCGATCAGGGCCTCATGGATCTTGGCGCTTTTCAGGTTCACGCCACCCGGAATGGATACTTCCTTAAAATATTTCTCATCGTTGGCAGGCATGATGATACCTCCGGCCTCTTTTACGGCCTCGGCGATCCCGCTTGTCTCGTAGCATTTCTGCCAGTTATCGCAGGTGTGGTCGAATACGGTCACTTTAGAGGCGCCGGCCTCCAAGCATTTTTTGACCAAGGCTTTCACTAATTTGGGGTTCGTATTACCTGCCAATTCAGGAGAGCGGTCCCAGCCGATATTCGGCTTGATCACGATCTTTTGTCCTTTCTTCACGAAGTTTCCGATACCGCCAAGGGCTTCCAAGGCTTTATCTAGCATCACCTCCGGCTCTCCACCCATAACTGCTACCATATCGGGAGCCTTCTCTACGGCTACGGTGTTCGTGGAAAGGGCCGCTTGCAGACCTTCAAAATTTAAGGATAGAGCCGCACTAGCGATGACACTGGTCTTTAAAAAATCACGACGTTTCATAATTGTATACTATATTGGTTTATATTTGATTTACGGTACGGTCTTTTTTATTCGCTTGTTATTCCGAACAAAGATAATGATTATTTTGATATGCGAGTCAACTCCTTTTACAAAGTAGAACTGCTTTTTACTGCAACCCGGGTTGCAGTGATCTTGCGTAATAAGATAAATTCTTGTCGGAAGGCATATCGGTTCTGATAATATTTTTCTACCTTGCGAGGCAAAAAACAGATTGTATGGTTTTATATTGTAGAGTATCATTGAACGCTTTTGTCGAAAGCTTTCGGAATACCTCGGGGCCTGATTCCTTTTTCACGCTTCCGGCGAAGGGGTTGATGCATATCGTGCCGCAGGAGGAGATCGAGTATGGGCTTTCCTTGCTTAGGGAGTCTATCGGCTTGTATGAGGAACGCAAAGGGATACCTGTGGAAAAGAGCAAGAAGGCGATGCCCTTTTTCAGACAGGACAGCCGGATGCTGGTGGGGCCGGAGATAGGCATGTACGTGATCCCTTTGTATGAGGAACCCGGTGAGCCGGCCCAGTCTGCCGAGCCTTCTCTGGTCCTTGAGCTGGACTATCAGTCGTTGGGCGAGCTTTGCCTGTTCGAGAATTATTCCCTGTTGTCCTGCAAGTATGAGAAGGAGCCTATCTTGAACCATTTTACGGCACAATTGGAAAAGGAATACGATACCTTCTTTTTTGATGAGGAGCACACGGGCTTTACGCCTGATTCCCGCTTTTTCTCGATGCTGTGTAACGCCTGTCTGGAGGTGAAACAGCCTTCCTCGGTGGGGGATAAGGAATGGCGGTTGGCCTCGCTGCAAGCTACGGATGAGGTGCTCTATCGTTATGAGCATGGAAACTTGATCCCATACGTTCCGATATCGATGCCGGTAGACTGCCTGAAACGGGTTTATCTGGAAGATTTCCGGCGACAGCCCTTATTATTCGGGACTTTGAACGGTTTCTTGAAAAGCAAGGGACTTCCCGCCGAACAATTACTAAACTTATCATAAGGAATGAAGACAGTATCAAATCAAGAACTAACGATCCGTGTCTCCGAACATGGAGCGGAGTTGAGTAGTATCGTAGCGAACGCTACGGGAAAGGAGTATCTCTGGCAAGCGGACCCCGCTTTCTGGAAACGTCATTCCCCGGTATTGTTCCCGATCGTCGGGAGCGTATGGAAGGCCGAGTATCGGAACGAGGGAACCGTGTATCCGCTGTCGCAGCACGGCTTTGCGCGGGATATGGATTTTACGTTGATTGATGAGGCGGAGAACGAGTTGCGTTTCGCGCTGGAAAGTACCCCGGACACGCTGAGAGCCTATCCGTTCCCTTTCCTTCTGGAGATCGGGTATCGTTTGGAGGGCAATAAGGTGGAGGTGCTTTGGCGTGTGAAGAATACGGGAGATAAGACGATGCATTTCCAGATCGGCGCTCATCCGGCTTTCCTGTACCCGAATTATGAGGTGGATCAACCGGATCGAGGGTATTTCGCTTTCGATGTGAAAAAAGATCTCGTATACCGTGCGCTGGTGGAGAAAGGGTGCGTAGGGGATGTGGTTCGTCCGGTACCTTTGGATGCGGACGGCTTGCTGCCGTTGAATATCCATACGTTCGATATCGATACGTTTATCTTGGAGGACAGCCAGATTAAGCGGGTGGACTTATTGGATGTGGAGAAACGCCCGTACCTTTCGCTCACCTTTACGGCTCCGGTGGTCGGTTTATGGTCTCCGCCTACGAGAAACGCTCCGTTTGTCTGTATCGAACCTTGGTATGGACGTTGCGACCGGGTGGATTATACGGGTGAGTATAAAGACCGGGATTGGGTATGGCATTTGGAACCGGGAGAGCTCTTCGATGCCTCCTATACGATAGAGATAGCGGGGGCTTGATCGCTTCGTTGATATTTGCCGTAGGCAGACGACGCTGATTATATCGTGATCGTCTGCCTATGTTTTGTTTTAGATGTTGGCTATTTTATTCAATAGCTCCATCTTCCCGAATAAGATCAGCAGATCATCCGCCTCGATCATCAATTCCTCGGTGATACGGCTGATAACCTTGTATTCTGTCTGTGTGAGCCCGATCAGGTTCTTTTTCTCGTAAGGACGTTCGATCGCTACCAGATGGATGCCGAAATTCTCCTCGAAATCGATGTTCTTGATGGTTTGCCCGACAAGAGTGGCCGGTGTCTTGATCTTATAGAGATGTTCAGTGTCGGTTACTTTATACCAATGCCGGAACAGGCCGCCTAAAGACGCTTGGGAGGTGTACATCGTAGAGAAATCCTTTTCCGGGGTAATAATCTCGCTTACCCCGATCGCACGGATCACCGTCTCATGGATCGAGGAGATCGCCCGCACGATCAGTTTGCCCGCATCCAGACTTTTCAATAAAGCGACGGTCTGAACGGAAGTCCCGAAATCCTTACCGAATGTTACGATAATGGCATCCATTTCACTCAATGGCAGGGTGCTCAATGCCTCTTTGTCCGTAGAGTCCAAGGCGACCGCCCCCGCTATGTCGTTCTTCAGCATATCGACACGATGCAGATCCATGTCTACGCCGATCACCTCATTGCCGACACGTGTCAAGTCTTTCGCTATCGCACGTCCTAAATTCCCTAATCCGATTACTAAATATTTCATGCTATCTTATTTTTACATTAATATATTTTCTTGTGGATATGTATAGTCCTTTTTCGTGTATTCCTTGCAGAAACTTACGAGGAAGGCCAATACCCCGATACGCCCGACCAGCATCGTGCTGATAATGATGATTTTCCCGATAGGGGTGAGGTGAGGGGTATAATCGATGCTCAAGCCTACGGTACTCAAGGCGGAAACAACCTCGAACAATAGGGAGAACAGCGGCGCCCCTTTTTCCGTATAGGATAATACCCACGTAGCGATCGCCACCCACATGAAATACATCATGATGATAGCGAATGCCCGGCGGATGGCGAATGGGGCGATCTCCCGTTTTCTCACTTCCACTTTATCTTTCTCGCGTGCGGCGTTCAGGGTCGTAACCAAAGCTACGAAAACGGTGGTCACTTTCAATCCGCCGCCGGTGGACATAGGGGCGGCTCCGATTACCATAAGAATCAACGTCAGCATTAAGGTCGGAGGGGCCAATGTAGCCATATCCGCTACGTTGAATCCTGCCGTTCTAGGCGTGACGGCGCCTAGGAACGCATTTGCCAGTTTCCCCCGCAGGGGAAGGTCGCCCAAGGTATTGTCATACTCGAAAAAGAGGTAGAAAGCCGTTCCGGTAATTAACAGGATCAAGGTAGATATAACAACAATGTACGTATGTACATTAATAATACGGGGCGTATGGATATAATGCTTTTGCTTACCGATCAATATCTTGATACCATTCATCAGCAAGTGATGCAAGAGTTTCAGGTAATTGAAGACGATCGGGAAGCCCAAGCCTCCGAATATAATCAGCATGGCTATCCAGAAATGGAGGTTGTACTTATCCGCCACTAACGGATCGTACATATTGCCGCTCAAGGTAGAGATCCCTGCGTTACAAAAAGCGGACACGGCATGAAACATTGCGTAGAATAATTCCTGCTGCGTGCCTCCCGGCAGGCTTCCCCGTACGTCCATATAAATAAAATAGGCGCCGATCCCCTCGATAAACAAGGTCACGAAAAGAATGTTTAAGATGACCCGGAACAACCCTCCCATCCGATCCTCGTTCAACATATCTTTCAGCATCATCTTGCTCGTAAAAGAGGATTTCCCCATGAAGGAGAGGGCGAAGAAAGAGGTAAATGTCATGACCCCGATACCGCCGATCTGTATTAAAATCATGATGATAATATGCCCGATATGCGTGAAACTAGTGGCTACGTCGACGGTGGTTAGTCCGGTTACGCATACCGAGGTCGTGGAGATAAACAAAGCGTCGATAAACGGAATCCGGTGCGTAGTGGCGTTCGGCAACGATAGCAACCCGGCCCCGACCAATATCACGAACACGAAACTGAGCAAGAAAAGCAACGAGGGCTTGATCCGTGTCTGCATCAGCGTGAACGTCTGCCGGGATAAGTGAATCGTGCTAAGCAGCAATAATAAGACATATACGAAGAGAGGTTTCGTAAGGAAAGACAAATAAGGCAAAGAGTGCGCTATGGCATCCTTGAAAAATATCTTGCTGGATAATACGGCGAATAAAAGGAAATAGATGCTGATATCGAGATACAACATTTTCTCCTGTATGATTTCTTGGAACCTCACCACGTACCGGAGTGTTATGCCCGTGAAAAAAGCTAGCAGGATGAATGGGCGGGAGCGCTCTAGGATATGGACGGAATCGGGTGTCTGTACAAAGCCGAATTGGTAGATCAATACGAAGAAAGAGGCTAAGGAGGCGAGTAGGATAATCGCTTCCGCTATCCCGTTCAATAATCCCTTCATTTTACCCCAATAAATCAGCCAAGAGAAGTATATGTTTTTTAGATTCATGTCCGATGTTTTATAAATATAACAAATGTAGGAAATAAAAGTTAGAGGTACGTGAAAGCGCCTTCATTATTTGTTCTCATACTAATTGTTTTACTTACATTATGTGTTGTATAGCATATTGTATGATGTACGATACTGAAATATCAGAAAAATAATCAATTAGGAGGTGCAAAAAAGACCTTTTGTAATTGCTTTGTTTAGAAAAATACTTATATTTGCGCAAATCTAATTACTGATATCATGGATACACAAAACGAGAATAGAGAGATGCTTTCCCCCTATGTTTCCGTAGACTGCGTTCTTCTCGGCATCAATGATGACAAGCTCACCGTGCTGTTGGCGGAGCGGAAAAGTGAGGAAGGCGAGTTGATCGGCTATAAATTACCCGGCAGCCTGATCTATGAGAACGAGGATTTAGATGACGCCGCCTATCGGATACTGAATGATTCGACCGGCTTGAAGCGTGTCCAATTGAAACAATTCCGTTGTTTCGGTTCCCCCGCCCGTACCTCGAACCGGTTGGACGTGATGTGGCTGGAGGCGACTTCCAAGGTGAAGATCGGACGGTTGATCACGGTCGCTTATCTCGCCTTGTGCAAGAATAGCAGGAAGACGTGTCCGGCCGATAAATCCGACTCGATCCGTTGGTGCCCTATCGACGAGCTTCCTCGCTTGCCATTCGATCATAAAGAGATTATCGAGGCTGCCATACAGGAGATCCGTAATTGGGTAGAGAAGGAGCCCGCCATCATTTTCGACTATATGCCGATGAAGTTCACGGCGTTCCAGCTTAGGCGCACGTACGAGGTGATCTATAACCGTGAGATGGACGTGCGCAATTTTCATAAGAAGATGAATTCCTTGGATTACGTGGTGCCCACGGAGGATATGCAAGATGGGGTCGCCCATCGTGCCGCCCGGTATTATCGGTTTGATAAGGTGAAATATAATCAACAACGTTCGAAGTTTAATAAGATATAAAACCATACGATTATGTGTTTGTTAGGATGTGATATTGGAAGTTCTTCCATCAAGGTCTCTATCGTCGATGAGGAGACCGGGTTAACAATAGGTGCGGATTTTTATCCCAAAGAAGAGGCCCCGATCAAGGCGTTGCGTCCGGGGTGGGCGGAGCAAAATCCGGAGGATTGGTGGTCGTACGTGAAGATCGCTATGAAAGGTGCCATGAGCAAGGCGAAGGTGAAAGGCGAGGATATCAAGGCGATCGGTATCTCGTACCAGATGCATGGCTTGGTGGTGGTGGACAAGAAGATGGAGGTGCTTCGTCCATCTATTATCTGGTGCGATAGCCGTGCCGTTCCTTATGGCGAGCGTGCGTTTAAGAATATAGGCGAGAAGCGATGCCTTTCCCACCTATTGAACTCGCCGGGTAATTTTACCGCTTCTAAGCTGGCTTGGATCAAGGAGTACGAGCCGGATATCTACGACCGTATCCATAAGATCATGTTGCCGGGAGATTTCATCGCTATGCGTCTGACGGGGGATATCGTGACTACGGTTTCCGGTTTGTCGGAGGGGATTTTCTGGGACTTCAAGAATAATGCCTTATCGGAGGAGTTGATGAATTATTATGGATTCAGTAAGGATCTGATCGCCGATATCCGTCCGACGTTCGGTTTGCAGGGCGAGGTTACCGCCTCGGTTGCGGCCGAGTTGGGACTGAAGAAAGGTACGCCGGTTACCTATCGTGCGGGTGATCAGCCGAATAACGCTTTATCATTGAATGTATTGAATCCGGGCGAGATAGCGGCTACCGGTGGGACTTCCGGAGTGGTGTATGGCGTGAACGGCAAGGTGAATTACGATACGCTTTCCCGTGTGAATACGTTCGCCCACGTGAACCATACGACGGAGCAGACCCGCTTGGGTGTCTTGTTGTGCATCAACGGGGTCGGTATCCTTAATTCTTGGATCAAACGGAATATAGCGCCGGAAGGTATCAACTATAATGAGTTGAATGATTTGGCGGCTACGGTTCCCATCGGCTGCGATGGTCTTTCGATCTTGCCGTTCGGAAACGGGGCGGAGCGTATGTTGCAGAATAAGCAGATCGATTGCTCGGTTCATGGATTGAACTTCAACATACATACCAAGGCCCATATGGCTAGGGCGGCGCAAGAAGGTATCGTGTTCGCCTTTAAATACGGTATGGATATCATGAATGAGATGGGGATCGATATTCAGGTAATCCGTGCGGGGAACGCGAACTTGTTCTTAAGCCCGATCTTCCGGGATGCCTTGGCGGGCGTGACGGGTACGGTGATCGAATTGTATGATACGAATGGTGCGGTAGGCGCGGCCAAGGGGGCCGGTATTGGCGCCGGTATCTACAAGAACGCGGAAGAAGCGTTCGCTTCCTTGAAGAAGATCAACGTGATCGAGCCGGACGGTTTCAAGGCGAATGCTTATTGCGGGGCGTTCGAAACGTGGAAAGAACGCTTGGAACAATCTATTTAACGGCTGAATTATTTACATTTTTAATATATATTATTATGAGTTACTTTAAAGGAGAGAAAGAATTTTTCCCGGGAATCGGACAGATTCAGTTTGAGGGACGTGAGTCAAAAAATCCGTTGGCATTTCATTATTATGACGCGGATAAGGTAGTTATGGGTAAGACACTAAAGGATCATTTGCGCTTCGCTATGGCTTATTGGCATACCTTATGTGCTGAGGGAGGTGATCAGTTTGGTGGTGGAACAAAATCATTCCCTTGGAATGACAGCACGGACGCTATCACCCGTGCGAAGTACAAGATGGACGCCGCTTTCGAGTTTATGACCAAATGTAATATTCCTTACTATTGCTTCCACGACGTGGACGTGGTGGACGAGGCTCCTACGCTGGGCGAGTTCGAGAAACGTTTGCAGACGATGGTGGAACATGCCAAGGAGCATCAAGCCGCTACCGGAAAGAAGCTTCTATGGTCTACCGCGAACGTCTTCAGCAATAAGCGTTATATGAACGGCGCCGCTACGAACCCTTATTTCCCGACCGTGGCATGCGCTGGCACGCAGATCAAGAACGCTATCGACGCTTGTATCGCTTTAGGGGGCGAGAACTATGTATTCTGGGGCGGCCGTGAGGGTTATATGAGCCTATTGAACACGAACATGAAACGAGAGAAGGATCATTTAGCCATGATGTTGACGATGGCCCGTGATTATGGCCGTAAGAACGGTTTCAAGGGTACGTTCCTGATCGAGCCTAAACCAATGGAACCGACGAAACATCAATATGACGTGGATTCGGAGACCGTGATCGGCTTCCTTCGCCATTATGGATTGGACAAGGATTTCGCCTTGAATATCGAGGTGAACCACGCTACCTTGGCCGGACATACATTCGAGCATGAGTTGCAAGCCGCCGCCGACGCCGGCATGTTGTGCAGTATCGACGCGAACCGTGGCGATTACCAGAATGGTTGGGATACGGATCAATTCCCGATGGATATCTATGAGCTGGCACAGGCTTGGCTGGTCATCCTTGAGGGAGGTGGCTTGACTACTGGAGGTACGAACTTCGACGCCAAGACCCGCCGTAATTCTACGGACTTGGAGGATATCTTCATCGCTCATATCGGTGGTATGGACGCTTTCGCCCGTGCCTTGATGATCGCCGCCGATATCCTTGAGAACTCAGACTACCGCAAGATGCGTGCCGAGCGTTACGCTAGTTTCGATGCCGGCGAGGGCAAGGCATTCGAGGATGGCAAGCTTACGCTGGAAGATCTTCGTACGATCGCTTTGCGTGACGGCGAGCCGAAACAGATCAGCGGTAAGCAGGAATTATACGAGATGATTGTAAATCTGCATATCTAAATAATTGAAAATCGAGAATTGGGAATTGAAAATTATCGTGCGTAAGCCCTAGTTTTCAGCTCTCAATTCTCAGTTTTTAATGAATAAATCTATTCCATGAAAAATAACAACACTTATATTTTCGCTCTTACCTTGGTCGCTACCTTGGGAGGTCTGCTGTTCGGGTATGACACGGCGGTGATCTCCGGTACGGTAGAGTCTTTGCGTAAGTTCTTCATCGAGCCGCAAGGACTTCCGTTGGATCAGGCGAACGCCTTGGAGGGATTCGTGGTAAGTAGCGCGTTGATCGGATGTATCCTCGGCGCCTCGTTCGCCGGGTGGATCAGCCAGCGTTACGGCAGGAAGCCTACGTTGATACTGGCCGCTATCCTTTTCTTGCTTTCCGCTATCGGCTCGGCTTGGCCGGAGCTGTTTATCGGCATGCCCGGAAGTGGCGATCATACGTTTATGTATGCGTTCGTGGCTTATCGTATTCTGGGAGGTATTGGCGTGGGGCTGGCCTCCATGGTATCGCCGATGTATATCGCCGAGGTGGCTCCGGCCGATCGCCGGGGGAATCTGGTGGCATGGAACCAGTTTGCCATTATCTTTGGTATGCTGGTGGTCTATTTCGTGAATTATACGATCGCCCTTCAAGGAGATGCCGCTTGGCTGAATACGATCGGCTGGCGTTGGATGTTCGCTTCCGAGATTATTCCGGCGGTATTGTTCCTCTCGTTCTTGATGTTCGTGCCGGAGACGCCTCGTTACCTCGTGATGCGTGGGCGTACGGAGAAGGCGTTGGCTATCTTGAACCGTTTGACGGATTTGGAGACCGCTGGGTATGAGCTGGAGGAGATACAGGAGAGTTTCAAGACGAAAGCTCCGTCGATGAAGCCTTACTTCCGGTTTATGGGGACTTGGCTGGCGCTGTTCTTGATCGGCTACGGGTTGTTGTCGTGGGCAGGTAATACGAACGCATTGGAGATCGCCTTGTTGGCTAGTTTCTGTATCGCCTTGCTGTTCCCGATCCGGTCGTTTGGCGTGCTGATCATCTTGGTGGGCGTGTTGCTCTCCGGTTTCCAGCAATTCGTGGGGATCAACGTGGTGCTTTACTATGCCCCGGAGATCTTCAAGACGATGGGAGCGGCCACGGACGCCGCCCTTTTGCAACAGATCGTGGTAGGGGCGGTGAACCTGTCGTTTACCGTATTGGCTATTTTCACGGTGGATAAGTTCGGACGCCGTCCGTTGATGATTATCGGGGCGCTCGTCATGGCGGTATCTATGTTGATCTTGGGTACTACTTTCTATACGCGTTCGGTGGGTATGGGATCATTGGTCTGCATGCTGGTTTATACGGCGGGATTCGCTATGTCGTGGGGACCGGTCTGCTGGGTGTTACTGGCCGAGATCTTCCCGAACTCGATCCGCTCCACAGTAATGAGTATCGCCGTGGCGGGGCAGTGGATCGCCAACTTCTTGGTATCATGGACTTTCCCGATGCTGGATAAGAATCAATACTTGACCGATACGTTCAATCACGGTATGGCCTATTGGATCTATGGCGTGATGGGTATATTGGCGGCGTTGTTCATCTGGAAATTTGTCCCCGAGACGAAAGGAAAGACGCTGGAGGAGATGGAAGGTTATTGGAAACGGTAACCAAACCTGAGACAAGATAATATATGAGTAAAAAAGGACGGATCAATCTACCCGTCCTTTTTTCGTAATGAACCTTAATGCCCCAATTTAGACGCCGGATTTGCCATCGCCGCCCGATAACTCTGGAAAGTAACCGTAGATACGGTCAGTGTCATTATGATTACCAAAGCCACTAAAAATACCCATACGTAGATCGGCGTTTTATAAGCGAAGCTTCGTAACCAAATATGCACCCCATAGTAAGCAAGCGGGATCGAGATAATAAAACAGACGAGCGTGATCCGGAGGAAAGACGAGTTCAGCATCCAAAGGATTTGCCGGACCGTGGACCCATGTACTTTCCGCACGGCTATCTCCTTTTCCTGTCCCTGTAACTCAAAGATAACCAGTCCGAATACTCCCACGAGGGATAAAAAGACGGCCATCAGGCAAAGGGCGGTAATCAGCGCTCCCTGCCGCCCTCTTTTACTGTAAAGCTCCTCCAGCGCCGTATCAAAGAAATGGATATCGGCCGGATAACCCGGGATCAATTCATCCGTTACCTTCCGGATATGCTCGATAGCCGTCCGGGGATTTCCGCCGGGGATCTTGACATAAGCGTATCTTTCCGGCACCGAACGGCGGTAATGATTCTTAGCCGAGGTCCAAAGTCCCATCGGGCGTAACTCTTTATACAGGGATTCATAATGGACATCCTCAAAGATACCGACAATCCGTACCGATATATCATTATCCGTGATGCTTGTTCCTACCAAGTCCGATAGGTCGTCCGGTTTCTCGGGGGAAAGACCCGAGGCGATCTCCCTCGCTGCCGTCTCGCTAAGGACGCAAACGGCCTGCGTGTTATCCGCCGCCTCATCTGTTGGCCGGAACTTCCTTCCGGCGATCATCTTTACATCCATTAGCTCCGGGAAATTGGCGGATACTCCCAGCCAGCTCATATAATAATGTTGGCCTTTGTAATTATACCCGATGAAAGAACGTGATTCGTCCGAGACAAATTTGAACTCACTAAAGGAAACATCACGGATAGCGGGGCTTTCCAAGAGACGTGCCTTGAACAATTCGCCCTTTTTCAAGGCCGCCCCCATGCTTAGTCTTACCTCCAGTACGTTTTCTTTGTTAAACCCCAAGTCCACGTTCCCTATATATCTGTTTTGCAAGGAGACGAACAACGCTCCGACAATCAGCGTGATCGAGATAACGAACTGGAACCCTATAAGTAACTTGCGAGTGTTCTTGGCCCGGTCGCTAAGGGTAAAAGACTTGTTCAGCGCCATGACAGGAGGAAACGAGGTGATATAGAAAGCAGGATACAAACCGGCCAGTATACCGCCGCCTGCGACAAGGAAGAATGTGTACGCCGGAATCTTCCAGTTGGCATACAGGTTCAACGGATGCCCCACCATATTCGTGACCCATTGCACGTTATTCAAAAATAACAGGAAAAGCAAGGCGAGGAAGAAGGCGACAACCGAGATTCCCAAGGACTCCAAGACCAGATACTTCCGTAGCGTGGCGTCCGAGCTTCCCAGCACTTTCTGGATGGTGATCGACTTGGTGCGTATCGGCGCCAAGGCTATCGACAGGTTGATATAATTGACCAAGGCGATACCTATGATCAGGATGGCGATAAAGAATAACATATTCGTCCGTAGCTTATTACCGATGGGAGCGGCGTCCGCTCGGACCGGCTGGCCGAAATAGAGATCAGACAAGGGCCGGAGGCGCATATCCTCGATCGTGAAACTTTTCAGGAAAGCCCGGCTATCGGCCATATAGGTCTCGGTAGTGACAGAGGCGGATTCCGGCGTCGACATCAGCAGATAACAATAGTAAAGGCCGGTATGCCAGTTTTCCATCATCTCTTTCTCCATGATCGGGATATACAGGGCATTCTTCACCCGGGTGTTTTCCGGGAAATCGCGAAAGACGCCTCCCACGATATATGCCGGCTCAAAACTAAGCCCATATATAATCGAGCCTTCGGCCCCGGCGAACTCCGACAGATAAACCGGCTTCCCGATAGGATTTTCCTCGCCGAAGAGTTTCCGGGCCATGCTCTCTGGGATCAGCGTCCCTTCCGGACGTTTCAGGCAATCCGTATCGCCGGCCACCAGTTCGAAGCCAAAGACCTTGGTATATCCCGGGGTGATCCGTTCCACCTGCTCCATATAGCTCCGTGCGTCGGGCCCTTCACAGGCTGATATCCCAAAACGTACGGAGGAGTAAACAAGGTTGTTTGTGATAGCGGCCGCTTCTATATAAGGGGAGGCGGCGATGAAACGCTCGAGTTGTGGACGTGCGAAATTAGCCTCCCATATCCCGTCATCCCGCTTGTTTTCTAACTGAAAGATCCTTTCCCTGTTCAAGAGGGAAGCGTCGAAGCTATATTCATGACCGACATGTATGCTTATCAGCATGAATAACAGGAAAGCGAAGCTAAGTCCTAAAAGATTAGTGACCGTCGCTAATTTATAATGTCTCAAGACATAAAGCAGGTTCTTGAATGTACTTTGCATGGTATAAGTTCTTTTAATTTTAAACCCTTTGATCTGGAAATACAAAACAAAGTTATTCCTTTATTTACATTCCTGTGCTATTTTTTTGACAAACGGTTACTTTTTGTTGATGAATTGTGATATTATCAATAATTTCCTTATTTTTGCCATCATACTTCAAAAAGAAACAAGCGTTATGTTACACAAAGGCTATCGGATGCTTTTCAACTGCCTGATGTTTTATCTCTAGCAGATACTCTCCCTATATAAACTCATGGGGGCGGGGATGCCCGTTCTGTGTAACAATAAAAAATAACCTTGATGAGGGTGGATAGATCCTACCTCTACGATAAAACATATAATTTTATGAATACGACCCATCACACACATTCATGCGTACATGATACCGTCTCTTCCGTAGGAGCGAACAATTTCGGGATGAACGACCGTATCAAACGTCTGCGCCGGCAGACCTTCGAGGCCCAACCTTCCCTCTCCATCGAGCGGGCCTTGATCGAGACCCGTTTCTATCAGGAGAATTACGGGAAGTATCCGATCCCTATCCTGCGTGCCCTGAACTTCTTGGAGATCTGCAAGCGGAAGACGATCTATATCGGTGAGGACGAGTTGATCGTCGGCGAGCGGGGGCCCCGCCCCAAGGCCGTGCCTACCTTCCCGGAACTTACCTGCCATAGCGTGGAGGACTTGCATATATTGAATACCCGGGAGTTGCAACGTTACACTATCTCCCAAGAAGATATCGATACCTACGAGCGGGAGGTGATTCCGTACTGGAAAGGCCGTACCCAGCGGGAACGCATCTTCAGCCACGTCCCCAAGGAATGGAAAGAGGCGTACGAGGTGGGTATGTTCACCGAGTTCATGGAGCAACGTGCCCCCGGGCATACCGCTTTGGACGGCAAGGTCTACCAATATGGCCTGCTGGACTTGAAGAAACGTATCGAGGGGGAACTAAGCGCCTTGGATTTCATGAACGACCCCGAGGCCACGGACAAGCAGGAGGAGCTGACGGCCATGTCTATCTCCTGCGACGCCGCTATCCTGCTTGCCGAGCGACACGCGGACTTGGCTGACGAAATGTCTCTCACCGAGAAAGATCCCCGCCGTGCCGCTGAGCTGAGGAAGATCGCCGAGGTATGCCGCTGGGTTCCCGCCCACGCTCCCCGTACCTATTGGGAAGCGATCCAGATGTACTGGTTTGTCCACCTCGGTACGATCACGGAGCTGAATGGTTGGGATGCCATGAACCCCGGTCATTTCGACCAGCATCTGGCGCCTTTCTACGAGAAAGAAATCGCCGCCGGAACCTTGACCCGTGACGAGGCGAAAGAGTTGATGTCTTGCTTCTTCATCAAGGTAAACAATCATACCGCCCCGCCGAAAGTGGGTATCACGGCGAAGGAGAGCGGAACCTATAACGATTTCACGAACCTGAACATCGGCGGTATCCGGGCGGACGGTAGCGATGGCGTAAGCGAGGTCTCCTATATCATGTTGGAGACGATCGAGGAGCTGCATATCCTCCAGCCCGGCAGCGCCATCCACGTCAGTGCCCGTACGCCGGAGCGTTTCCTTCGTGCTGGGTGCAAGGTGATCCGCCAAGGCCATGGCTACCCGTCGGTATTCAACCCGGATGTGTACGTGCAGGAGTTGATGCGGCAAGGCAAGTCGCTGCGTGACGCCCGCGAGGGAGGTTGCAGCGGTTGCATCGAGGTAGGCGCTTTCGGGAAGGAGGCGTACGTGCTGACCGGTTATCTGAACGTGCCGAAGATATTGGAGGTGACGCTGCATAACGGCGTAGATCCGGTAAGCGGTCGCAAGGTCGGTCTGGAGACCGGCGATCCCCGTGGTTTCCGGACGTATGAGGAGCTTTACGCGGCGTTCATGCGCCAGATCCATTATTTCGTGGACATGAAGGTGCGGGTCAGCAACTATATCGACCGCATGTTCGCCAAGTACGCCCCCGCCACGTTCCTCTCCCTGTTCATCGACGATTGTATCGCGAAGGGTAAGGATTATTACGATCGCGGGCCTCGTTACAACACCACTTATATCCAGTGTACCGGATTAGGCACGATAACCGATAGCCTTTCCTCTTTACGGAAACACGTCTTCGAGGATAAGACCTTCACGATGGAAGCCTTGTTGGACGCGATGGCGGATAATTTCGAGGGACATGAGCCGATGCGCCAAATGATCCTGAACCGTACGCCTTTCTTTGGTAACGATGATCCGTACGCCGACCAGATCGCCGTCCGTGTCTTCGACGATTTATATGATGCGATCGAGGGCAAGCCGAATACGAAAGGGGAGTGTTTCCATTTGAATATGTTATCCACCACTTGCCATGTCTACTTCGGCAAGGTGATGGGAGCCACCCCGAACGGCCGCTTGGCCGGGCGTGCGATCTCCGATGGTACCTCGCCCTCGCACGGAGCCGATACCCACGGGCCGTCCGCCGTTGTCAAGTCCCTCGGTAAGCTGGATCAGGTGAAGAGCGGCGGCACGCTGCTGAACCAACGCTTCCTGCCCAGCCTGCTCCGGCGGGAGGAGGATATCTCGAAACTGGCCTCCTTGATTCGTAGCTACTTCGCCTTGGGTGGCCATCATATCCAATTCAACATCGTGGATACGGAAACGCTTTACGCCGCCCAGAAGTGCCCGGAGGACTACCGGGATCTGCTGGTCCGTGTAGCGGGCTATAGCGACTATTTCAACGATATGAACGCCGATTTGCAAGCGGACGTGATCGCACGTACGGAGCAAGAGACTTTCTGAGCCATGCTGTTATTCGATATCAAACGATACGCCATAAACGACGGGCCGGGCATCCGTGTCACGATCTTCATGAAAGGATGCCCGCTTGCCTGCGTATGGTGCCATAACCCGGAAGGCATCTCGCCCCGGGCGGAGAAGCTGTATACGAGAAAGAAGTGCATAGGTTGCGGGGCCTGCGTGGATGTATGCCCCACCGGGGCGTTGACCTTGACGGAGGCGGGTATCGTCACGGATCGGTCTCTGTGCCGGACATGCGGTAGATGCGCCGAGGTTTGTCCCACCTTGGCGATGGAGATGTCCGGCCGTGAGTATTCTATCGACGAGGTCATGCGTGAGATCGAGAAAGAGACGGTCTTTATGGATCGCTCCGAGGGAGGCGTTACCTTCTGCGGGGGAGAGCCGTTGTCGCGTCCGTCGGACTTGATCGCCCTGCTGGATCGTTGCGGAGCGTTGGGAATCCATCGTGCGGTGGATACGACCTTATTCGCCTCGCCGGATACCGTCCGGAGCGTAATGGGGCGCACGGATCTTTTTCTGGTGGATTTAAAGCATATGGATTCCGGGAGCCATCATCGTTTCACGGGTGTCCCGAACGAGCGTATCCTCTCCAATCTTCGGATGATCGCCGAGGCCGGGATGGACTTCCTCATTCGCATCCCCTTGATCGAGGGAGTCAATGCGGACGAGGAAAATATATCCCGTTCCGCCATCTTCTTGGCCTCCTTGCCGTGGGAGCGGAAAGTCGTTAATCTCCTCCCGTACCACGACATCGGAAAAGGTAAGCACGATAAGCGAGGAACCCTCTACAATCCCGGGCACCTTCCGCTATCCACCCCTTCCGAAGCAGTCCTGCAAAGGTGTATCGATCAATTCGCCTCCTGTGGGATAACCGCGTTGATCGGAGGATAATTAGAATAGGGGTGGGAACTGCTCGCCCTCATTTTACCATTTCTTCCGATACTCCGTAGGCGATATCCCGACGTGTTGCTTGAAGTATTTACCGAAGAAGGATTGGTTGGTGAAGTTTAGCCGGTCTGATATCTCTTGGATGGAAAGGGTGGAGGAGGATAATAACGCCTTCGCCTCCAAGACAACGTAATTATCGATCCATTCCCCGGCTGTACGGTTGCTGACGTTCTTTACCAAAAGGGATAAATATTTGGGAGTCACACATAATTTCCCGGCGTAGAAAGCTACCGATCGTTCCTGCTTATGATGTAAGGCGAGCGTTTGTATGAACGCTGCGAACAACTCCTCTTGCCGGCTCTTCTTCACCTCGATCGGCATATGATTCTTAAACATGCCGTAAACCTCGTGGAATACCGCCAACAATAAGCTCTGGGCAATCTCTTTCCGGTAAGGATGCCCTTTCGCTTTCACTTTCTTCCAGAGAAAAGAATGATATTCCTTGATACAACCTATCTCCTCGGCATTCAACTCAGTGACCGGATGCTCTTTGATGTAGAAGAACGCCGGCAAGGTATTCTGTATATGAGGAATGATCTCCTCCATGAAATTCTTGGAGATGACGATGAAGATCCCGGCCACGTCCTCGCTACGTTCCACGTGTTGGATGATCTGATCGGGCAGGGACAATACGAGATGGTTTTCCCCTACGACATATTCCTCCATATTGATCCGTATACGCATGAAGCCTTTCGTGCAAAGCGCGAATACGACGGCGTCTATTCGCATCGGATGGTCGAGCGAGGGAATATCGTCGATGTTATCGAATATGGCGAAATCCTCGTCGATGAAGTCTATGCCGGGTACGTTCTCGATAAGAGAGATACAAGCTTGAGGTAGATCTGTTACGTTCATAATTTATTCTTGTTTGGGCGATAAAATTAGTGAAATAATAGAATAATCCAATTGAAATGTGTCAAATGGGACAATTTGGTTGCAAAACGGAACTTCTTTGGAGTGGATAAACTCATCATCTTCGCGGTATAATAAATCATAGGATATGAAAAGGATGAAAGGCATTGTTTATGGAGGATTATTATCCGTCGTATTCGTGCTGTCCGGATGTTCGGGCAGTCAAAAAGAGGGACGGGATAGTAAAGAGATCCCGGTGGAGATCGTGAAGGTAGCGAAGACCGTTCCGGCTGATACAAGGAATTATGTGGGAACGGTAGAGGAGGTCGTATCTTCCTCGATTAGTTTTCAGGTGATGGGTAATGTAGAGCGAGTATTGGTGGGCGAGGGGCAGAAGGTCCGTGAGGGCCAACTACTAGCGGTGTTAGACAAGGCGACGCTGGAAAACGCCTATAACGCCTCGGCAGCTTCCTTGCGACAAGCGGAGGACGCCTATGCCCGCATGAGAACCTTGCACGAGAATAAGAGCCTGCCGGATATGAAATGGGTAGAGGTGGAGAGCAAATTGGAACAGGCCCGTTCCATGGAGCGAATCTCGAGGAAAAACCTTGAGGACCGGAACCTGTATGCCCCGTTCGGCGGCGTTATCGGCAAGCGCATGGTTGAGGCGGGAGAGAACGTGCAGCCCGGGCAACCGGTTTTCTCCTTGTTAAGGATAGAGGCGGTAAACGTGAAGATCGCCGTTCCGGAGAATGAGGTCGCCACGCTCGGCGATCAAGCCGCTATGATAAAGGTAGCCGCTCTGGGCGGACAATGTTTTGAGGGGAAAGTGACGGAGAAAGGTATCGTGGCCAACCCTATCTCCCATACTTACGAGGCGAAGATCCGGCTGGAGAACCCGTCTGGCGCTTTGTTGCCCGGCATGGTTTGCGATGTACGCCTGTCGGGAGAGGAATCCGTGCCGGCTATCACCTTGCCGAACAACGCCGTGCTGATAGCGAACGACGGGGGGCGTTTCGTCTGGAAGGTCGTAGACGGAAAGGCGAAAGCTACGCCCGTACGGACGGGCGACTTGACGGAGCGAGGCTTGTTTATTCTGGAAGGGTTGAACGAGGGGGATATCGTCGTGATAGGCGGTTACCAGAAAATCAGTGAGGGCATGAGAGTGCGTGCGTTATGAGAGAACGTAAAAACGGAGTGATCGAATGGACCATGCGTCATTACCAGATCACGTTGCTGGTGATTACCGTGCTGGTCGGGTTGGGTATTTTGGGTTTGGTGGACATGCCGAAACAGGAGTTTCCGGAGTTCACCATCCGCCAAGGCGTGGTAGTGGGGGTTTACCCCGGGGCGACTTCAGGAGAGGTGGAGGAGCAGTTGGCCAAGCCTTTGGAGAGATACCTGTTTACCTTCAAGGAGGTAAAGAAGAAAAAGACGTACTCCATGTCAAGGGATGGAATGGTGTACGTAATGGTGGAGCTGAACGACGACGTGAACAATAAAGACGAGGTCTGGTCGAAGATCAAGCTCGGCTTGCAGAACTTCAAGTCGCAACTGCCCTCGGGCGTACTCGCCGTCATCGCGAATGATGATTTCGGCGATACTTCCGCCTTATTGATCACCTTGGAATCGGAAGACAAGACCTACCGGGAATTGCAGCGATACATGGAGACGCTGGAAGACCGCCTGCGCCGGATCGAGTCCGTATCCAACCTGCGCCGTTACGGGGTACAAAACGAGCAGATCTCGGTCTACTTGGATCCAGACAAGCTAGCCGCTTACGGCCTAGATACCCGTATGCTGATGACAACCTTGTTCACCCAAGGCTTTACCACCGCCTCCGGCTCCTTGGAGAATGGCGGCTTGGACATTCCCATCCACCTTTCCGTGACCTATCCCTCGGAGCGGGAGGTAGGCGAGCAGATCCTGCTGGCCGATGCCGACGGGCATATGATCCGCTTGAAAGACGTGGCCCGTATCGTACGGGAATATCCCGAGCCGGATAGCTATATAACGAACAACGGCAAGAAAGCGATCATCCTTTCCATGGAGATGCGTGAGGGCCATAATATCGTACGATACGGAAAGGAGGTAGACGAGGTGCTACGTGCTTTCGAGCGGGATCTTCCCGAGAGTGTCTCGATTCGCCGGATCGCCGACCAGCCGAAGGTGGTGGGAGACTCGGTAAGTTCCTTCGTGCGGGATTTGTTCGTGTCCATCGTGGTCGTGATCTTGGTGATGATGGTACTCTTCCCTTTCCGCTCGGCATTGGTGGCGGCTACCTCCATCCCGATCAGTGTCTTTATCTCGATCGGTGTCATGTACGCTTGCGGCATCCCGCTGAATACGGTGACGCTGGCCGCCTTGATCGTGGTATTGGGCATGATCGTGGATAACTCCATCATCGTGATAGACGCCTATCTGGAATATCTGGACAAGGGCTATTCCCGTTGGTACGCCGCCGTCTATAGCGCCAAGAACTATTTCAGCTCGATCTTGTTGGCTACGCTGTGTATCTGCGTGATCTTTTTCCCGTTGCTTTTCACGATGACGGGGCAGATGTTGGATTTCGTGACCTTCTTCCCTTGGACGCTTTCCATCTCCCTCATGGTGTCGCTGGCGGTGGCGATGGTCTTTATCCCGCTGCTGGAGCGGGTCTTGATCAAGAAGGGATTGAAGTCCGGGCGGGAGAATAAGGGAAAGAAGAGGTTCAATCTGCTGGATACCGTACAGGCCGTCTATACGAGGGCGCTGACGTGGACTTTCCGTTTCCCGAAAGCCACGATCGGTCTAGGCATCCTGACGGTTGCCTTGGCGATCCTGATGATCACCCAACTGAGCCAGCGTATGATGCCGATAGCCGACCGGGATCAGTTCGCCGTCGAGATCTATCTCCCGCAGGGAACCTCGCTGGACCGTACCGCCGCCGTGAGCGATAGCCTCTATAAGCTGTTGTCGGAAGATGAGCGAATCCTGTCCGTCACCTCCTTTATCGGAACTTCCTCGCCCCGTTTCCAAGCTACCTACGCCCCGAACTTGGCCGGGAAGAATTACGCCCAGTTCATTGTCAACACCGCCTCGATAGAGGCTACCCGTAGCGTGTTGGATGATTATACGGACCGCTACGCCGATTATTTCCCCGACGCCTACGTGAAGTTCAAGCAACTGGATTACCAAAACGTATCCTCTCCTTTAGAGATCCGTTTCATGGGAGACGATATCGCCCGGTTGAAGCAGGCTGGGGATTCCTTGATGGCCGTGTTGCGTGAGATGGACGGCTTGGTCTGGGTACACACCAATTACGAGGAGGCCTTACCCGACGTACGGGTTCGATTGGACCCAGTGGAAGCCTCCCGCCTCGGGATCACGAAGGCGATGGCCTCGGCCGATCTGGCGATCCGTTACGACGGCCTCTCGGTTGGCTCCCTCTGGGAAGGCGATTACGCTTTGCCGATCCAGCTGAGATCCGATAAGAAAGGGGAGGGTGACGCGTTCGATAAGGTCGGCGACCAGTATCTTCCCACCATCGTCCCCGGCGTGAGCGTCCCGCTCCGGCAAGTCTCCACGATCGAGGGAGGCTGGAATGATGGGCAGATCGTCCGTCGCAACGGCGTGCGTACCTTGAGCGTCTTCGCCGAGGTAACCCGGGAGACCAACCAGAACGCTATGCAGAAACGGATCGAGCGAGTCATGGAAAGCCGTATTATCCCGACCTTGCCCGAGGGCGTGACGTACGAGTACGGTGGAGCCAAGGAGCTGGATTTCGAGACGATGAACCCGCTGATGCAGGGCTTGGCGATCGCCGTGATCATTGTTTTCTTCTTCCTGTTGGTCAATTTCAAGAAGATCGGCTTGGCGTTGGCGGCCCTGTCTTCGTTGCTGCTCACCTTGTTCGGGGCGGCGCTGGGCTTGTGGGCGTTCCATATCGATTTCAGCTTGACGTGCGTCTTGGGCGTTATTAGCTTGATCGGTATCGTGGTGCGAAACGCTATCTTGATATTCGAGCATGCGCAAGACCTGCGGCTCCATAAGCATTATAGCCCGAGGGATGCCGCCTTCGACGCCGGCCGGCGACGCATGCTCCCGATCTTCCTGACCTCGGCTACAACGGCGTGGTTCCCATGATCATCAGCGGCAGTTCCCTTTGGATGCCGATGGGTGTGGTGATCTGCTCGGGAACGGTCTTCTCGATGATCTTGGCGGTCATCATCCTGCCTGTTTTCTATTGGAAGATATTCGGGAATAAATGAATGATACGGATGTGGATTAGGATATAATATAGGAATGAATATATGCGGAAAAAAGAGATGATAAAAAGATGGATATATGGCATCGTCGGTTCCCTCGTCTTATGCGTGGGGACCGTGAGCGCCCAGCGGACATTATCGCTGGAAGAATGCCGGGAAATGGCTTTGGAGAATAACGCGAAGATGAAGAACGCCCGTTTGGACGTAGAAGAGGCGAGGGAAGGAAAAAAGGAGGCCTTTACGAAATACTTCCCGAATGTCAGCGCCGTGGGAACAGCTTTTAAGGCGAACCACGGGATGATGGATATGAGCGTGATACCGGGCCTTCTCGAGTTGTCGATGATGGATGACGGCTTGCTGGGTGGGGTGACCGCTATCCAGCCCGTGTTCGCCGGCGGACAGATCGTGAACGGCAATAAGCTGGCCGACTTGGCGCTCGAGGTGAGCCGTTACCAGATGCGCCAATCCGAGGATGAGGTAGCCCTGACGGTGGAGCGGTATTACTGGCAATGGATCTCCCTTCACGAGAAATTAAGGACGATCGAGATCGTGGAATCCTTGGTGGGGAGTCTTTATAAGGATGTGGAGGTAGCGGTCGGCGCCGGCGTGACGACTCGTAATGACCTACTGCAAGTCCAGTTGAAAAAGAACGGCGTGGCGAGCGACCGCCTGCGGG